>ENA-OPCI01000045-OPCI01000045.1-human-gut-metagenome-genome-assembly--contig:-NODE-45-length-66827-cov-7.822980_pt1 | contig 66827 bp, 52 predicted proteins | sample MGYA00241564_ERZ501479 | MGnify/ENA primary metagenome ERZ501479 (study PRJEB25962, sample SAMEA2042630) | human gut metagenome | biome: human gut; feature: human-associated habitat; material: faeces...
TGCATCCTCCGTGTCAATCAGCGGAGTGATTGACACGGGAGTGAACAGTAACCTTTCATCACTACTTAAAGTAAAAAAAGACATTCTATAGTCTTATTATAGAATGTCTTATACTTACTTCATCATCTGTTATTAATTAAAAACCTTAAGGTTCAGTACTACTGCAAGCACCAGGAAAAGGATAGCAAGAAACTTTGTAGACTTTACAAGTGCGCCTTCCATAGAACGTCCCTTGTTCTGTCCCCAATAAGTATCCGCCATACCGCCAATTGTTCCCAATCCGGCTGACTTTCCTTCCTGCAAAAGAATAATCGCTGATAATGCGATACAGTCTATAACAAAGATAATGTATAAAACAATCTTCAAAATGTCCATCTTCTATGACCTCCTACACACTAACGTAACAGCACACTTATTAAACCATAAAATATAGCTTCTAAAATCTTCTCATGCCATTACATGAATCTTAATTATTCTATCACAAGTAAGGTTGATTTGCAAGTATTAAAAGATTCCAAATATCTTCTCACGGAATGAAACATATAGGGAATCATAATCTGTATACTGAATCTTACTGTTCTTAAACTTTTCTCCCCATCTGCTGCAGAGATGATCTGCGATCAGTTTCGCATCGTCATGCTCTGTCAAAAGAATTGCCGGAAATACATAATAGATCATAAAGAAATTCAGATCTGTCTGCACAGCACTGTCTATTTTTCCTTTTTTCGGAGAAACATATGCATCATAAACCTTATCTGTAAAGTCTACTGCAAGCTCTTTGGCTGCCGTCTCTTTATCAGAAGCATTCTCCGTATATTCTGTCATCTCACGGAAATAATGTCCATGATTCTCTATAAAAGCCTCCATATTTACTTTATAAGAAGCCTTCTTCAACTTTTTCATCATCGGCTTCATATCTGCAAATATTTTTTCTACATGATCAAGCATATTGTTCCTCCATTACGTTAAAAAATGTGACTAGTCTGTTACAACACCCTTCTGAAGCATTACATTCGCATAAAGTGCTGATTCACCTGTTGCAATGATTGCATAAGCTGTCTTAGCTTCATCATAGAATGCAAAACGCTCAATGTTTCCAACAACAGCATCACCTCTGTCATCATATTTACGGATAATCTCTTTATATGTATCCCAGATTGGTGTCTCCACAGTATCTCCAGGCATAACTTCCATAAGATTTACCGGATGCTCCACATAGCTGTCCAGAGGGAACACCTGAAGAATCGCATCAAGAATCTCCGGTACTCCGTGTCCGTCGCAACGGATCACAATCGCGTCTTTTCCCATTGATTCAGCCGGGAAGTTTCCATCAGAGATAACCAGTCTGTCACTGTGTCCCATCTCAGCAAGTACTTTCAACAGTTCTGGTGATAAAATTTTTGGAATTCCTTTTAACATATTATCTTCCTCCTTGATATAATAACATATTATTTTAAAAAAGGAACCGGGAATTTCCCGATTCCTTTCTTTTCACTTTAATAATTCAGCTTCTCTTTACAGATATGAATTAGTCATACAGGTTTGGAGAGATATCCTCATCATCCATGTTTGTAGAATCATACCAGTAACCATCTGTTGTAACGTCTTCTACAGACTCACCATCACAGATCTTAGCAAGAGTCTCGATGGAGATTTTACCCTGCATCAGAGGAGACTGTGTAACAGCACCAAGTAATGTACCATCTTTAACAGCGGCTTTGATAACTGATCCAGCATCGAATCCAGCTGCAACGATCTTATCATCATCTGTTCCAAGTTTGTTCAGGTTCTGGTTAGCTGTGAGAACACCCTCTGCAGATACCTGGTTTGATCCGAACATAGCGATTGTATCGTCTTTGTTCATGATGTTAGAAGCCTCTGTAGCACACAGCTCAACTGTTGTCTGTGCCGGAACTGCAACTTCGAGAACTACGTCAGCAGATGCCTGATCGCCATTGTCTTTTACCTGGTTTACATAGAAGTCATTTCCTACAACTGCTACTGTCTTTCCATCAGCTTTAGCAAGCTCGATGAACTTGTTGATGAATCCCATACCACGCTCAGAAATGTTAGCAGATGTTGCATCCTGGTTAACTTCACCAACACGAACCTGTCCGTTTCCGATTCTGTCTTTGATTGCTGGATAGATATGCTCTGCTGCGATTCCACCAGCCTGCTCGTTGTCTGTTACAACTGTTGCGTATACAGATCCTTCTGGAGCGTCCGGAACACCTGAGTCGAAACATACAACCGGAATCTTCTTGTCAAGTGCTGACTGCAGTGAATCAAGAACTGAGTTCTGGTCACAAGCTGCAAGAGCGATTCCGTCTGGATCTTTGTTGATTGCGTTGTTCAGCATGTTAACCTGGTCAGCGATATCGGACTCAGCGTTCGGTCCTGTTGTGTTAGCTGTAACACCGAGCTCATCACAAGCCTGGTTGATTCCCTGTACAGCTGCCTGCCAGTATGAAGACTGGAAGCTCTTTACAACAACTTCGAAATGATATCCCTTGGAATCTCCTGATCCTTCTGTCTTAGTGTCGCCATCTGCTTTCTTAGTGTCATCTGCCTTGGATCCACATCCTGCGAGCATTCCAACTACCATACATCCACCAAGTAAAACTGCTAAAACTTTCTTTTTCATAATTATGTCCTCCTGACAAAATAAATTTGTGACTGCTTGTCTGAGTTTTCTTCCAGTTTTCCTCTCCCTAATGCCGGGCCTCTCTGGCAGAGCCTCTTTCGTGCATTTCTTAAATCGCTCTGCAGAAGTAGTTTGCCCAGGCTTCTTTGTCCGAAAACTCTTTATACAGTCTGTTTCGTTTAGCTTCTATAGTAACAGCTTTCTTTTTCACGCTTTTTTCAGCATGTTTCCCCACTGCTATCTATCCGCACACATTAATAATATAACACATTACTAATGGTTTTGCAATTAATTATTGCTTTTTCGTGATTTTTCACAAATTCTAAATTTAAGTGGAAAAAATTACTCTTTTCCTGCTTTTCTCTTAAGAATATCAACAAGTACGGCTGCGATCAGGACAAATCCTGTAATGATCTGCTGCCAGTTAGCTGTCAGTCCGATGAATGGAAGACCAGTCTTCAGAAGACAGATAACGAATACACCAAACAGTGTTCCTGTGATGCTTCCTACACCACCTGTCATGGATACACCACCGATGATTGCTCCACCGATAGCCTCAAGCTCGAATCCAGCACCACTTCCTGGCTGAACTGTAGCGAAGATAGCGGAGTATGCGATAGAAGCAAGTCCTGCGAAGAATCCACAGATTACATATGCTGCAATATGATAGAATCTTACATTAACTCCGGAAAGTCTTGTTGCTTCTTTGTTACTTCCGATTGCAAGTGTATAACGTCCAATTCTTGTATGATTCAGTACGAATGTCATAACAACAACCAGAAGAATTACCCATAAGAAACCGATCGGTATATTCTGTCCGCCGGACTGAATCTTGAAGATACTTCTGAACCATCCTCCCGGTGCTGCTGCTGCCGGCCATGAGATTCCGAATCCACCTACGATAATGGAACCAAGTCCACGAGTAATCATACAAGTACAAAGTGTTGCCAGGAATGCCGGCAGGTCCATGATTGCTACCAGTACACCATTCAGAACACCAATCAGCATTCCAAGAATAATTGCTGCAAGGATACCAACGATTGTAGGCATTCCTTTGTGAACGATCAGATATCCACCAACGAGTGAATAACATACAAGTCCAGTACCGATTGACAGGTCAACACCACCTGTCATCAGTGGAAAGGCTACTCCAATTGCCATCAGGACAATATAATAGGAGAAGTCCAGAATGTTAATAAATGTTGTATATTTTCTGAAGTTAGGGCTCATTGCACAGAAGAAGATAAACAGTGCAATAACAACGAGCAGGACGATGAATTTCTGTCCTCCCATTCTGTCAATAAATGACTTATTAGAGCCGGCCTTCTTTGTTGTATTATTTGCCATTACTTTTTCCCTCCCTACTCAATCTCACGTGTAGCCATGTTCATGATATTTTCCTGTGTAGCTTCGGAAATATCCAGCTCACCTGTCTTCTTACCTTCGCACATAACAACGATTCTGTCACTCATACGAAGGATCTCTGTCATCTCGGAGGAAATCATAATAATGGCTTTTCCTTCTGCTGCCAGCTGATTCATCAGCTTGTAAATCTCATTCTTAGCTCCAACGTCGATACCTCTTGTAGGCTCATCGAAGATAAGGATGTCACAGTCTCTTGTCAGCCATTTTGCAATAACGACTTTCTGCTGGTTACCACCTGACAGGTTAACTACCAGCTGATCTGTACCAGGAGTCTTTGTTGCAAGCTGCTCAACATATTCCTGAGCAATCTTGTTCTCTTTCTTCTTATCGATAAAAGGACCGCTCATGAATTTTTCAAGTGTTGCCATTGTTGTATTCTCAGCAACTGATTTCTGTACAACAATACCATATCTCTTTCTGTCCTCTGACAGATAACCGATACCGCACTTAACAGCATCCTGTGGGCTCTTGATTGTAACCTTCTTACCGTTGATATAAATATCACCGCTGTCGATCGGGTCAGCTCCAAAGAGTGCTCTGGCTGTCTCTGTACGTCCAGCTCCCATCAGTCCGGAGAATCCAAGGATCTCACCTTTGTGAAGTTCGAAGCTTACATCCTGTACCATCTTACCAGCGTTCAGGTGTTCAACTTTAAGAACTACCGGTGCTCCCGGAGGTGTCATGTTCTTCTCCTTCGGATCTTCGTAAATAACACGTCCAACCATCATGTTGATGATGTCGTCTTTTGTACTTTCTTTTGTGATCAATGTTCCAACATAAGTACCATCTCTCATGACTGTAACACGGTCTGTGATCACTTTAATCTCATCCATACGGTGGGAGATATAAACAATTCCCATTCCCTGACTTTTCAGGTCACGGATGATCTTGAACAACTGCTCGATCTCTGTCTCTGTCAGAGCTGCTGATGGCTCGTCAAAGATGATGATCTTTGCATCATGTGAAATAGCTTTTGCGATCTCACACATCTGCTGCTTACCTACTGTAAGTTTTGACATTGTCTCTCTCGGATCAATATCAACGTTCATTCTGTCGAACAGTTTCTGTGCTTCTTCGTTCATTTTCTTGTCATCGATCTTGATGCCCTTCTTGAACTCTCTTCCGATGAAGATGTTCTGAGCAACTGTCAGATGACCAAGCATGTTCAGCTCCTGGTGTACGATGATAACACCATTGTCCTGTGCTTCACGAGCACTATGGAACTCAACTTCTTTACCTTCATATGTAATTGTTCCTGAATCTTTTGTATAAATACCTGTGAGAACTTTCATCAGAGTTGATTTTCCGGCACCATTCTCTCCCATAAGAGCAAGAACTTCGCCTTTTCTGATCTCAAGATCTACATGGTCAAGTGCGTGAACACCTGGGAAAGATTTATCAATCCCTTTCATTTCCAATATAACTTCGCCCATTTTATTACCCTTGCCTTTCTTTCAATCAAACATTTCGTTCATCATTCATAAAGCTGATCTCTTAATATAGAAGAGAAATTAGTTCTTTCTGCGTCTTGCAAGTACGTCACTGAATACTGCGACGATAACAATAACACCTGTAATGATAAGCTGATAATCTTTTGTAAAGCCAAGAGCCAGAATTCCTTCCTGAAGAAGAGCGATGATAAATACACCAATGATTGTACCGCTGATGGATGCAAGTCCACCTGCCATGGATGTACCACCCATTACACATCCGGCGATTGCTTCGTTGTTGTACTGATCTCCATAACCAGGCTGTACTGTTGTATATGCAGATACATAGAAGATAGCGCCTATTCCAACGAGAACTCCACAGATAATGAATGCAAGCATTTCCCATTTCTTAACATCTACACCTGAAAGTCTAACAGCTTCTTTGTTACTACCAAGGCAAAGGATGTAACGTCCGATTCTTGTCTTGTTCAGGATAATCGCACAGATAACTGCAGCTACCAGAAGAATAACAAGTCCAACCGGGAACCCGTTATATCTTACAAGATTTCTGAACCATCCGTTGTCCGGATCTGCTGCCTGCGGCCAGCTGACTGACTGTGTCTTTGTGTAAACTGACGCAAGACCTTTTGCAATATTCATACTTGCCATTGAAGTGATGAATGAAGGTACTGACCAGTAAGCTACCAGGTATCCATTAAAGAGCCCAAAAGCAAATCCCACAAGGATACTGATCAGGATTGCAACCGGCATGGAAATTCCATGTGTTGTCAGTGTATAACCTGAGATAAGTGCACAACAGAACATAACCGGTCCAATAGAGAAGTCGATCTCTCCTGTAGCAATTACAAATGTAACACCCAGTGATAAAAATCCAAGGAAATAAGCATAATTGAGTGCGCTCATGATTCGGTTCATTCCTGCGAAGCTTCCTCCGGTCAGTGCACAGAAGAGTCCGTACATCAGAAGAAGGACACAGCACAAAACAATTCTGTTAAATCCTACCTTTTTTACAAAAGGATTTTGTTTAATTTTTTCCAATTTTCTTCCTCCCATCTTTTACTTTGCTGGTGTTGACTGGATTGTCGATTAACTCTTACGATACCCCCATTCCTCTTAACCTCAGCGTAACGGTTCGCTTTCAAAGCTTTAAGATTTTTTTGTTTTTCAAAGTGTGTTTTCAATTTTCCCGCACACCTTTAATACAAGAATAAATTATAGCCTTGTTTTCATATTTTGTCAAGATTTCCCACCGTTTTTAGAGCGAAACGGTTCGTTTTTGTTTGTTTTCACTATTTTTTTATCCATTCTCACAACAAAAACCACGCTTTTCTGTGCATTTTGCTTATGCACTATCCAAGGTCTCGTATTGAGTCTCCCTCTCTTACAGAGGTACTGAAACTAATTTTTACCGGCATACCGTTTTGCTCTCCGTTTACTCGCTCCAGGAGCATAGCTACAGCCTTCTCGCACATCGTTTCCATTGGCTGGACAATCAGCCATAATTTAGGGCGCAGCACCTGGGTCATCGGAAGATTATCCACTCCGATGAGTGAGACATCTTGCGGACAGGAGAGTCCTGATTCGTTCAATGCCATAATTCCACCAAGCATGGTGTTATAGTTTCCTAAGATCACACCGGTCGGACGGTCTTCAAGCTCCAAAAGTTCTTTCATTCCTCTGTACCCATGTTCAAAAGAATGCCCTCCCAGCTTACAGTATTCCTTTGGAATCTCCAGTCCTGCCTGGTTCATCGCATCAGAATATCCTTTCACACGTTCCCTTCCGGTATATTCAATATTAGAGGCAATCACAGCTATTTTCTTGTGATGGTTCTCAATTAATTTATTCGTTGCACGATAGATTGCTGTCCGGTTATCAACCTCAACGCAATCATATTCTTCATCCTGGAATGATCTGTCAACCAGAACAACCGGAACATTTGCTTTTTTCGCAGCATGAAGAAACTTTCCATGCATACCTACAGCAAATACCAATATTCCATCTACTTTCCTGCTCAGAAGAAACTGCAGATTTTCTTTCTGTAACTTCTCGTCATTGCAGGAATCACAGATCAACATTCCATATCCCTTTTTATGGAGTTCCATTCCCAGATAATGCAGCATACTTCCTACAAAAAGACACTGTATATCATAAACCAGAACTCCAATCGTCTTTGTCTTGTGGGTAACAAGCCCTCTTGCGAGCTCGTTCACTTCATAATGCAGTTCGTTGATTGCCTCCTCAATCAAGATACGATTTTCCGGCAATACATTACCGCCATTCAAATACTTCGATATCGTTGCAAGGGACAATCCTGTCCTTTTCTTGATATCGCGAATAGTAGCAGCCATAATCTTCTCCTCCCAGGCCAATCAGCGAACCGTTATGCATTTTGCCCAACTCAACTGCTCATTCCATTAAATCATACAGCAGATTGACAGTCAAGTGTTTCTGAAGAATTCTTTTTTATTACGTTGCCAGCCATAATGTTACTGTTCACACGATGTGCGACCAGCAACGCCATCTCGCCATTTTAAATCGCCTTTGGCGATGGGGCGAGATGCATTCAAGTCAAAACACGCATCCTCCGTGTCAATCAGCAGAGTGATTGACACGGGAGTGAACAGTAACGCCATAATCACTATAACTGGCAACCCATCCCCCCTTAGTCCAAAGCACTATACTAAAATTTTCTTAAATCTCTCGTATGCTTCGTCCCAAGCTTCCTTATCCTGTGGCTCGTAGATCTTGATATCCTGAGAACGTTTGATAATTTCTCTTGCTTCTTCGATAGATTTGATATCTCCGGAAGCCATGAGCTGCAGTGCAATATTTCCGAGAACAGTCGCCTCGATCGGACCTGCACTTACTCTGCATCCACATGCATTTGCTGTGAACTGGCAAAGAAGAGCACTCTGTGTTCCACCGCCTACCATGTAGACTGTCTTATAATCTTTACCTGTACACTCTTTAATCTCTTCCATCGCATGACGATATTTCATTGCAAGACTCTGGTTGATGCAACGAACAACTTCTCCGACTGTTTCCGGAACAGGCTGTCCTGTCTTCTTGCAGAATTCACGGATTCTTGTCGGAATATCTCCGGCAGGTGTGAATTCCGGTGCATCCGGATCAATAAAACTCTGAAGTGCCGGAGCTTCTTTTGCCATAATCTCAAGCTCGCCAAATCCGTACTCATTTCCTTCACGGATCCACTGACGACGGCTTTCCTGAATACACCACAATCCAATGATATTCTTAAGGAAGGAAATCTTTCTTCCATATCCACCTTCATTCGTGATGTTGTAATGCTCAGATTTCTCATTGATAATAGGTTCTGCAAGCTCTGTTCCAAGCAGTGACCATGTTCCACAACTCAGGAAGATAAAATCTTCTTCTGATGTTGGTACAGATACAAGTGCGCTCTGCGTATCATGTCCTGCAACAGCCATAACATCAATCTTATCCAGACCAAGCTCTGTACAGATTTCATCTGTAAGAGTGCCGATCTTTGTACCTGTAGGTACGATTTCCGGGAAAATATGTTTCGGAATTCCCAGTGCTTCGATCACTTCATCTGACCACTCGCCCTTTTTCGCATCAAGAAGCTGTGTTGTAGAAGCGATAGAATACTCAGCTTTTTTCTCCCCTGTAAGGAAGTAGTTGAAAAGGTCTGGCATCAAAATCATCTTGTCAGCTTTCTCAAGAAGCTCTTTTCTTGTCTTTACAAGAGAAAGGAGCTGGAATGCTGTGTTGAGATCCATGAACTGATTTCCTGTGATCTGGTAGAATTTCTCTTTATCGATCAGTTTGAAACTTTCTTCGATCATTCCTTCTGTACGTGCATCACGGTAATGTACAGGGTTTTCAAGAAGTCTTCCTTCCTCGTCGATCAGTCCAAAATCAACTCCCCATGTGTCGATACCGATACTTTCGATCTTTCCACATTTCTTTGCTTTGATCAGACCCTGTTTGATTTCAAAAAATAATCTCAGTACATCCCAGTACATTGATCCATTCAAAATAACCGGATCGTTAGAAAAACGGTGAAGTTCTTCAATGCTGATCTTGTCACCATCAAAAGTTCCGCACATTGCTCTTCCGCCTGAAGCACCAAAGTCAAATGCTAATACTTTTTTCTCCATAATCTTCCTCTTTTCTTAATACTCTTTTAGTCGGTATTAAAACGGGGGCCCTGCATAGGCAGACCCCCCGCATTCTTTGTTCTAGCTCTGTATCGAAACTGTATTTACAGTCTTTTTACATTTCCTAACAAAAGGACTCCTTCTTATTTGTAAAGTGGTCCGTAGTTCTTACAAGCTCTGAAGTCAGCGCCTTCTTTATCCATTCCAAATGCATTCCATGCTGCCGGACGGTAGATATCTTTCTCCGGTACGTTGTGCATAGATACTGGAATACGAAGCATTGAACACATTGTGATCAGGTCAGCTCCGATGTGTCCATAGGAGATAGCACCGTGGTTAGCTCCCCAGTTGTTCATTACATCATAAGCTGTCTTGAATGCTCCCTCTTTACCATCACATCTTGGAGCAAACCATGTACATGGCCATGTGTAGTCTGTACGTTTCCAAAGCTTATCAGATACTTCTTCCGGAAGTTCAAGTGTCCATCCTTCTGCAATCTGAAGAACCGGTCCAAGGCCTTTTACAAGGTTAAGACGGATCATTGTAGCTGGCATCTGAGCACGTGTCTCGTAACGGCTTGAGTATCCGCCTCCACGGAAGTATCCGTTGTCAGCCATGCACCACTCTGTAGCATCCATGATTGCTTTCTGGTCTTCTTCTGTAACGTTCCACCATTCTTTCATAACGCCGTTACCATTCTCGTCTTTAGCAACACCAGATGCATCAAGACAAGCTGCTCCAGAGTTGATCAGGTGAAGGAATCCACCGTTCTCTTTAGCAACACCCTCGAGGTCATATCCTGTAGCTTTCTTAACTGCCTCTGGGCTCCAGTATGTACGAACATCAGCGAAGATCTGAGCACGTCCTGTAAGAAGTTTCATGAACATCATTCCAAGTCCGTTGAGAACGTCGTTCTCTGTAGCAAGGATGTATGGCTCACGAGCTCCGTTCCAGTCGAAAGATGTATTCAGAACTGCCTCTGCGAAGTCTCCGTTCGGATAGAAGTCTGTCCACTGTCTCTGTCCCTGGAATCCAGCTGCCAGAGCGTTGTGTCCGATTGCTTCCTCTGAGAATTTCTCGTCAAGGTTCTTATTTCCGTTCATAAGGTCTTTGATGATAACTGCCATCTTAACAACGAACTCGAACTGCTCCTCTTTCTCCTCTGGAGAAGCCTGAAGCTCTTCTGGGTTCTTATCCCAACCAATCTTGCAAGTCTCTTTTGCCCATTTAAGAGCTTTCTCGAACTCAGCCTTGTCATAGATTTCTTCTGACATACGACGGATGATTTCCACCTCGTCAACAGACTCTACACGCATTCCAAGGTAAGACTCGATGAAATCAGAATCGATGATAGATCCACCGATACCCATTGTAACAGATCCAATCTGAAGGTAAGATGTTCCTCTCATGGATGCTGCTGCAACAGCTGCACGTCCGAATCTGAGAAGTTTCTCTTTAACGTCTTCCGGAATTGTTGTGTCGTCAGCTTCCTGAACGTCATGTCCGTAAATTCCGAATGCCGGAAGTCCCTTCTGTGCATGTGTAGCAAGTACAGATGCAAGGTATACAGCTCCTGGTCTCTCTGTTCCGTTGAATCCCCATACAGCTTTGATTGTCTGTGGATCCATATCCATTGTCTCAGCTCCGTAGCACCAGCAAGGTGTAACTGTAACTGTGATATCTACGCCTTCTCTTCTGAACTTATCAGCACAAGCAGCACTCTCACCTACACGTCCGATTGTTGTGTCAGCGATAACAACTTTAACCGGCTCACCATTTGAATATCTTAAGTTCTCCTCAAACAGTTTTGCTGCAGATTTTGCCATGTTCATTGTCTGCTCTTCAAGAGATCCTCTTACGTCAAGAGCTCCTCTACGTCCATCGATTGTCGGTCTGATACCAATTACTGGATAAGATCCTACTAATCTTCTTTCTGCCATAATTACATTCCTCCTTAATTGTTTGCCTTGCTCTGCTTATCTTCCTTCGCAGAACCGCTTCTTTGAGTATCATTATAGTTCTTTCCTTTCTTTTTGTCTTGTGGTATACTAGAATAAAAATATAAAGATATTCACCTTTTATACAACAAAGTACAATTTATAAACATATATTTCCACATATATGTTTGTTTTACACTATTTAGATTTTTAAAGGAGATTATTGCATGAAATACATCAATTACAGAGAAGAACGTAATCACGGAACCATTGATTTTCCAATTGAATTTTATCATGTTACGCCGAATCATCCACGGTATGAAATGTCTTATCACTGGCACATCGAATATGAACTTATTCGTGTTTTAAAAGGGAAATTACTTATGTCAATTGGTGAAAATGAATTTACTGCAGTAGCCGGCGACCTTATTTTTATAAAAGGAGGGCTTCTTCATGGTGGAATTCCTAAGGATTGTGTCTATGAATGCCTTGTTTTTAACCTTGAATCGCTCATGGCAGTAAATCATGCCAGCGAACGTCTGCTTAAGAAGATCGGAAGTGACACTCTGACTATCCCTTCCCTTATCAAAGCACCCGTAAAGAATTTAGAGCATATCACCTCCATGATGTTTGAACATATCAAAAAGCGTACTGAAGGGCACGAGCTTATGGTGATTGGTACTCTGTACGAATTCTTAGGCTATATTCTGGAAAATAAATTGTATGAAAACGTTCGAATCATCAGTCAAAAGGATAGCCGAAAAATAGAACATTTAAAGAAAGCTCTTGAAGTGATTGAAAACCATTATGCTGACTGTATCACACTGGAAGATCTGTCTCAGGCCGCCGGTATGAATTCAAAATATTTCTGTCGCTACTTTAAAGATATGACCCATAGAACTCCTGTTGACTATCTGAATTACTATAGAATAGAACAAGCTTGTTTCAAGCTCGTTACTTCGAATGAATCAATCGCAGACATCGGACTTAGCTGTGGATTTAACGATGTAAGCTACTTTATCAAAACATTTAAAAAATATAAAGGAATGACACCGAAGAAATATCTTCGCGCACCACTGTAATCAAAAATTGCGAAACAGGTTAACATCCATTATTTTTTCACGCAAAAGGAGATCCCCTTACGGAGATCTCCTCTTTTCATATCTCATTTACTCATGAAATATCCTTATTTATCTTCTTTTTCTGCAGCGTATACAGTTACCAGTTTGTTCAGGTAATCATATCTCTCCATAGCTTCCTGCTCATTGAGAGCGAAGAGCTTGTCAGCCTTAGCCGGGTTAGCTCTCTTCAGTGCGTTGTAACGTACTTCACCATTCAGGAAGTCCTGGTATCCTTCTGCCTTCGGAGCCTTGCTGTCAAGTGAGAACTTGTCTCCCTCTGCAGCCGGGTTGTAACGGAAGTTATTCCAGTATCCGCACTCTACTGCCAGCTGTTCCTCTGTCTGAGCTTTGCTCATACCCTTCTTGATACCATGGTTGATACATGGAGCATAAGCAATGATCAGTGATGGTCCCGGATAAGCCTCAGCCTCAGCGATTGCCTTAACTGTCTGGTTGAAGTCAGCACCCATAGCAATCTGAGCTACGTATACGTATCCGTATGTCATAGCCATTCCTGCAAGGTCTTTCTTCTTAGTCTCTTTTCCGCCTGCTGCGAACTGAGCTGTAGCACCAGTCTTAGTAGCCTTAGAGGACTGTCCACCTGTGTTGGAGTAAACCTCTGTATCGAATACCATAATGTTGATATCTTTCTTGCTTGCAAGAACGTGGTCAACTCCGCCGTATCCGATATCGTAAGCCCATCCGTCTCCTCCGAAGATCCACTGGGATTTCTTAGCAAGGAAATCTTTGTTCTTCAGAACTTCTGCTCTCTCTTCGCAATCGCAATCGAGTGCTTCAAGAGCTGCAACAAGTTTGTCTGTAGCTGTTCCGTTTGTAGCGCCTACTGTATATGTCTCAAGATACTCAGCTGCTGCAGCCTTAACTGCCTCATCTGTAGTCTTCTCTGCGATCTTCTCAACTTTTGCTTTCAGTCTGTCTCTGATTGTATTCTGTGCAAGCAGCATACCGTATCCGAACTCAGCGTTGTCTTCAAACAGGGAGTTGCTCCATGCAGGTCCTTTACCTTCCGGTGTTACTGTGTAAGGTGTAGACGGTGAAGAGTTACCCCAGATAGAAGAACATCCTGTTGCATTTGCAATATACATTCTATCACCAAACAGCTGTGTGATCAGCTTAGCGTATGGTGTCTCACCACATCCTGCACAAGCTCCTGAGAACTCAAGGAGTGGCTGTTTGAACTGGCTTCCCTTAACTGTTGTCTCTTTGAATTTAGCAACAACTTCTGGTTTAACCGGAATCTCTCTACCAAAGTCGAAGAATGTCTGCTCTCCTGCATTAGCTTCCATGTTAGCCATTGTAAGAGCCTTCTCAACTTCGCCTGTCTCTTTATTCTTCTTTCCTGGGCAGACATTCACACAAGATCCACATCCTGTACAGTCGTAAGCGGATACTGTCATTGTGAACTTCATTCCCGGCATTCCGATCATATCAAGTGTCTTAAGTCCTTCTGGAGCCTGAGCAACTTCTTCCTCTGTCAGAGCTACCGGACGGATAACTGCGTGCGGACATACATATGCACAACGGTTACACTGGATACACTGATCTGGATTCCAAACCGGAATATCTACTGCGATACCACGTTTCTCATATGCAGATGTTCCTGACGGTGTAGATCCATCAACATAATCATTGAATGCAGATACAGGGAGTGTATTTCCTTCCTGAGCGTTAACTTTTGCCTGGATATTCTTAGCAAATGCAACTGCATCAGTTCTTCCGCCGTCTGCGATGTGTGGTGTAGCAAGTCCTTCATCAGCTGCATCTTTCCAGCTTTCCGGAACTTCTACTTCTACGACCTGTTTTGCACCAGCATCGATTGCATCGTAGTTCATCTGAACGATCTTGTCACCTTTTCTTCCGTAAGTAGCCTTAGCAGCTGCTTTCATAAGGTCAATAGCCTCTTCTTCCGGAATGATAGCTGCAAGTTTGAAGAATGCAGACTGAAGAACTGTATTGATACGTCCGCCAAGTCCGATCTCTTTACCAATCTTGATACCATCGATTGTGTAGAATTTAATTCCGTGGTTAGCGATATAAGCTTTTACCTGTCCTGGAAGATGCTCCTCAAGTCCTTCCATATCCCATGGGCAGTTCAGAAGGAATGTTCCTCCATCAACAAGTTCCTGAACCATGTTGTATTTGTTAACATAAGATGGGTTATGACATGCAACAAAGTTAGCCTGATGGATCAGGTATGTTGATTTAATCGGTTTCTTACCGAAACGAAGGTGAGACATTGTAACACCACCGGACTTCTTAGAGTCATAATCAAAGTAAGCCTGTGCATACATGTCTGTGTTATCACCAATGATCTTGATGGAGTTCTTGTTTGCTCCAACAGTACCATCTGCTCCAAGTCCCCAGAACTTACAGTTGATTGTTCCTTCTGGTGTTGTAACAAGTGGCTTACCAGCATCAAGTGAAAGATGTGTAACATCATCTTCAATACCGATTGTGAATTTAGCTTTCTCATCGTTGTGGTATACAGCAACGATCTGAGCAGGTGTTGTATCTTTAGAACCAAGTCCATAACGTCCTGTGTAAACCGGAACTGCATCGAACTTAGATCCTTTAAGTGCTGCAACAACATCCAGGTACAGTGGCTCGCCAAGTGCTCCTGGCTCTTTTGTTCTGTCAAGAACAGAAATCTTCTTAACTGTATCCGGGATAGCATCGATCAGAGCTTCTGCGCTGAATGGTCTGTAAAGACGAACTTTAACAACTCCGACTTTCTCTCCTGCAGCTGTCAGGTAATCGATTGTCTCCTCGATTGTGTCACAAACAGATCCCATAGCTACGATCACGTGCTCTGCATCTGCTGCTCCATAGTAGTTGAACAGTTTGTAGTCTGTTCCGATCTTCTCATTAACCTTATCCATGTACTTCTGAACGATTCCCGGAAGTGCATCATAGAATGGGTTACAAGCCTCTCTTGCCTGGAAGAAGATATCCGGGTTCTGAGCTGAACCTCTCTGGCATGGGTGGTTCGGGTTAAGTGCATGTGCACGGAACTCGTCGATTGCTTCCATGCTTACCATGTCTTTCAGATCTTCATAATCCCATGTCTCGATTTTCTGAATCTCGTGTGATGTTCTGAATCCATCAAAGAAGTTGATGAATGGAATCTTTCCTTCAAGTGCTGCACAATGAGCAACCGGAGTAAGGTCCATTACTTCCTGTACGCTGGATTCACAGAGCATAGCTGCTCCTGTCTGACGACATGCATAAACGTCAGAATGATCTCCAAAAATTGACAGTGCGTGGCTTGCAAGTGCACGGGCAGATACGTTGAATACTCCCGGAAGCTGCTCACCAGCAACCTTATATAAGTTAGGAATCATAAGAAGGAGTCCCTGAGAAGCAGTAAATGTTGTTGTAAGAGCACCTGCTGCTAATGATCCGTGTACAGCACCTGCTGCTCCGGCCTCGGACTGCATCTCTGTAACCTGTACAGTCTGTCCAAAAATGTTCTCCCTTCCTTCAGTAGCCCACTCATCGATATGCTCCGGCATAACGGATGAAGGCGTAATCGGGTAGATAGCTGCTACTTCTGTATATGCATAAGAAACGTGAGCTGCTGCCTGATTACCGTCCATGGTCTTCATTTTTCTTGCCATTTTTATTCCTCCTTAGGTGTTACATAGGTTTTACACTGAGTTAAGTATAATTAATTCACATGTAGTTTCATTATATCTCCAAAAGTCACAAAAGTCTAGAGTTATAAATATCCTCTTTTGTATATTTTCGTGTACAGAGCAGTATTTTGAGAATAGTTATCAGTGCTGTTATTGGGGATTATTAACTAAAACAGGCAGAAATAAAAAAAGCCAGAAGAGTACTTTCTGTTGAACATTAACTCTTCTGGCTTATGAATCACTATACTTTTTTCTTATCATTCTATCTGTTTTTAAACAACCGGTCATCCCACTTCGGTGGTTTTTTCCCTTTGATCTTTGTTGGCACCGGCTCATACTGATCCACTTTTTTCTTCTCATTTCTTTTTCTGCAATGCCTTCTGCAATAGATCAGCATAATTCCTGTCACAATCACCAGGCAACCTGCCAAAAGTTCTGACACCGGAAATCCGATTCCCGGAAGAACAAGCTGATCTGTTCTAAGCCGCTCGATCCACACGCGTCCTGCCCCATAACCAAACAGGTACATAAGAAAGAGCTCACCTTCATATTTCTTATGTTTCCTATACAGAAACAATATAATAAGAAGTCCGGCACACCATAATGATTCATACAAAAATGTCGGGTGTACCTGAATATAACTGACTCCGTCAATTCTCTGCATGTTCTCGCGCATAAGTTCTGTGATATCTCCCGGTCTTACAGCATCAACCGGAAGCCTCATTGCAAACAGACAATCCGTGTATTCTCCAAATGCTTCCCTGTTAAAGAAATTCCCCCAACGTCCAAGCATCTGACCATTCAGAAGCGCCAGTGCAATTGTATCCAAAATCTGAAATGGTGATTTTTTCTTAACAGCAGCCATCACAAAAACTGCGATCACTGCTCCGATCACGCCACCATAAATTGCCAGTCCACCTTCTCTGAGGTTAAAGATAGACAACAGATTATCTTTATATAAATCCCAGGAGAAAATCACGTAATAGATTCTTGCACCCGCAATTCCTGCGATCACTCCGACAATTCCCATATCCAGATAGTCTTCCGGATTTTGTCCTGTTCTTTTTGCCTCCGCTGTGGCAATCAGAAATCCAATCAAAATTGCTGCACCGATGATCATGCCGTAGTAAGCAATGGAAAAACCAAAAATGCTGATGCTTTTTCCTACATGATCCAGATAAATCCCTAAATTCGGAAAGCTGATATTGTAATGCATATTATGTTATTTCCTTTCATATCCACAGAAATCAGGAACAAATCTAGTTGTCCCTGATTCCTGTTTTTACTGCTTTTCCAATTAGAAAACAATGAATCTAACCGGTTTTTAAGCATATTCCCTATATCTGTTAAACGTTAAATCTGAACAGCATGATATCTCCGTCCTGAACGACATAGTCTTTTCCTTCCAGACGAACTAATCCTTTTTCCTTCGCTGCCGCATGAGTTCCACATGCCATCAGATCATCATAACTTACTACTTCCGCACGGATAAATCCACGTTCAAAGTCTGTATGGATCTTACCAGCTGCCTGTGGTGCCTTAGTTCCCTTCTTGATTGTCCATGCACGAACTTCCGGCTCACCTGCTGTCAAATAACTGATCAGTCCAAGAAGATGATAGCTTGCCTTGATCAGCTTCTCAAGTCCGGATTCTTCCAATCCAAGATCTTCAAGGAACATAGCCTTCTCATCATCATCTAACTGAGAAATTTCCTCTTCAATCTCAGCACATACAACAAACACTTCGCAGTTTTCTTTTTTTGCATACTCACGAACAGCTTTAACGCCTTCATTATTCGCACCATCATCCGCAAGATCATCCTCAGATACATTTGCTGCAAAGATTACCGGTTTTGCTGTCAGAAGATTATACTCTGCAAGCCATGCCTGCTCATCCTCATCCTCTGTCACAAAGCTCTTCGCCATCTTATTCTCTTCCAGATGCGCTTTCAGACGGTTCTGAAGATCCAGCTCTTTCGCCGCCATCTTATCGTTTCTTGAAAGCTTCACTGTCTTGGAGATTCTTCTTTCAAGAACCTCAAGATCTGAGAAGATCAGCTCAAGGTTGATTGTCTCAATGTCACGCAGCGGATCAATGCTTCCGTCTACGTGGACAATATTCGTATTCTCAAAGCATCTTACTACATGAACGATTGCATCAACCTCACGGATGTTGGCAAGGAACTGATTTCCAAGTCCTTCTCCCTTGGATGCTCCCTTTACAAGTCCTGCAATATCAACAAACTCGATTGCTGCCGGAATGATCTTCTTTGTATGATACATCTCTCCAAGCACATCCAGTCTCTTATCCGGAACTGTTACGACACCGACATTTGGGTCAATTGTACAGAATGGATAGTTTGCAGATTCTGCACCGGCCTTTGTCAGTGAATTGAACAGTGTACTTTTTCCTACGTTCGGTAATCCCACGATTCCAAGTTTCATTTTCTCTATTTCCTCCTTAAAACCTTGATTTCTAAAGCTAAATCCACAAGGTCTATTTCTCTTATTTTCTGTTATGTGACTCTTTCACAAAAAGAAGCCCCAAAATAGCATCTAATATTATACTATAATGGGGCTTGAATTTCAATCTCTCGTCTCCATCAAAATCACTTTTCCAAACACGAAAGAGATCTTCACTTCATCTTCACCTTCTGCAAACTCATTACTCACACATAAGCTGTCTCCTGATGAGAGCAAATGATTCTGCAATGGATATTTTGCACCGCTGATACAGAAATCCTCAACCGGAAGTTGCATCGGAAATACTGAAAAATACTTTCCGAAAGCTTCTTCTCTGCGAATTGCGATTCCATGATCAAGCAGACGAATTCTATTATGACTGTCTAAGATCATCGCCTGAGATCCTGCTTCAAGCGCAATATTCAGGCACTGAACATTAGCCCAGAAATGATCCAGACGATTTCCTGTTCCTCCAAGAATCCAGATTTCTTTTCTTCTGAGTCCAAGACACATACGAAGTGCAATCTCCGTATCAGACGCATCCTTTACCGGATTGAACTCCCGGATCGGTACACTTGCTTCTTTTCTATAATAATCGATCACTTCTTCCGGTACACTGTCAAAATCTCCCACAATGTAATCCGGCTTGATCTTATGTTCATAAAGAAATGCGAGTCCTTTATCTACTCCGATAATAAATTCTGTCTCTTCTGCCTCAAGAATTGGAAGGACAAAATCTTCTTCCAGCATTCCCCCGCTCACAATAACTGTTCTCTTACACATTGCCGTTTAAAATCTCCATAAACTTTGCTGTATTATCTTTGATATCACCTTTAAAAACGCCTGAACCTGAGACCATTACATTCGCTCCGGCTGCAAGTACTTCTGCCACGTTTTTATGATATATTCCACCATCTACTTCAATATCAGTTGTAAGTCCTTTTTCATTCAGAAGGTTTCTCAATTCACTGATACGCTCCAGTGATTCCGGAATAAATGCCTGTCCGCCAAATCCCGGTTCTACAGACATGATCAGAAACATCTCTGCCTGATCCAGATATGGAAGCAGTACATCAACCGGTGTCTTTGGTTTAATAGAAATTCCCACTTTCGCTCCTGCTGCATGGATTTTATCAATTGTTGCCTGCAGATCTTCACATGCTTCATAATGAACTGTAACGATATCTGCTCCTGCTTTCACGAATTCTTCCACATAACGGATCGGTTCTGTCACCATGAGATGAACATCCAGTGTCTGTGTTGTTGCTCCCTTGATTGATGCGAGAACAGGCATTCCAAAAGAAATGCTTGGAACGAACATTCCGTCCATCACATCAAAATGAATATACTCTGCGCCTGCTTCTTCTGTTAATTTCAACTGTTCTCCTAAAATCTTGAAATCTGCTGAGAGAATAGATGGTGCCAAAATATTTTTCATAAACTTAATACCTCTTTCTTTCCTTTAGTTCACGGTACATCTCCGTATAATCTTCATATCTGATCTTATGGATCTTCCCTTCTTCAACTGCCTCTTTTACAGCGCATCCGGGTTCATGAATATGGTCACAGCCATTGAACTTGCACTGTCCTTCAAACGGTGTGAATTCCGGAAAATAATATTTTAAATCTTCTTTTTCGAAATCATTAACGTAAAGAGAACTGAATCCCGGAGTATCCATAATATAAGAATCTTCTCCAATCACGATCAGTTCGGAATGTCTTGTTGTATGTTTTCCACGGTCAATCTTCTTACTGATACTTCCTGTCTCCATCTTCACTTCAGACTGCAGAAGATTGATCAGGGATGATTTTCCAACGCCAGAAGGACCTGCAATCGAAGTTGTCTTTCCTTTTAAAAGTGATTTTAACTCACTGATATTTTCTTCTTCCTTCGCACTTGTGAAGATTACCGGATATCCGCATCCGGTATAAACTTCTTTCAATTCTGCAATTTCAGGATGACTGGCAATATCCGTCTTATTAAAACATAATACGACAGGTATCTCTTTTCGTTCCATCATGACAAGAAAACGATCCAACAGATTATAATGTGGTTTCGGTTTTGTCACCGCAAACACAACCAGTGCCTGATCAATATTGGCTACTGCCGGACGAATCAACTCATTCTTTCGCGGCAGGATCTCTGTTATATTTCCTGTCATTTCTTTTTCATCAAGTACCTCGATCACAGCATCATCACCGACTAACGGCTTGATTCCGTCTTTTCGAAAAGCACCCTTTGCTTTACATTCAAAAATTCCGGATTCTACTACATTCACGTAGTAGAATCCGGCAATCCCTTTTATTATCTTTCCCTGCATACACTTGCTCTCTGTTATCATTGATTCGTGTTCTCTTCTGTTCCGGAATCATTTCCGGAATTTCCACTATCCGGGGCTGATGGTTGAGATCCTTTGCTGACCATATACTGGACAGTTGTTCCTTTTTCCACCTGTGTACCGCTGCTGACAGACTGATAGAATACCTGTCCTTTTGGATATTCATCACTATAATCTTCACCAATATACTCCGGTGTAAGTCCTGCCTGTTTCAGCAGTTTCTCGGCTGTGTTTTTATCTTTATAGGACAGATCCGGCACAGTAACCACCGTCATCTTTGGTCCTTTGCTCACCACATATCCAATCGTTGTGCCCTTGGATACTTCTTTTCCGGCATCTGTATCCTGTGAGATAATATATCCTTCTTCTACAGTATCACTGTAATCTTCAGTTGCATTTCCGGACAAGCCTGCCTGTGAAAGTGCTGCTTCAGCATCCGACTGGGACTTTCCTGTAAGTTTAGGAACTGTTGCCGGCTGATTTCCCTTGCTTATTACAAGAGTAACCGTTGTTCCTTCTTTTACTTCTACACCTTCACTCGGACTGACAGAAACAACTTCTCCCTGCTCCACATCATCACTGTAAACAGGATCACCTTTCTTCACAACAAGGTTCTTCGCCTGAAGTGCTTTTTCTGCATCAGCTTCCGACATTCCAACAACACTTGGAATCGTTGTCATCTTAGCTTCTTCTCCACTGCTGATCACAACATTGACTGTTGTATGCTTCTTTACTTTCTTTCCATCAGCAGGATCCTGGCTGATAATCTTTCCTTTTGCAACAGTATCGGAAGGCGCAGTTGACTTATGGATTCCGAGATCATATTTGTTCAGTTCTTTCTGAGCTTCCTCATATGTCTTGCCTGTCACATCCGGTACTTTTACCATCTCTGAATCCGTTTGCTGTGTAGTCGTTCCTTTTCCACCTTTAAATACGCCCACTGCATTTCCTACAAGGAACATGATCAAAAGTGCGATCACAACACCGGCAACAACCATAAGAATCTTCATGATCTTCTTCGTGTCTTTATTCACTTCATTCTTCTTACGGCGATCATCATAACGGTCTTTGCGGCGATCGTCGTAATCATCATCATAATCATCATCATAGCGGCTTCTGCGGCGATCATCATAATCATCGTCATAGTCATCCTCGTAATCGTCGTCATAATCATCATCATAATTCTGACGATTCTTCATACGATTCAGTTCATCCTGTGACATAACAACCGTGGTCCGTCCTGTATCCTGGGATGCTGCCGGCATACGTTTTGTCACACCATCAAGAACTACAAAATCTCCATCTGGATCTACCAGTGAGTGCTTCAGATCCTGAAGCAGTTCCTCACAGCTCATATATCGTTTATTCGGCAGTTTCTGTGTACATTTCATAATAATGCACTCCAGACTGTACGGAATATCCGGTACTTCTTCTGCTGGAGACTTGATCACTTCATTCAAATGTTTCAAAGCAACCGTCACTGTCGAATCTCCGTCAAATGGAACATGCCCGGTGATCATCTCATACATCGTGATACCTGCTGAATAGATATCACTCTTCTCATCTACAATACCGCCTCTGGCCTGTTCCGGAGATGTGTAATGTACAGATCCCATCACCGTTGTTGTTACTGCCTGCGTTGCCGTTGATGTCGTAGCCCGCGCGATTCCGAAATCAGTAACCTTAACCTTTCCATCTTTGGAAATAATAATATTCTGCGGCTTAATATCCCGGTGAATGATATGGCAGTTATGCGCTGCCTGAATGCCTGTCACCATCTGAATAGAAATACTGATCGTCTCTTTTGCTGAAAGCTTTCCTTTCTTCTGAATGTAATCCTTCAGCGTAATTCCTTCTACAAGCTCCATGACCATATAATAAAGACCACGATCCTGTCCTACATCATAGACATTGACTACGTTTGGATGCATCAATCCTGCTGCTGCCTGAGCTTCGCTTAAAAACTTCTTAATAAACGTCTCATCCGAACGATATGTGCTCTTCAACACCTTGATCGCAACAAAACGATTCAGCTTATGGTCCTTGCCTTTATAGACATCTGCCATTCCGCCAGAACCGATACGACCAAGTATCTCGTATCGTTTCCCTAAAAATACTCCTTCTTTAATCATACACTCACCTCATCTGCAAATGGCTCAAACAATACCACTCCGATGTTATCTGTTCCTCCATTCTCTTTTGCTGCTTCCACCAGCATCTCACCTGCCTCGACGATATCCCGGCTTCCCTGAACAATATGGAAAAGTTCTTCATCTTCCACCATATTACTTAATCCGTCTGTACACATCAGAATGATGTCTCCCCGTTTCAGACGGTGTTCATAAAAGTCCACATCCACATCAGCTTTTGCACCGATCGCTCTTGTGATAATATTCTTATCCGGATGATGCTTCGCTTCTTCCGGCTTAATTCCACCGAGACGAACCATCTCTTCTACAAGAGAATGATCCTTACTTAGCTGTTGGATTCCCTGATTGATCAGATACAGACGGCTGTCTCCCACATTGGCAAAATACAGCATCTGTTCTTTCACAGTAGCGGCAACAACCGTTGTTCCCATCCCCTTCAGATGTTCGTCACTGGATGCTTCTTTGATAATCTCACGATTGGCAGACTTGATTGCTTTCACAAGAACACGTTCGATATCCTCTCCCTCGCTCTTCGCAATCTCTTTGATCATCACTTCCACCGTACACTTGGAAGCATAATCTCCTGCCTGATGGCCACCCATACCATCCGCTACCACGAACAGGTTCTGGAGAATACCCAGTGGTTTTCCCGTCGTAAAGACGTAGTCCTGATTTACCTGTCGCACCATTCCAACATCTGTAATTGAAAATGTCTTCATACCTTCTATTCTCCTTCAGTTTCTACGTAGCGGCGCCTGAGCTGACCGCAGGCTCCGTCAATATCAGAGCCCATTTCCCTTCTTATAGTAACATTTATTCCGCTTTTTTCAAGTTTATTTTTGAAATTCAAAGCACTTTTCCGGCTTGGACGAACAAAATCACGCTCTTTTACCGGGTTGACCGGTATCAGATTGATATGACAGTTCTTATGCTTTAATAAATGAATCAGTTCCTGTGCATCTTCATCCGTATCATTCACACCATGTACAAGACTGTACTCAAAGCTCACTCTCCGGCCGGTTTCTTTGAAATATTCGTCACAGGCTGCGAGTACTTCTGTGATATCATATTTATTTGCAACCGGCATCAATTTTCTTCGTTTTTCCTGATTTGAACCGTGAAGCGAAAGTGCAAGTGTAATCTGTAAATGCTCTTTCGCCAGTTCTTTCATCCTTGGAACTATTCCACAGGTTGATACGGTGACATTTCTCTGACTGATATTCAGTCCATGCTCATCTGTAAGTAAATGAATAAACTTCAGGAAATTATCGTAATTATCCATCGGTTCTCCAGTTCCCATGATCACCACATTCGAAACCCTCTCACCACTTATCTTCTGAATCTGATAGATCTGTCCAAGCATCTCAGACGGAGAAAGATTTCTCACCAGACCTCCGATCGTTGATGCACAGAATGCACATCCCATCCTGCAACCGACCTGGGAGGAAATACAGACAGAATTTCCATGCTTATATTTCATAAGAACACTTTCGACTACATTTCCATCATAGAGACGGAACAGGAACTTGTTCGTACCGTCAATCTTGGAAATCTGTCTCTCCAGCATAACAACCGGGAGAATCTCATAATTCTCTTCCAGTTTTTCCCTCAAAGCCTTTGAAAGATTCGTCATCTCATCAAAATGATCTACCAGCTTCACATGCAGCCATTCATAAATCTGTTTTGCACGAAATGCTTTTTCTCCGATCGTCGCCATCTCTTTCTGTAATTCTTCATATCCATAAGCACGGATATCCTTCTTCATCTTAAAGTTTTCCTCCTGTATTTCGTTTTTTCTGTGAGTTATTCACATTATTTGTCTGCTTTTTCTATTTTTTCACATTTCCTGAAAATCATGCTTTTTCTTTAATCTTGCAATAAAGAATCCGTCACAATCATGAACTCCCGGGAAGAATTGGATACATCCCTTCTCGATCACATCACTTCGTAACTCCTTGCAAAGATTTTCTGTAATATCATCCAGTTCAAATTGTGGGTATTCTTTCAAGAACCAGTGTACATTGTCCATGTTTTCTCCCGGATTTACGGTACATGTGCTGTACATCAATGTGCCGCCATCCTTGACGATTGCCTGTGCGCAAGTCAGAATCTTTCTCTGCAAATCTGCAAGTTCTTCAAGATCTTCCGGTTGTACGCGATATTTCAGATCTGGTTTTTTGCCAAGCACGCCAAGACCTGAACATGGAAGGTCTGCGATCACAAGATCCGCTGTTTCCTTATCATACTCATCAAATACAGAGGCGTCCTTGCATACAGCACAAATATTTCCAAGTCCGGAACGGTCGATATTCTGCCAGATCAGATCTGTCTTATATTCGGTCAGATCTCTTGCTTCAACCCGTCCTATCTTTTCTTCTGTCCTGTTCTCTCTCGCCGCCACTTCATCTGCCAGCTGAAGCTTCTCTGCCACATGAAGTGATTTTCCTCCCGGTGCTGCACAGACATCAATCACATGATCGCCGGCTTTTGGATCTGCCAGTTCTCCGACAAACATAGAACTGATATCCTGTACTGCAAAGAGTCCTTCCTGAAAACTTTCCAGACCTTCCAGATAATCATAATCTGAAAGATAAAACGCATAAGGAAGATACGGATGTGCTTCTACTTTCGCTCCTTCTGCTTCCAGTTTTTCTTTCAATACTTCCGGTGTAACCCGGTTCATACAACATCGGATCGTAATCGGCTTCTCTTTCTGAAAATCTGCTGCCATCTTCTCTGTGATCTCTTCCCCATATTCTTTCTTCCATAAAGAAAGAATCCATTCCGGGACAGAATATTTCACAGACAATCTTTGTACATCTTCTTTTGGATACTCGATCTCGTCCATCTTGCGGACAACATTTCTCAGAACTCCATTCACATATCCCCGCAGACCTGAAAATCCTTTTCGAACCGCAAGCTTTACTGCCTCACTGCACACCGCATGATCCGGTACGCTATCCATATATTTCAGCTGATAGACACTGCTACGAAGAAGATTACGGATGACCGGTTTCATCTTCTTAACCTTTGTCTTAGAAATCTGATTCAAAATATAATCAATTTCTATCATATGTTCCAGAGTACCTTCCACAACTCTGGTGATAAATGCACGCTCACGTTTCTCAAGATATTGATATTTTGACAGAACATCGCCAAGAATCTTATGACTATATGCTCCATTCTCTGTTATTTCCATCAAAATCTCAAGAACGACCTCGCGTTCATTGATCTGCTTTCCCATAAATAATCTCCTATTCTCCGCATTTTTCTTTCTATCTGCTGTCAATCAGTTACTGTTCACACGATGTGCGACCAGCAACGTCAGTCATTCCTTCTTCGTCCATTTGTCAGAATCAACAAACGTAAAAGCTGTAAAATCATTGCGGCCGCACTTGCCACATATGTCATTGCTGCTGCCCGAAGTACCTTCTTCACTCCACCAACTTCGTCTTCACGGAGCATTCCTGAATTTCCAAGTACCTTCACCGCTCTTCTGGAAGCATTGATTTCCACCGGAAGTGTTATAAGATGAAATGCCACAGCTACCATAAAGAGCAGAATTCCGATATCAATAAGGAAGCTGGACATCTGGCCATTCATAAACAGGCCGATAATGATCAACGGCCAGGAAATCATGGAACCGAAATTTACGACCGGCACAAGTGCCCCACGGATTGATAACGGTGCATACCCTTCAAAATGCTGTACTGCATGACCACACTCATGTGCCGCAACTCCGATTGCTGCTACAGAAGTTGAATTATAAACCGGATCAGAAAGTGCCAGTGTCTTGTTTCTCGGATCATAATGATCGGTCAGATTTCCCGCGATATGGGTCACCTGCACATCATAGATTCCATTTCTTCTGAGAATCTGTTCTGCCGCTTCTCGTCCTGTCATCCCTGAATAACTGCGGATCTTCGAATATTTTGCAAATGTTCCTTTCACCTGGGATGATGCGAGCAGGCTGAGAACCACACCGATCAGTACCAGTATATAAGTCCAGTCATAATAAAATCCATAATACATACTAAAACTACCTCCTGTTATCTATCTGCAGTCCCCCTCCAGAAGTCCTCTTATTCCTGTGTGAATTTAACTCCGCTTTCAATCGTGTATCCCCTTAAGAAAGCTCCTGTATCCATTCTCTTTTTCCCCGGAATCTGAAGTTCCAGAACTCGTAAGACGCCATCCCCTGTCTGAACAGTAAAGGAATCTTTCTCTACACTCAACACTGTTCCAGGCTCTGCTTTTACCGTGCCATCAGCCTCTGCTTTTGCTCTCCAGATCTTCACTACCTTTTTGTCCCAATGTGTGTAAGCACTTGGCCAGGAATTCAGGCCACGCACCAGACGTTCGATCTGTACTGCGGATGTATTCCAGTCAATATTTCCAAGCTTCTTATCGAGCATTCTGGCATATTCTGTCGGGCTTTCTCCCTGCTTCTCGAAAGTTGCCGTATGATCTTCAATAGCTTTCAGGGTCTCTACACAAAGCTTTGCTCCTGCTTCTGCCAGTTTGTCATGCAGGCTTTCTCCTGTCTCATCTTCTGTGATCGGCACTTCAACCTTCTGGATCATGTCGCCTGTATCCAGTCCTTCGTTCATCTGCATTGTTGTAACACCTGTCACTTCCTCGCCATTGATAATAGACCACTGGATTGGCGCCGCTCCACGGTATTTTGGAAGAAGTGAGGCATGTACATTGATGCATCCATATGGTGTCATCTCCAGGATTTCTTTCGGAATGATCTGACCAAATGCAATGACAACCATCACATCTGCATTATATTTTCTCAGTTCTTCTACACATTCCGGATCACGGATCTTCTTTGGCTGATAAACCGGAATTCCATGTTTTATCGCAGCTTCTTTCACCGGGGTTGGCTGCATCTCTTTACCACGTCCCTTTGGTTTATCTGGCTGGCTCACTACGAGACATACCTCATGTCCTGCTTCCACCAGTGCCTCCAGTGTTCCCACGGAGAAGTCCGGTGTTCCCATGAAAATTATTCTCATCAATTATTCCTCCACTTCGTATTCCATATCTTCCTCGTTGTAGGCCGGTGAATCATGCAGTTCTCCTTCTACTTTCTCTACATAAAGGTGTCCTCCCAAGTGATCGATCTCATGACAGAACGCTCTTGCAAGAAGTTCTTCTCCTTCTATCTCAAACTCCTCCATATTTTCATTAAGTGCACGTACTTTTACATAATTCGGACGAGTTACGATTCCCCATTTTCCCGGCACACTTAAGCAACCTTCTTCGCCTGTCTGCTCACCGGATGTCTCAACAATCTCAGGATTGATCAAAACGATCGGACCCTCTCCGACATCAATCACTACAATCTGTTTGAGAATACCAACCTGCGGTGCTGCAAGACCCACCCCCATCTTCTCATACATCGTATCAAGCATATCTTCAATTAAAATCTTTGTACGAAGTGTCATCTTCGTCACTGGTTTACACTGTTTTTCAAGAACATCATCGCCCATCTCTCTTACTTCTCTGATTGCCATTATTCTTTCCTCTCTTTTCTATAAATTCATCGGGTTAAAATCGAATTGGATTCTCATTTTCTGAAACCCTGAGTTAATTTCTATATATTGTTCCATCCTGTCTTTTAATACAACTAAGGTTCGGTATTCCGGCGCTTTTACGTAAATCACTCTCCGGTAAATATCTTTGATCTTATCCACTCCCGGACTTGCCGGGCCGATCACATCGAGCTGTGCCTGACCTTTGATCCGCAAAATGTATTCCTTCAGATACTTGCACGCTTTCTCTAAAAGCACCTCATCTTCACATGCTGCAAGTACTGCCATCAGGTTCTCCACCGGTGGATATCCCATCAGACTGCGGTAACGGATTTCTTTCTCATAGAATGCTTCATAATCCTGCGCTGCTGAAGCCTCGATTGCATAATGCTCCGGATCGTAAGTCTGAATCACGACCTCACCCGGTCTGTCACCTCTTCCGGCACGGCCTGCTGCCTGTGTCAAAAGCTGAAATGTTCGCTCACCGGAACGATAATCATCTGTATAAAGAGACATATCTGCTGCCAATGCACCGACTAATGTGACCTTTGGAAAATCATGTCCCTTTACGATCATCTGTGTTCCCACAAGAATATCCGCCTCTTCATTCGCAAAGGCAGATAAAATCTGCTCATGGGAATCCTTTTTCTTCGTCGTATCCATATCCATGCGGAGTACTCTTGCCTGTGGGAATCTTGCCTTCACCATGTCCTCGATCTGCTGGGTTCCTGCGCGGAATTCTCCGATATAACGGGAACCGCATTCTGGACACTCCGTCACCTTCGGCTGTTCATAACCACAGTAATGACAGACCATTTTCCCGCCTTTGTGTACCGACAAGGATACATTACAGTGCGGGCATTTCACTACATGGCCACATTCTCTGCAGGAAATAAAACCTGAATATCCTCTGCGATTCAAAAACAGCATGATCTGCTCTTTTGCATTCAGTCTGTCTTCAATCAGTTCCTGCAACTTCTCACTCAAGATGGAACGGTTTCCATTCTTCAGTTCCTTTCGCATATCAACTGTATGCACAGTCGCCATCTGCTGCATATGAGAACGATTCTTCATCTCGTAAAGCTGATACTCACCAAGCCTTGCCCGATACATTGCCTCCATTGACGGAGTTGCACTTCCGAGCACAACGCTTGCATCTTCTACTTCTGCCCTGTGGACTGCTACTTCTCTTGCATGATAACGTGGCACCTGCTCACTCTTGTAGGTTGGTTCATGCTCTTCGTCAATAACGATCAGACCCAAATCCGGAAATGGAGTAAAAAGTGCAGAACGTGGTCCGATCATCACATCGACCTCGCCCTTCTTCGCACGCATCATCTGATCGTAACGTTCTCCGGCAGACAGTCTTGAGTTCATGATAGAAACTCTGTCGCCGAAACAGCGGTAAAACCGCATCACTGTCTGATATGTCAGTGCGATCTCCGGAATCAGAACGATTGCCTGTTTTCCCTGGTCAACAACCGTGCGGATCATCTCCATATAGACTTCTGTCTTTCCACTTCCGGTCACTCCGTGAAGCAGATAAGTTCTCCTTGTTCCACACAGATAGTCTTGCCGGAACCCCTGGATCACATGCTGCTGTTCTTCCGTATAGATGATCTCCTGTTGTGATTTCTTTGCCTGTTTCACCGGATTACGGTATACCTGCTCTGACTCTATCTTCAACACGCCCTGCTCTTCCAATGCCCGGATCACAGGCAGTGTCACATTTAATTTTTTCGTCACCAGCTCATAATCCAGAATTGGGGCTTCCTTCAAAGCTTCCAAAAGCCTTGCTCTTGCTTTCTGATTCTTCTTCTGATAAAAAGCCAGCTTCTCCTGACTCTCTTCCTCAGTAAGCAGCAAACGGAGATGTTTCTTTACCTTCGCATTCTCCTTCTGCTTGATTGGCAGCACTGTCTTAAGCGCCTGGATCATCGTTCCGCCATACTGCTCTTTCATCCATGCCGCCAGCGCGATCAGTCTCGCTTCGATTGCCACACTGTTTCTGGAAATGTCTGTAATCTCCTTCACCTTTGACAGATCATAATTGCAAGTCTCTGATAATGAAGTCACATAACCTTTGATCTGTCGGTTTCCTTTTCCAAAAGGGATAATTACTTCCAGCCCCGGATGCAGCTCGTCTTTCAGTCGTTCCGGTATTCGGTACTGAAAGATCTTATCCAGTTTTTCATGTTGTATATCTACAATAACATCTGCAAACACAATCTTATTTCTCTTTTAATTCTTCCAGAACTTCTTTGATCAGCACGCGCTCATCCATCGGATGCTTCACACCGCAGATTTCCTGATAGTCCTCATGTCCTTTTCCTGCCAGTACAATAACATCACCCGGTTCGCCGTGTTCGATCGCATATTTGATTGCTTCTTTACGATCACAGATTTCCACATATTTTCCATCTGTCTTTGCGATTCCGGTTTTGATATCGTTAATAATATCCTGTGGTTCTTCAAATCTCGGATTATCTGATGTAATGATTGTCAGGTCTGCCAGTCTTCCGGATACCTCACCCATCTCGAATCTTCTGTCTTTAGAACGGTTTCCGCCGCATCCGAACAGACATACAAGACGCTTCGGATTATATTCCTTCAATGTTGTCAGAAGACTTTCAAGACTCATCGCATTGTGCGCATAATCGATCATCAGTGTAAAATCATCAGACACCTTGATCATCTCGATACGTCCTTTTACCTTTGCCTTCTTAAGTGCATCTTTGATCATCTCAACCGGCACCTGGAAATGGCGGCAGACTGAGATTGCAGTCAGTGAATTGTAAACACTGAACTTGCCTGGAACATCGATTTCCACATCAAAGTCCATCACGCCTGCAACATGGTATGCAACACCAAGATATCCCGGTCTGGATACCAGTTCTACATTCTCTGCGCGAAGATCTGCCTCCGGTGAAAATCCAAATGTCTCAATCTTACATGTAGACCCTTTAAATACATCTTTGAAATACTTGTCATCCACATTGGCGATTCCGAGCTTACACTGTTTGAACAAAAGCCCTTTGCATCTCTTGTAATCATCAAAATCCTTATGCTCATTCGGACCAATATGATCTCTTCCAAGATTTGTGAAAATACCGATCTCAAATGGAATTCCCGCTGTTCTGTGAAGCATCAGTCCCTGTGATGAAACTTCCATAACAACACAGTCACAGCCAGCTTCTACCATCTCTGCAAAATATTTATGGATTGTATAAGACTCCGGTGTTGTATTACATGACGGGATCTTCTTGTCTCCGATAATTGCCTCGATTGTACCGATCAATCCAACCTTGTGTCCTGTCTCTTCAAGAATAGACTTGATCATGTAAGTTGTTGTTGTCTTTCCTTTTGTTCCTGTAATACCGATGACTTTCATCTTATCTGCCGGATATCCAAAGTAAGCCGCTGACATCAGAGCCAGTGCATAACGAGTATCCTCTACCTTAATTACAGTCACATTTTCCGGCACTTCGACATCTTTCTCTCCAACAACAGCTGCCGCACCTTTCGCCGCAACGTCCGCTGCATATTTATGTCCATCAGATACTGCTCCGCTGATACACACGAAAACAGATCCTTCTTCCACTTTTCTTGAATCATTGATCAGTGTTGTTACTTCCGTAGAATCACTTCCCTGTACTACTGTGTAGTCCAGGCGTTCTAATAATTTATCTAATTTCATGATCTAACCCTCCTGTTCTGAACTGGTGTATTGCATCATTGACTTTCAGGCAAATAACGATTGTCTTAACCTTTATAGAATAACATAATCTCACCACATATGCAAAAAAACCTACATAATCTTTCGTCCTGTTTTCGTCTTTCGAATCAGCCAGACACATCCAAATGACAATAACACAAGTCCCACACTCACTACCGGAATCATGATCCAGGCTGAAAATGTCTCTGGCTTAATATTTCTCTTATAAACATCAAGAAACATGATATGGATCAAATAAATCCCAAAGGAACATCCACAAAATCTGTCAATCCACTTCTTTGCCTGTTCGGACGGATTGAATTCGCTCTTTTTCAATCGTACTAACATAAGAAATGCCATCGCTGCTGCCAGTGCAAGCAGTGGATTACCATATTCCAGCAGACGTTCATAATGTTCTCCATCCTGCAAGGTTGCCGCATAAGTCAGCCCATAATTTAATGCCATGCATACTACAAAAATACCTACCGGAATCATTTTCTCCTTCATCACATGCTTACGGTATTTATATATATAATATCCGATAAATACATAATAAGAATAGATTCTGTCCCCCACCATTGGGACGGAATAATACATCTTTTCATCAAAAAATGTGGAAATATAATTGAACAAAACAGCCGCCGTAATCACCACAAGAAATGCGCGTTCCATCCGAAGGTTCATCCCTTTACACATAACCTGGAAAAAAGGAAGTACCAGATAGATCGGAATCATTGCATACAAATACCACAGATGCTGTTCTACCGGCTTATATAATAAATCTTTGATTTGATAAGGATCCTCCATATAAACTGCATTCCAGATCATATATATTACACTCCACACAAGCAGAACAATTAGAAAACGAAAGATTCTTTTTGCATGTTTATGAAGTGATTCCTGTCTTCCAAGCAGAAGTGCTCCTGTAATCATGAAAAAACATGGTACACTTATCCTTGCCAGCAGATTTAATAGCAGTGAAAAACTGTACTCCCCAATCGTAATATCGCCATAGGCTCTGCAGTAATAGTTTGATACATGGATCACAATAACAAATATAAAAGAAATCATTCGAATCAATTCCAGATTATAATTTTTCTCTTTCAATGCACGTTCCTCTTTCTATCTCTTCTAAATTCCATCTTTTTTCTTCTTTCCGTCCGGTTTATAAAATGTGCCTTTCACAACCGCACCCTTTCCATAACGGTTGTTCAGCTGTTCCAATGCAGCATTTAATTTCTTATGTTTCTCATCCGGTTCTTTTGGAAGTTCTATATCAAAGATTGTCAGCTGTTCCGGTGCATTCTCTTCTACTAACTTTGACGTTCGGATTCCGAGCAGACGGACAGGTTCTCCACTCCAGCTTTCACGGAATAAATTACATGCTGTCTCACATAAGATAACCGGATCATTCGTTGGCTTTTGAAGCTGCACCTGATGCGACATATTTCTGAAATCATAATAGCGAACCTCCATGCTCACCATCCCGGCTTTCTTTCCTGCCTTCTTCAGCCTGTTCCCCACGCTCTGCGCAAGCTCACGAAATACATCTCTCGCCTCTTCATAAGTCGTTGCATCCTCTGACAGAGTCGTTGAATTTCCTACTCCCTTTGCCTCTTCCGGTTCATACTGTACCTTATCGTCCCCGATTCCATTTGCGAAATTCCAGAGCATCCGGCCATGACTTTTTAAATGCAGCGTAATTACATTTACATCCGCATGAGCAAGATCTCCAATTGTATTAATTTCAAGTTTCTTAAAGACTTCCACACTTGAACGCCCTGCCATAAAGAGTTCTCCGATCGGAAGCGGCCACATTTTCTGCGGAACCTCTTCCGGAAATAATGTATGGATCCGATCCGGTTTCTGAAAATCCGAAGCCATCTTCGCTAGTAACTTATTACTGGAGATTCCAATATTCACCGTGAATCCAAAACGCTTCTTCACTTCTTCTTTGATCTCCATTGCACCGTCCACCGGTGTTGGATATCGCCCGACAAGCTCTGTAAAATCCATATAACATTCATCGACACTGACCTGCTCGATCTTCTTCGTATATGTCCGCAGGAAATCCATCAGCATCCGGCTCTTTTCTCGATACATCTTATGATTCGGCGGTGCTGTCACAAGATTCGGACATTTTCGAAATGCATTTACTACAGGTTCACCCGTCTGAATCCCATAGGATTTGGCAAGTGATGATTTTGCAAGAACGATTCCATGACGAGAGCTCTGATCTCCGCCAATAATCGCCGGAATCTCCCGCAGATCCACTTTTGATCCATTTTTCAATTGTTCAACCGCCGTCCAGCTTAAAAATGCTGAATTGACGTCGATGTGGAAAATAATGCGCGCCATGAGAGCCTCCTTTCTTGGATTCCGCCTGAGTTCTTTCTTAGTATTAATTCTTGTTGTATGCATATACATTCTGTCAGTTTCTTATTTTAACATAGAGTCTGCTCTTGTATCAATTACTTCGGTGAACGAAAAAAAGAGCTGTGAAAAACTCAATTTTCTAAAAATCTCCAGAAAATTTTCATTTTTCACAGCCCTACATATTATATCGTAACTATACTAGTATTTTATTTCTTCACACCTGCTGTCAGTTTACCATCCTTCACATCGATCAAGATCGTGTCTCCACGTCCCACATCTCCTGCAAGGATCAGTTTTGCAGCTAATGTCTCTACATTCTTCTGCAAGTAACGTTTCAGTGGTCTTGCACCGTACATCGGCTCATATCCACCTTCCACAACAAAGTCTTTCGCTGCATCTGTCAGCTCGACACTCAGTTCACGTTCTTCCAGACGGCGGTTCACATCAGCAACCAGAAGGTCAATGATGGAACGTACATTTGTCTTTGTCAATGGTTTGAACATGATAATCTCATCCAGACGGTTCAAGAATTCCGGTCTGAAATGTGCTTTCAGATCACCCATTACCATCTCCTGACTCTGTTCATCGATCGAACCATCGTCCTTAATTCCTTCCAGCAGATAGTTTGCACCAATGTTGGAAGTCATGATCAAGATTGTATTCTTGAAGTCAACTGTACGTCCTTGGGAATCTGTGATTCGTCCATCATCCAGTACCTGCAGCAATACGTTGAAGACATCTGGATGTGCTTTCTCGATCTCATCGAAAAGTACAACAGAATATGGTTTTCTTCTGACTGCTTCTGTCAGCTGTCCGCCTTCATCGTATCCGACATATCCCGGAGGAGCTCCGATCAGTCTGGACACGGAATATTTCTCCATGTACTCACTCATATCGATACGAACCATGTTGTTCTCATCATCAAACAGGCTCTGGGCAAGTGCCTTTGCAAGTTCTGTCTTACCTACACCTGTAGGTCCAAGGAACAGGAAGGAACCGATCGGTTTTGTCGGATCTTTGATACCTGCTTTGGAACGGATGATTGCTTCAGTTACAAGCTCTACACCTTCATCCTGACCGATGACACGCTTATGCAATTCATCTGCAAGGTGAAGTGTCTTATTTCTCTCACTCTCGTTCAGTTTTGCAACCGGAATACCTGTCCATCTGGAAACGATCTTTGCGATCTCATCGTCTGTAACAGATTCATGCACAAGTGAAAGATCTTTTGCTTTTACCTTCGCTTCTTCCTCTTCCAGCTGTTTCTGCAGCTGTGGAAGGCGACCATACTGAAGCTCTGCTGCCTTATTCAAATCATACTCTCTTTGGGCTTTCTGAATCTCCTTGTTCACCTGCTCAATCTGCTCGCGGATCTTCTGCACATGCTCTACGGAATTCTTCTCATTCTCCCACTGTACTTTCTTACTTGCATACTGCGCTTTCAGTTCTGCCAGTTCTTCCTGCAAATGTTCCAGACGCTCTTTACTTAAGCGGTCTTCCTCTTTCTTAAGTGCAGACTCTTCAATCTCCATCTGCATCACACGACGGCGAAGCTCATCAAGCTCTGTCGGCATAGAATCAAGTTCTGTTTTGATCAATGCACACGCCTCGTCAACAAGGTCGATTGCTTTATCCGGCAGGAAACGATCAGAAATATATCTGTTCGAAAGTGTAACTGCCGCAACAAGCGCACTATCTGTGATCTTAACTCCATGGAAGACTTCGTATCTCTCTTTCAGTCCTCTTAGGATAGAGATTGCATCCTCAACGGTTGGCTCATCTACCAGAACTGGCTGGAAACGCCGCTCCAATGCAGCATCCTTCTCAATATACTGACGATACTCATCCAGTGTTGTTGCACCGATACAATGTAGTTCACCTCTGGCAAGCATAGGCTTAAGCATATTTCCTGCATCCATCGCACCGTCTGTTTTACCTGCTCCTACAATCGTATGAAGTTCATCGATAAAAAGAATGATCTTTCCGTCACTGTTCTTCACTTCTTCCAGAACGGCTTTCAGACGTTCCTCGAATTCACCACGATACTTCGCTCCTGCTACCAGTGCTCCCATATCCAGCGAAAAGATTGTCTTATCTTTCAGTCCTTCCGGTACATCTCCGCTGACGATTCGCTGTGCAAGTCCTTCTACAACCGCAGTTTTACCTACACCAGGTTCACCGATCAGCACCGGGTTATTCTTTGTCTTACGGGACAGGATACGAATCACATTACGGATCTCTTCATCACGTCCGATGACCGGATCCAGTTTCTGATCTCTTGCTTTCTCAACAAGATCCTGGCCGTATTTATTCAATGTATCATAAGTTGCTTCCGGATTGTCAGAAGTAACTCTCTGATTTCCCCTTACTGTTGACAGCGCATGGAGGAAGCCCTCTCTGCTGATGCCATATTCACGGAAAATCTGCTTCAACTCACGGCTTGCGTACTTCAGCATTGCAAGAAACAGATGCTCAACAGAGACATACTCATCTCCCATCTGCTTTGCTTCATCTTCTGCATGGATCAGCACATTATTCAAGTCCTGACCGACATAAGCCTGACCTCCCTGTACCTTCGGTCTCTTGCCGATTGCCTGCTCGATACTGTTAATAAAGAGCTGGCCCTGAATGTTCATCTTCTCAAATAATTTTAAAATCAGACTGTCATCCTGTGTCAGCAGCGCATACAGCAAATGCTCCTGCGCCAGTTCCTGATTCCCGTTATCCGCAGCAATCTTCTCACAGTTCTGAACTGCCTGTAATGAATTCTGTGTAAATTTATTGATATTCATGGTCTTTCCCTCCTTTGAACCACAAATTTGCTTTTCCTGTGTTCTATTAGGAATATAGCACGTATTGTTAGCACTGTAAAGGGTTGAGTGCTAATTCTTTTCTAAAAATTTTGTGAAGTCCTTATTTCATGGGCTTCACAAAATTTTAAATTTACAATTACACTCAATTTGTAATGATTTAGACCATTCTATCTTGGCCATCTCTCTTTTTTATTCATTAACGGTTTAAAAGCCTGATGCGGTTCACTCTGATACCAATATGCTACACTGGCAACATCATCCTGTCTTTCAAATAGTCCTTTATAACATACACCGATCTGCTGGATAGTAACTTTTAAATTTTCTTCAAAGCAAATCGGATCCATCAGATGCCATCTATAAAATCCTCTCATTGGCGGACAATCATCATTATGATATGGATTATGCACCAGTTCATCGTGTGCTGAATAATACGGATATCCTAAAAATGGAGAATTATAAGTCTGTTCTACCGTCTTTCCGTTTACCTGGTGAGCAAAACTCCATGACCCGCCAAAATAGTCCTCTGTTCCCGTGCCACATATTGTAGGATATTCTTCATCTCCGTCAATATAAAATTTAACTTCGCCTTCTCCCCACCAGTATCTTTCAAGTGTTGTCAGAGCAAGATATGTACCAATATAATGGCCTTTTCCTTTCACATTATCCAAAATAACATAATCCTTTGCCAGTTCTGTTATTCTTTGACGTCTCCACTGTGCATGAAAATAAGCTGTATCTTCTGGTAACTCATCATACAAACAATAGTCTACCTGATAAAAGAAATCAGGAATTGGATTATCATGTTGATTTTCTAAAGTAATTCTTGCTTTTTTACGAAATGGCATTTGAAAATAGCTATTAAAACCTCTGTTTGGAATTACGGATATTGGCATAGATGTAACAAGACATTCTCTTGCAAAACCACAGCAGAAGAAATCACCTAAAGGACTTTCAACCGATGGAACTTCCTCATCATCCCAGTACATGCGGAGTACTAAATCACGGAGTACATAACAATCCGCATCTGATGTTTTATTATTAACCGTAATCCATATATGCTGAATAATACCCGGTCCATCCATTTCAGCTAATACTACCGTTTCATTCGGCATAATATTTTTCAAGCACGGACTACCTTTTCTTGAAGGGCCAAGATGACTTGCTGCAATTCCACCCTTTCCTTTTTCTCCAGTTGGATTTTCAGCATTTATAGCTCTCGATCTTCCATTTCTTAATCTGAAAATATCTGACATTATTCACACCTCCACTTATTGCTTAACGCCGCCAGCCATAACACCTTCCATGATCTGCTTCTCAAAAATAAGTACGAAAATAACTATTGGCAGCAGGATAATACATCCAACTGTACTTATCAAATCCCATGGCATACTATATGATGTTTCCCTTGGAATAGTTGTAATAGCAACACTCAATACTTCTATTTTTTGTGCAAAAAACAATGGAGTGAATAAATCATTAAGGCAATTTATAAAATTAATGATTAATATTGTTGCAATAGCCGGTTTCATTAATGGCAGCGTGATATAAAACAGTTTCTGAAACATATTCGCTCCATCTATTTCTGCTGCTTCATCTAATGAAATAGGAATTTCACTTAAGAAGTTACCTAAAATCAACATAGTAAATGGAATCAATGCACTTGTATACATGATGATCAAGCCAGGAAATGTATCAACTAATCCAAATCTTTTCATCAGATCATATAACGGTCTTGCTGTTACAATTCCCGGAATTAAAGCAGATGCCACTATCGCTGCATATACAAGTGTAAGTCCTTTTCCTGAATAACGAGTAAATGCATAAGCTGCCATTAAGCAGATAACTGTTGATAAGATCAACGAACATACAGTAATAATTGCTGTATTTAAAATCTTCTCACCCAAATTCATCTGCGTGAAAATTCTAATATAATTATCCAGTGTAGGATGTTTTGGCAGATAGTGAATCGGTGAACTAAACAGCTCAGAAGCAGGTGAAATAGATGATGTAAAAATCCAAAGTAATGGAAGTAAAATAATAAAAGCAACTATTAAAATCAAGCCCCATTTGAATATCGGTGCCAAAACTTTTTTTGTTTTTGGTTTCATTGTCAACCTCTCCCTCCTATATTTTAATCAAACTTTTTGATTGCTCTAAGCTGTATAAAACTTAAAATTGTCATAACAATAAACAGGCAGACAGCTATTGCAGACGCATATCCAAGATTCAAATTAGTAAAAGCCTCCTGCATAATTCGATATGCCAACAAAGATGTTGAATCCCCTGGACCTCCTGATGTCATAGCATATACTAAGTCAAAACTTGTCAATCGCCACATTGTAAAGAAAATAGAAAGGCTCAGTATTGTCTTCATTATATTTGGCAGTGTAATTGAGAAAAAAGCTCGTACCGGTCCTGCTCCATCGATTTTTGCTGCCTCATAAATATCTGCTGATAAAAACTGTAATGCGGCAAGCACCAAAATTGCAAAGAAAGGTAAGTCCTTCCATAAATCAACTGCAATAACTGCTCCTTGAGCTGAATTTGCATGCACAAGCCAATCATAATGAAAATTCGGTACAAATCTTCTAATCAAATCATTGATTAATCCATATTGATCATTAAACGCCCATCTTGCAGCAAGTCCCGCTACTACCATGGGCATTGCCCATGGTATAAGTACTATTGTACGCAGGAATTTTTTACCTTTGATCTTCATATTTAACATTAATGCAAGAATCACACCTAATACTAGATGGAAAAACATTGATACAACCGTAAATTTCACAGTAAATCCGATAGAAGATAATAATTTTTGATCTTCAAATATTCTAAGATAATTTTCTAATCCTATAAATTGAAAGTTATTGCCTTTTAATAAACTCATATCATAAGTACTGTTTATAAAGGTCATGATAATTGGATAGAGCGTAGTAAATGCTCTTACAATCACTACCGGAAGTACCAGAAGCCATGCAATCCACAATCCTTTTGTCTTCTTTTTCATTGTCCTTACCTCCCGTAAAACACGTAAAACAATATATTAATTATTTGACTACATATGTATCAACTGCCTTTTGTGCTTTTTCACAAAATGAGTCTAATGTTAACTCGTCAGATACATACTGCTGGAATAAAGATCCCATCTCACTAATAAACTCCATCGCCTGCGGTGCCATAGGACGTGCAAGAAGTTCTGTATTATCCACGTACTCTTTTATTTCATCTAAACCAGGCAAATCCATTGCTGCTAATTCATCACTTTCCAACACGTCTGTTCTTGCCGGAAGTCTGGATGTCATTTCTGTATAATCAAGTTCTCCCTGCTCACTTGCAGCATACTTGAGGAATTTCTGCGCCGCTGCTTTATTTTTTGAAGCACTATTCAAAACATATCCCCATGTAGAAATATAAGCTGCCTTATTTTCAAATGTCGGCATAGGGGCAATATGCTGTTTATCCGGACCATACTTTCCTGAATTAACAAAAGACTGTATTGCTCCTACATACATAAAGATAGAAGCATATTCTCCATCAAAAAATTTCTGCATCATTGGATCGTACTGATCTGCCAGCTGAGAAATAGGTGTCTCTTTTTTCTTCATCATATCATACATGAATTTTACAGCTTCCTGAGTTTTAGGATTTGTCCAATCGTAGTAGTCTCCACCAAACAAATTCACAAATGTTCCGATAGAGTTAAATACATATGTTTTTTCCCACGCATCTCCATATCCGTATTTACCGTCCGATGAATTAGCTTCTACATATTTTTCAAAATCCTCTTTTGTCTTAATCTCAGTAAGACCTGCATTTGCCATCTTTTCCTCATCAACCCAGAAAGCAAGAACATCCATAAAGCAAGGAACTGAATAAACATTGTCTCCTACCATTGTCATTTCCTGCATATATTTCTGTGGAAAATTTTCCATGATCTCCGGTGTCATGACGGTGTCTTGAAGCGGTTCTAGATAACCTGTATTTTTAAATCCACTCATCATTTCATCATTAATTGTAACGACATCAATGCTATCATCACCTGAAGATAATATAGTTGTTATTTTTGCCTGACGATCATCTGTATTTGTCGGGCATGCGATTGTTTCAATTTCCAGTCCCGTTGCTTCCTCCGCTTTATGGATATATTCATCAAAAGCTTTTCCATAAGTTGTATCTTGTGTCATCAAGGTGATTTTGTTTGAATTCTCGTTCTGCTTAACCTCTGTGTTTCCTCCGGACTTCCCGCATCCACTAAAAAGTCCAACAGACATTGTTGCTATAAGTAATACACTGACTATTCTTTTTTTCATTTCTTTCCCTCCTGCGTTTTAATATGCAACCTAATATCTACAACTATTTGTTAATATCATCATAGAAAATAATGCTTTAAAAATAAATATATTATTTTGCGCATACTTTATAATTTTTTTATTTTTCAAATCAAATTATTGCGTTTTATTATTTCTTTTATTAGAATGAAGCTGAAAGGAGCGGTTCCATAATATGAAGCTATTTACGTCACTAATCAATACTATAAAAGAACACTTTCGCTTAAAACTAATCATTTGCTTTATTCTTTGCGCCATACTTCCCCTTCTTATATTGGGAACAATATCTTATAAAATATCTTATAATATAGCTAAAGACAAGATTCTGAAAGAAACAGCAATTTCTTGTGAAAAAAATCAGCACCTGCTTGAAAATCGAATGACTCAAATAGAAAATTTAGAAGATTCTATTCATTTTAATTTATGTATGTTATGTACAACAGCAGAACAACCTATGTCAAATTATCTCGACAAACTTTCTGCGGTTCGGAATAATATTGCTTCAATAGCTGATTCTTTTAATATTTATCATGTAAATATCTTTTTACCTGATGATAGTTTTGCTTCAAAAGAAGGGCTTACTTTCTGTTCTTTATCAGACCTTAAAAAATATAAGGTACAGTTGAGCGATTTTTCAAAACAGGGGCTTACTCCTAATTGGATTTTTCGCAAAGACATTAACTTCCCTTATATGGTCAGCAAAGGTGAAGAACCTTCCGGAGTACTCTCCTGCTATAGGTATGCAAAAATCAATTCACAAAAAACTTGTTTGGCTGTTCACATAACAAGTGAAGAATTAAGCAACTACTTAAACACATTTTCTGAAGGCAATCCTTCTCTTTCTTATATAATAAATTCCGAGGGTGTTGTATTATCAAGCACAGATAAGAAACAAATTGGGGGTTCTTTATCCAATGAAAAACTTCATGCAATCACACAAAACTTGAGACTCTCACATTTCTCATATGATAAATGTGAGATAATTTCCACACCGGTACATAACCAGCTATTTCTTGTTACTGAAACTCCTGATTATTATATACGCCAAAGTTCATCCTTTCTCGTAAAAATGATTTTCATTTGTTTCATGATTATTGTCCCTCTGACTATGCTCTCAATTATCTGGGTGGCTGATCAAATGACAAATAAAATCAATCATTTGTCTCATTCTATGTCGGAAATCAAAATGGACGATGTCATAGATTCGACGCAGATCGACAAGTTAGTTCCATCTTCTTCAACTCACTTGGATGAAATAGATTCACTAACCGTCACCTGTGCTAATATGCTTTCAGAATTGAATTCAAGCTTTGAGAATAACCTTCAATTAAAAATACAAGAGGAAAAACTAAATTATCAGTTGCTGCAATCACAAATCAATCCTCATTTCCTATATAATATTTTAGCATCTGTTCAAAATTTGTTGTCATTTGGTGAAATCACGAAAGCGAATAAAATGCTTGCTGATTTATCGCTTTTTTATAAAGGATTGTTACGCACCTCCAATGATCTGATTCCTATTAAAAAAGAATTAGAAATTGCACAATTATATATGGAAATGGAAGCATTATGTAAAGATAATTTATTTGATTGGAATATAGATATGGAAGAAGGAATAGAAAACTTTCTTATTTGTAAGTTCACACTACAGCCTATATTGGAAAATTCGATTCAACATGGTTTTAAAGGAAATGGAATCCATATGCATATCGATATTTCTATTAGATATGATGATGATATGATAGAAATCATGATTTCTGATAATGGAATTGGTATGTCTCCTGAGAAACTAAATGAACTCCGTGAAGGTATTGTTTCCAAACAAATTCACTACGAAAAACATTTCGGTATAAGTAACATTAATTCACGTATATGTTCCTCTTTACAGGGACATGGTACACTCAGAGTTGAAAGCAACAAAGATACTGGAACCACAATTTATATAAGAATTCCGCAATTACTGGAGGACTACTAATGTACAAAATTATGATTATAGATGACAACCATATATCTGTTGATGGTATTTGCCACAACATTGACTGGTCTGATTTAAATGCAGAAGTCGCTTGCAAAGCCTATGATGGACAGCAGGCTCTTGATTATCTGCAAAATAATATGGTTGATTTAATTATTTCCGATATAGAAATGCCACAATTAGACGGTTTATCTCTTGCACAAAATGCACTAAAGATTAATTCATCTATAAAAATAATACTTATCAGTGCATTTGATAAATTTGAATATGCCAAACAAGCTATACGACTCGGTGCATTTGACTATATAGAAAAACCGCTTGATTATTCTTATCTAAAGAAAATCATTCGCAATGCTCTTAGTATGCTTAATAAAGAACAGAGGAATCTTGAAATATTAAAACAAAGCCGCCCTATAATGATCGATAATTTTTTTCATAAATTAATACAATCTTCAAGTGATGAAGCTCGATATACACTTTCAAATTATGCCGATTATCTTCAGTTGAATCTTGACTATCATTATTATCAGGCCATTGTAATTCAAATACAAAATGCAACAGACATCAAAGAAAAAAAAGGCATTGAAGAGTATCACATAAAACTAATGAGTATGTCTGATACCATAAAAGAACTTTTCAATGAGCACTTTTCACTGATTCATACTTTAACAAGTTTTGACGAAATCGTATTGGTGATTGCTCACAATTATTCTAATCAGAAATACTTCTATAATGCATCTTATGAACTGTTAACAGAATTATTGCAACTTTATAAAAACAGCTTTTTCGAATTAAATATCGGAATAGGAAACATCGTCAAATACTTGTGGACTTTATCTGTTTCGTATTCCAATGCATTAAAGTCACTGGAATACCGTTTTTTCTTTCCACAGAAAAACATATTTACACTGGGTGATACTATAGACAACGATTACTCTGCTGAATTATATGAAGTTTCCGGTCATGAAAAGTTAATACAGCTTTTATGCGAAAATGACCTGGACGGAGTAGAAAAGTGGATTCTTTCATTTTCAGAAGAATTAACACAAAACTACAAAAACAAACAATTTATATTTATACGTATCTATCAGCTTTTGGGACATTTACTAAAATTTCTCTGCGATATGGGCATTAGAAGCAATGACATGGAAAAAGACATTATTAAAACCTATCAACACCTTGACTCTTTTTCAACAAGTACTGAGATCTTCCAATGGCTTTCTAGTTTATGCCAGACAATATCTGATAAAATTAATCTTTCAGCACAGAGTCGTCAAGAACATGTTTGTACTGCTACTATCAATTATATACACCAACATTATCAAGACAACACCTTATGTCTAAATGAAATTGCTAACAATGTTCATATTAGTCCGGCTCATCTTAGTGCTCTGTTCAAAAAACAACGCCAGCAAAATATTTCGGATGTAATCACAGATATTCGGATTGAAACGGCCTGTAATCTATTGAAAAATACGAACCTTTCACTAAAAGAAATAAGTGCGAAAGTAGGATATTCAAATCAATACTACTTCAGTTCTTGTTTTAAAAAGAAAACCGGACAGACACCTTCATCCTATAGATAGTAGAATTTATATACTTTTTTTTATTGTTTATCAGTGTTATAATCTATAATTGTTTCATAAAAATACGGTTGCTGACGCCCAAAGCGCCGACAATAACAAAAAACTTAAGAGAGGAAACTATCATGAATTTTATTCAGAAAAATTTCAAAGGAATTCTGGTCTGCTTTCTGATTGCGATTCCATCCTGGCTGATTGGAAAAGCATTCCCGGTAATCGGCGGACCTGTCATTGCGATTCTCGCCGGAATGGTGATTACCTGCTTTTGGACTGAAAAAGGAACAGCCGAATCAGGAATTAAATGGACATCTAAAATTATTTTGCAGACTGCTGTTGTTCTGCTTGGATTCGGCATGAATCTCGGAGTTATCTTACAGACAGGAAAGCAGTCTCTTCCTATTATCATCAGTACAATTTCTACCTCTTTGATCATTGCATGGCTGCTCCGCAAGGTACTGAATGTTCCTTCAAACACATCTATCCTTGTTGGTGTCGGTTCTTCCATCTGCGGTGGTTCTGCGATTGCTGCTACAGCGCCTGTCATTGACGCCGATGACACAGAAGTCGCACAGGCGATTTCTGTTATCTTTTTCTTCAATGTTATCGCTGCTGTACTTTTCCCGGTGCTTGGAAATGCACTCGGCTTCGACACAACAAGCGGAAATGCTTTCGGTGTCTTTGCCGGAACTGCGATCAATGATACTTCATCCGTAACTGCTGCCGCCTCTACCTGGGACAGCATGTGGAATCTTGGAAGTGAGACACTTAATACTGCTGTCACAGTTAAACTGACACGTACGCTTGCAATCATTCCGATCACACTTGTGCTCTCACTAATTCGTGCGAAATCAGCCGCAAAAGACGGAAAATCATCCGGTAAGTTCAGCTTAAAAAGAGCTTTTCCAATGTTCATCCTGTACTTTATCATTGCGGCCGTCATTACAACTGTATGCATGAGCCTTGGGGTAAGTGCGGATGTATTTGCTCCGCTGAAAGAACTGTCTAAGTTCTTCATTATCATGGCTATGGCTGCGATCGGTCTGAACAGCAATGTTGTGAAGCTTGTCAAATCTGGTGGAAAGCCAATCCTTCTCGGTGCTTCCTGCTGGGTTGGAATTACAGTAGTCAGCCTTGCAATGCAGCATGTAATGCATATATGGTAAAATATTGATTTTTCCATTACATGAGATGTATAATCTTCTTTAACTTTAAATCTATTTAGGAGAAAACAGATATGAATAGCAAATCAAATTCTCAGGCGATGGAGACTGAAAAGATTCCGCGCCTTCTGGCACAGCTTGCAATTCCTGCGGTTGTCGCCCAGATCATCAATCTTCTATATAACATTGTAGATCGAATCTATATCGGACACATTTCCGGTGTTGGAGCCGCGGCATTAACCGGCGTTGGATTATTTACACCGATCCTTATGCTGATCAACGCTTTTGCTATGCTTGCAGGTTCCGGTGGTGCTCCGCGTGCTGCGATATCTATGGGAAAGAAAGATAATAAAACAGCTGAAAAAATCCTTGGAAACTGTTTTGCACTTCTCATCCTTATGGCTGTCATACTTACTGTAGTCTTCTTTACATTTGCACCACAGCTGTTGACACTTTTTGGAGCCAGCGAGAAGACACTGCCGTACGGAGTAGCATACGCAAGAATCTATATCCTTGGAAGTATCTTTGTCTTAATCGTGATGGGAATGAATCCATTTATTACAACACAGGGATTTGCCAAGATCAGTATGATGACTACTGTGATCGGAGCTGTGATCAATATCATTCTTGATCCGATTTTTATCTTTGTATTCAATCTTGGTGTAAGAGGTGCCGCACTTGCCACTGTTTTAAGTCAGGCTGTCGGTGCAATTTGGATTCTTCGTTTCTTATCCGGGAAGAAGACGATCCTTCATCTTAGAAAAGAAAATTTCAGATTACAAAAGGATGTTATCTTACCATGCCTTGCACTTGGTATTTCCACTTTTGTCATGCTTTCTACAGAAAGTATTCTCTCCATCAGCTTTACTTCCAGTCTGTCAAGATATGGTGGAGACCTTGCTGTCGGAGCCATGACGATCATTACAAGTGTCAGCCAGCTTGCCACGCTGCCACTGCAGGGAATCTGCCAGGGCGGTCAGCCGATCATAAGTTATAACTTCGGTGCCGGCAATAAAGAGCGAGTAAAAAAAGCCTTCTTTACACAATTTAAGGTTTGTACGATTTTCACCAGCTGTTTCTGGCTGATCATGCTGCTGTTTCCTAAGCTGTTTGCAGGAATCTTTTCCAACAATACGGATCTGATCACTTATACCGCATGGGCGCTGAGAATCTATATGGCAGGTATTTTCTCCCTCGGATTCCAGGTTTCATGTCAGCAAAGTTTCATGGCATTGGGACAGGCAAAGGTCAGTCTGCTGCTCGCCTGCTTAAGGAAACTGATCTTGCTGATTCCGCTGATCTTTATCCTTCCACTCTTTATTCAGGATAAGGTTTTTGCAGTCTTTCTTGCAGAACCGATCAGTGATATTGTTGCAGCCACAATCACAACAATCACATTCATGAGCCGCTTTAATGGAATTCTGAATAAAGGCAGTAAAATGAAAACCGTAGAATAAATTTTATCTAACTATTCTTTTGACTCCATTTCATGATATAATTAATTTATCTGAAATTTATGAAACGGAGCCGTTAATATATGAAAAAGCTAAAACTTTTATGGATGATCTTAAAACGCACGAAAGCAACCCAGATTCTTTCCGGTTATATCGTATTTCTCTTTGTATCCGCAGCCATCATTCAGCTGGTAGAGCCTGACATCAACCACTATGGAGATGCCCTCTGGTATTGCTATGCGGTACTTTCTACCGCCGGGTTCGGCGATATTGTTGCCATAACTTTCATTGGCAAACTGGTTTCGGTACTTGTCACAATCTACACGATCTTCGTTGTTGCAATCGTTACCGGTGTTGTTGTCAATTATTATGGACAGATTGTAGAGATGCAGCGTCGTGAAACGGCAATGATGTTCCTGGATAAATTAGAACGTCTCCCGGAACTTTCCAAAGAAGAACTGGAAGACATCTCAAAAAGGGTAAAAAAATTCCGCTGAGTTTTCACTCAACGGAATTTTTGTTTTCCACTTTTCTCTTATCAAATAAGGATAGGCATTTGCTGCCTGCTGCCGCAGCCACAAAAATCCATACGAACAATTTCACTGGATAGCATAGAAATAGAAGCATTGTAACGGCTAACGGCTTTTTCATCGTTCCACCTAGAAGCGCCGCTGTAACAATTGCAGATGCGAAAACTAGATGACTCTCTACATTTCCGCAAATCAGCATTCCCACGCCATATCCCATGCATACACCTGCGAAGATAACCGGGAAGAAATGTCCTCCCTTCAAACCGAACTGTATACAAATATTTGTGAGAAGCACTTTCAAAAATGCAACTCCGATCAGTGCTAACGGAAGGTATTGACTATACTCTTTCATCAACACTCCCATCTGTTCTTCTCCCGAAAACATAACTGCCGGGATTAACATTCCACAGATTCCAAGACAAATTCCTGCGAGAACTTCTCGAAGAACTGCCGGTACCTTTTTCGCAGTTTTCTTCGTTATCTGATGTGTCTTTTCATAAAAAACAGCTAACACGCATCCTGCAATAATATAGAGAAGTATTAATGCATAGTCCATCTTTCCGATCTCAACTGCCTCAAAGCTTGGAAAACCGGAAAGTCCTGAACCGAATACTGCGGAAAGTCCTGCATAAATACCTGTTGCAGCAGCAATTGCGATTCCATAAATAAATATCTTTGATGAAATTCCTGCCGGAACAACAGTTTGTTCTGAATTATTCTCTTCTAAAGTGTTCTCTTCCACTTCAAACAATCCAAATAGCGGAGCATGGAATAAAACACTTAAGGATGCTGCTACCCCGATCTGGGAGTATTCCTTCGCATGCTGTCTGGCAAACTTCAGATTATCTCCTGCCCAGTAACACATTCCGACGATAATTCCGGTAAGCCCGGCTTCCGGACCTACACTGCTTCCGATCAAAAGCGGCAGCACTGCTGCGATCATCATGACAAGCATATTTTTATAATCATAATGCTTCTCCGTTTTCACTTTTGCCATAACAGTTTCCATTTCTTCCGGATAATCTCCGTACACCTTCCGGAAGATACCGATAAGAAATGCACCGATCACACAGACCACTATCGTATAGTATGGTAATAAAAAATGTTCTGGAATCCATTCCCAGATAAGATTCATCCCGACTGACATGATCTTTAAAAGTGCCCAGACCAATCCACCGGCAACTGCACCGATAATTGCACAGAACAGCCAGAGCTCTAACTGGTTTTTTATCTTTATATTTCTAATTTCTTTTTGACTGTTCATCGATCTGTCCTTTACGTTTTCTATTTCTCAGATGTTTCTGCATCCGTATCTCTTACCTGTGGAATTAATGAAGCTGCCAGTTTTCCTTTTCCACGATGTTTCAAATATAAAATTCCAATGGCAGAAAATACAACGGCTCCGACAAAATTCACCATAAGATCTTTCATTGTATCTACGATTCCAATGTCTAAATATCCGCCCAGATTCCACGTCTCACCGTTGATCACAACAGACTGAACATCTACATGGATTGGGATATTTGCTCCTGTCGGATTCAGCTTCACTGAATTGATTGCCGGAACGATCCAGTCTTTCTGCATATCCAATCCGAAAAACCAATCCATACTGAATTCAAAGAACTCCCACAAAACACCAACTGTCATTGAAAAACAAAATGCAAAAAATGCCACAAAGTATGGGGACATCTTAATTGAAAATCGATCACTTCTGTTGAATAAATCAATCAGCGCAAACCCGATTGCCGCCATCAGGAATCCATTCGTTGTATGCAAAATGGTATCCCATACCGGAATCTTTACATAAAATGCATTGATCTCTCCAAGTATCTCTGCTGAAAAGATAAAAATCAGAATAACCGTTTCCAGACCAACCGGAATTGTCACTCCAAGTTTCTTGTCGATAAACTGTGGCACCATAAACAAAATCAATGTTAGAATTCCAAGAAACATATTGTGATAGTTTCCTAAAAAGAATTGTCTGATAATGGAGACAATAACCAACATTGTCAGTACCATCTGGACCCTTGTTCTATTTCTTGCTTTTTTACTTAATTCACTCATTTCTCACTCTCCTTTTCTCTCAACACATTGCGATCAGAAACACTTTTTATTACATGTTTAAGATATACCGCATCTGTTTTCATAATATACTAATTTTATCTTTTTTTCAACAAAAGGTGTCAGGCCGAAGTTTAAAATAACAGCTTCCACATATGCCTGACACCTTTCTATCTATCGTTTATAGATTCACTTTAATTTTACTTCTGTTTTCTTCTTCTAATAACATAAATCATTCCACCGATCACTGCAATTGATCCTGCAATCATCAGAATCCAGATGTAACTGATGCTGTCCCCTGTCTTTGCTGTTTTCACCTGTTTTCCTGACACTGAAGTTCCTGTTGGTTTCTTTCCTGCAGTACCTGTCGATGTTTCCTTTGAATCGGTTGGATTCTTTGTTTCTTCTTTCTTCACAATCTGGTAATCTATCTGATAGTCTGTATCCTCTCCGTGAAGCACATAATTATAACATTGCTCGCCTGTCAATCCGACAATACTTGCTGTATATTTTCCAGGTTCCACAGCGTTTCCATCTTCTACTACTGCCTTACATTCATCTTTAAACAGTACTCCTGATAATTCTGCTGTAACATTCACTTCTTTTCCTGTATAGATGATAGTTCCGTCTGTATTCCATACAACATCTACCGGTTTTGGCTGTACGATCAATATTCCAGGTTCAAATGTAACCGCATAGTTTTGATTTTCTACTGTTGTTGGAGCCTTTTCTGTTATTTCATAAGTACCAACTTCACAGGTCTCTTTCTCTGCATCTCCTGCGGTCAATGTGACATTTATTTTCAGATCCTCTATCTGATCATCCCCTGCCAGACTTCCATCACTGATTGACCAGGTATACTCTGTGATCGTCTGTCCATATTCTTTCTCCGTACGGTCCGGTCTGATCGTAATGCTTCTCGGTTTTACTGTTACAGAAATATTTGACGTAACTGTCTTGTAGTTCGGATTAGCCGGTGTGAAGATCATCTCCTGTTCACTTTGATCCTCTGCTACTGTAAGCATTGTCGTATCGTCTGCAAAACGGAATACACCTTCTCCCGACTGACCGGAAAGTGTTGCTTTCTTTAAGCTGTCTCCATAAATCACTTCTGCTGCCGGGAAAGTCACTTCTGGATCTGCCTGCAAAATCTCATATTCCCATACATGCACGCGGTTTGTGCCGGAAAAGATATAGTTTTCATTTGTCAGACCTATTGCAAGCGCCTTATAATTTCCAACTTCTGTATGATCTGCATTGAGCAGTTTTTTAATCGCACAACTATCCTTTTCTAAAAGGCTGTCTGCTTTCACGTTTGCCTCTATTCCACATGCATTTCCTGTATATGTATACTGTGCTGCCGCATTCCATTCTATCTCTGCTTCCTTTGGTGATACATTAAGGAATGCCGGAAGAACTACAACATCATAATTCGTATTTGTCGCATTGTCTTTCAGGATGACATATCTTCCTGCGTTTCCATATGCGCCAAGAATGTCATCTCCATCTTCATCTGTTATGCTTCCTGTCAGAACATCTTCCGGTTCGATAGTTGTTGCTTTCAATGTCAGTCCGAGACTTTCAACAGTATCTCCTGGAAGAAGTTTCGCCTTTTCTGAATCACTGATCGTAAATGTAAGATCTGCGCTGGTCAACTCATCTCCATATGTCTTTGTTTTCTTTTCTGCACGGACAATGATTCTCTGTGCACTACTGACTGCTCCATTTTCGAATGTAGTATTTTCTGCTGTGCTGCTTTTGGAACCTGTTGTTTCCATTGTGTTCACTGGATTGATATCAAGATCATATTCTTTCAAATGAATCCAGTTTACCTTGAATCCGCCTACTGTTTCCGGACAATCAATCTTATAGCTTCCTGCATCGATTGTCTCATTTAATGACTGTCCTGTCTCCTGGATTCTCATTTCATCCGTAACATTTGCAAAAAGTTCTTCCACTTCATCTGCGCTCAGTGTTTCCGTTGGTGCAACAACGTATGACATCTTCGGAGTTTCACCATAGGAAATTTCTTCATATCCGAGATACGCTGTGATCACTTCTGACTTATTCACTGTTTTTACCGGAACCCACATAGTAACAGTTTTGTATTTTTTATTATCTGCCGGCAGGAAGGTCAGTTCAAATTTTGTCTGATCTGCTACTTCCTGATCTGTCACAACATGAGCTGCATCTTCAAACTTCCATGTTCCTGCCGGTGCATTTTCAATCCCTTTCAATGTAGCTTCTGCCAATGTCTGACCATATTCAACTTCTACTTCCGGTGTAGGAAGCTTTGGTTCAAATATCATGTTGCTGTTTGTCTCATAGATCAACCGTGACATTGGTTCATCAATAAAGTTAAGCATTACTGTTCCGAGGAATCGGTTGTCAATACAATTGTCTTCGTCTTTAAATAATCTCGGATTAATTTCCTGTGTCAATCCTAACGGTGCTCCTTGTGAGCAAGAGGTATAATTAAATACCCAAGAATTGTACTCGATCGGATGGCTTGTATCCTGTCCTGTTGTCTGCTTCATCGTTTCTAATATATACGGCCACTTCTCACTTCCATATGTATTATATGCATCCTGAATATACACATGATTTTTTCCATCATCATATAACTTGTACGCATATTTATAATCTTTATATTTTATGTCATCCCAATTCGTAAGGTTAAATCCCATCGCACGTTCAACCGAACTGTCGTAGTTCTTGGTCAGATTAAATCTTCGAAGAAATATGATTTTTCCCCTTGCTTCCTTCATTGATGGGATATCCCCTCCACTGTAGACCTTGTCCTTATTTTTTTCAATAAATTCAGCGACCGCATGCTCTAATCCAATTGTAGAACCGGCATCTGGTTTTACTGTAAGAATGACTGTTTCTGACTTATGCTTCTCTAAGAAACCGAGAGAAGTATTGAGGATTGACTGTAATGTAAGATCGTTTCCGTTTTTTTCCTGACACTGCCATAATTCGCCTCCATGTACAATCTTTACGTCTGCCGCAGAAGCATCATCTTTTGTCGCATTTGCACGGATATCAAAACTGCGAGCCCCCATATTCAACTGCTCATCATAATAAAGATTCTGACATGATGTAATAGATACACTTGGAACCAAATCTTCCACAACCCCTGCTGTCCCGGTATCGTGTGTTGCCGGAATATTAATTGAAGACAGTAGTGCCTCATCTGGGATGCCTGCCATCCATTCATTCGCATAACTGTAAGCTGTTTCAGCTGTATTACCTGCTAAAATAGATAACTCTACATTCATTCCCTCTTTCCCAAACACTAAACTTGGGACTCTATTTTCGATATACCATCCAGTTCTGGCATTCTGAATTTTATATGTACCATCTTTCTGCTTAAAAAATCGCCACAATTGACTTGTATTCTGATTCCTGTCAAATTTTTCAGTCGTCCAGATATTCACGCTTGCCCAAAGTTTTCCTGATTCTCCTTCTACATCTAAAGATAAATTTGTTTTGCTTTCACCATCAGAGACTGCATCTATTTGATAAGCATGATACTCTGGTATCCATTTCAATTTCCATTTACTGGTTATTCCCATTACCTGAAACGTTGGACAAGATCCTGGAACCGCTATATTACTTGCTCTATTTAAAGCATCAAGTTTTCCTGCTTCATGAATTTCACAAATAGCACTTGTATCTTCTTCTTTTAAAACCTGACTTTCTTTTCCTGTGAGTGGAACTACGGATTTTGTGATCAGCCAGACTTTTCTGTTGCTCTCATCTGTCTGGATGATTTTCGGATTGTTATTATTCAGTTTTCCTTCATATCCGATCCATTTTCCACTGTTTCTATTCTTAATATAGTATCTCGCATTTCCATTTGCATCATTACCGATATAATAAAAGGCAAACTGGCGGTGATTATTTCCCTTTACTTCACTGTCTGAAGACTCCCATAAATGAAGTACTGCACCGCTGTCTTTACTTTTACCATCCACGTCTGCAAAACGATCCGTTCCATCTACTTTAATATGTTTAATCCCATACCATTCATTTTCTATATGATCTAAACGGAAACGACAATTATTTCCTTCCGAACTATCCAAATGAACAACACTGTTTTTTTCTGCATTATCATTTACATTCCAACGGTAGTCTTTGTTTTCTTCCAATGTAATAAATAATTCACTATTTGTCTCCATCTCTGTTGACATACTTCCACTGGAATCTGCCGCTTTTACACTGATTGGAATCCCCGTAAGTGCTATCGTCATACATATGAGCGCTGCCATTATCCTTTTTATTGTTTTCATATCCGTTTTTCCTCCTCATTTGTATTTTGCTATATTATCGGCAATCATATTTCTTATTATTATATTTTTGATACCAGATTGTTCAATATTTTTGGCATGAACTGTCTGAAAATGGCACGAATCGTCATTCTGTGGTATACTAATCCTATGTCAAAACGTTTGTATTTATTTTGAATAGATACAAATCAGGGAGGATATTCGTATGTTAATCGCTATTGTTGATGATATTGCAGAAGAGCGTATTCTGCTTCGAACACGATTAGAAAATATATTAGATCAGAAAAATGTAGAGTTTCATTGCTATGAATATGAGAATGGAGAAGCATTTCTCAAGGCTTCAAAAGAACATGACTTCACAGTTTTATTTTTGGACATTTATATGAACGGGGCAAATGGAATTGAAATCGCCCGTGAATTTAGAAATACCAACAAAGACTGTCTGTTGATTTTTACTACAACATCCCTGGATCATGCACTGGAAGGTTTTAAAGTACGTGCCATGCATTATCTGGTAAAACCTTATACGGAAGAAGAACTGTCTTCTTTAATTGATGAAATCCTGCCCCGGATTCCGGCTTCGGAGAAAAAACTGACAGTAAAAGTAAATGGAAGTGATCTTCAGATACCATTTAAAACGATCATTCACGCAGATCATTTTTCTCATATGATCCATATTCATACAACAAAAGAAAAAGAACTTGTCATCCGACAGTCTTTTGGGACTTTTACTTCTCCATTAAAAGAAGATTCCCGCTTTTTTATCTGCAACAGAGGGACGATCATCAACATGGAACATGCTGTTGATTTTGACGGAACAATGTTTCTTTTAGATGATGGAAGCAAGATCGTTGTCAGTAGAGAACTGTGCAAACCTGCACGACAACACTTTATGAATTATCTATTTCAAAAGGAGGGATTTTGATGCGGACTTTAATTTTCCAGACTTTGGAATTTACAGTTTTGATTCCTGGTGTGCTGCTTGCCTATCTGCCGGTAAGATCATCTCTGAAGCAAACACCTAAGAAGCTGGCTGTCTGGATGCTTCCGCTTCTTATTATATGCTCTTGTTTTTGTGGTTTTGCATGCTATAGATTCCATTTGTCAACAAGATCTGTTCTTCTTCCTCTTTTATTTGTTCTATTTGTTCTATATCATAGCACTTTATTAATTTCACTTTGGAAATCTGTCAGCATCTTTCTTGCCGTCTGTGCAGTTTTTTCCTGCTTTAACAGCCTTTCCAGAGCTGCTTCTGCAATGTTGAATTTTGGTTCTGAACACCTTGCATTTTCCGGTTTTTCTACTTTTGGAATCCTGTATAATCTTTTCTGCATTCTTTTCGTCCTTCTCATATGGTATCCAGCCTCCCATTCAGTCAAAGAAATGGTAGAAGATGAAAATCTTGCTCAGACCTGGTATGTTTTCTGGATTCTCCCGGTTCTGGTCATCGGATTGAACCTTGCTTTGATTCCAAAATATAATACCATCCTGCACACGCAGCGTTTTCTGCGTGGATACATTGTGATTGTTTATGCTCTTCTACTCATCCTTGCATTATTTTACTCGATGTTTTTAATGATGGCTAATATCCTGAATAAAAACAAAAAACTTCAGCAGGAAAATCTTTTTCTTTCTGTACAGCAGGAACGATATGAGAATTTAAGAAGTGCGATTGAAGAAGCCAGACAGGCTCGACATGATATTCGTCATCATTTTTTACAACTTTCTGCCATGGCCAAAGACGGTGATTTAGAAAAGATCAAAGAATACCTGCAAAATGCAATGGATAAAATCCCCACCCTTGATTATCACTTCTGTGAAAATCACTCTGTCGATAACGTAATCGGATATTATTATGCGCTTGCCCAAAAAGAAGAAATTCCATTTGGTGCCCGTGTTGATCTTCCAAAAGAACTTTTCGTAGATGAAATGGATCTCAGTCTTATTCTTTCCAATCTATTAGAAAATGCATTGGAAGCCAGTCGCAAAACTACCGCTGCGCAGCAGCAGATATCGTTGGAAATCTATCAACATTCTGCTTCTATTCTTTTAATTCGGGTAGAAAATAATTTTGACGGAACGATCAAAGAAAAGAACCATCTGTTCCATTCCACCAAGCGAAAAGGTCTGGGAATCGGTACCCAGTCTGTCCGCAGAATGGCAGAAAAGAACGATGGTTCTTGTAATTTTACTTATGAAGATGGAGTCTTTACCGCAAAGGTTATGCTTCGCGCTGACCTTTAAAAGGCTATGCTTTCTTTCTTCCTCTTACTGCTGCCACGATCATGCAAAGAAGAATTGTCAAAACCATATCCGGAAGTGTATTTCCAAGCAGCATATCAATATTCATCAGAACACGGTATAAAATGAAGCCGGCCAGCCAGATCAACAGATTACACCAATCGAATCCTGTTTCCGATTTTTTCTTTTTCAGAATAAAGAAATCTGCAATCTGCACTGCGATCATTGGCGCAAATACAGAGCCGATCAGATACAGGAAATCTGTGATATCGTCCATCGGATAGACAATTGCTCCGATGGTACCGATCACTGTTACAACTACAGCAACGTATTTTCCTTTAAGTCCTGCAAAGATGGATTCACTTGAAATTCCTGCTGAATAAGCATCCAGGAAAGTGGTTGTAACTGTTGAAAATACAATAATCAGAAGACCTGCGATTCCAAGTCCTGCTTTTACCATGATCTGTGCGATATCACTTTCTCCTGTAAACAATGCAGCACCCATTCCGACCAGATACATAAAACAGCTTACAACTCCATAAACAACTGTACTGACTGCGGTTGCCTTCACAGGTTCTTTCGCCTCTCTTGTATAATCACTGATCAACGGAAGCCAGGACAATGGCATTGCAACCGCAAGTTCTACTGCTGCTCCAAAGGAAAATGTCTCATCGGTAATGGATGTAACTACAGTTCCATCAAAGAAAATAATCTTAAAAAGAATCAATGTAAGAATAAAAAGTGCTGCCATCGCAACTGTATTTACCTTTCCAAGATTCGTAATTCCGATCAGAATCCATACAATGATCAATGCACCTATTACCAGACACCATACCCAGTGTCCCACTGTAAAGATGCCTCCTGCTGCCAGTGCTCCATCATAGATCATAATTGCAGTCCATCCGACAAGCTGAAGCACATTCAGGATTGCGAAAAGCTGTCCTCCATGACTTCCAAAGCTGTCTTTTACTGTCTCCATGGCACTTTTTCTTGTCTTACCGCCAATCACTCCAGCCAGAAACAACATGATACATCCAATCACATGTCCTACCAGAATGGCTGCCAGCCCTCTGCCAAATCCAAGAGCTGCAAAATATGTCCCTGTAAGAATTTCAGCAATGGAGACTCCTGCTCCAAACCAGATTAATCCGTTCTCAAATAATGATGTTCTTTTTTCCATAGTTTATGCCTCTGCTTCTTTTGTATATTCATTCTGGATAGCAAATCCATGATCCATTGGACCGCTTCCCTTCCCAAGGTCAAGCATTGCTGCCAGTGCCCCGGAGATATACTCTTTCGCACGCTCCACAGACTCCTCCAATGAGAATCCTTTTGCAAGATTAGAAGCAATCGCAGAAGACAATGTACAGCCTGTACCATGAGTATTCGGATTATCAATTCTTTTTCCGTTAAACCATCGATACGCTCCATCTGCATACAGCAGATCATTCGCATCATTTAAGTTATGTCCACCCTTGCAGAGTACTGCACAGTGATATTTTTCTGAAATTTCTTTCGCCGCATCGATCATCTCTTCTGCACTTGTGATCTTTCTTCCGATCAACTCCTCTGCCTCCGGAATATTCGGAGTCAGTACACTTGCAAGCGGGAATAATTCTTCCTTCAATGTATCCGCTGCATCATCACTGATCAACTTCGCTCCGCTTGTTGCTACCATAACAGGATCTACTACAATATTCTTTGCTTCATACTGACGCAGCTTCGCTGCAATAACTTTGATCAGTTCTTTATCTGAAACCATCCCGATCTTTACGGCATCCGGATAGATATCTGTAAAGATACTGTCAAGCTCCTGTCCTAAAAATTCCGGTGTTGCATTTAATATAGAAGTAACACCTGTTGTATTCTGCGCTGTCAATGCAGTAATCGCACTCATTGCATATACTCCATTGGTGATCATTGTCTTGATATCAGCCTGGATTCCTGCGCCTCCGCTAGAGTCACTTCCGGCGATTGTAATTGCTGTTTTCATGTTCTTGGCCTCCTTCTTTTTTAAAAACGGGTACAAAAAAAGCGGGTGATGGGAATCGAACCCACGTATCCAGCTTGGAAGGCTGGTGTTCTACCATTGAACTACACCCGCGTGTCTTGTGTTATCTCTGACACGAGTTATATCTTATCATACATGTCAGAGATATGCAAGCACAAATTTAATTTTTTTCTACAAATCAACATTCCCTCAATTTCAACTGTCATTTTCACCAAATAAGCGTTATAATATTATTAATTTATAGTCATTTTTTGTCCAAAACGCCATAATTCAAAAAAGCGGAGAAAAAATGTCACATGGCCTTTTAATGTATCAGCTTTTCTCTCTATAATGAATAAAAAAGAGGAGGAAGATTCGTGGATTTATTTAAAAGCTTACCACTTAAAAAGCAGGAATATATGAACCGGCTTTTCAGAAACTGTACGGAGGAAGTCAAGTATTACATGTCCGTGATCGATGTGGAAGCTGACCAGACTTTTATCAAAGCCGGAGAAGAATGCAAGTACATATACATCATTTTATCAGGGAAAGTAACCGGAGTCGAATGGCCGATGCATGAGAAATCTTATTTCTTTAAGGACTTTGGACCAGGTGACTTCTTTGGTGAGATTGAATGTTTTGCCGGACTTCCAAGATACCGGAGATTCTGGTACTTAACCAGACACGAGCGCGCATTTCCGAAGAAGTGGGGATTTCTATTAAAACTCTGGACAGAAACATCAGAAAGCTGGAAGAGATGAATCTTCTGACGCTGAATAAAGGAAAGATCGTGATTACCAAGGCCCAATATCTTCAGATGAAACAGGATATTGATTTTTACGTAAACGGTTGATCCAAACTTATGTTTAAGGAGGGGATAACATGTATGTAGGAAAAAAGGTTACTCGTGTAGATGCCTACGATAAAGTAATTGGACGTACAAAATATACAGATGATCTCTGTGATAAGAGTGCCTATATTGCACGTATTTTACACTCTACAATTGCCAACGGACGTGTTCTTTCTATTGACACATCTGAAGCCGAGAAGATACCTGGAGTTGTAAAAGTATTTACCTGTTTTGATTTAAAGGAAAAACATTATTTTCCAACTGCCGGACATCCATGGTCCACAGATGAATCACATCAGGATGTTGCCGATCGTCTTGTACTTACAGACCGCGTCAGATTTTATGGGGATGATATCGCTGCGGTTGTAGCAGAGGATGAGGTTTCCGCTGCACAGGCACTTCGTGCGATCAAAGTAGAATATGAAGAATATCCATTTGTTCTGGATGTTCTGGATGCTATGAAAGAGGATGCTCCTCAGCTTCATGAAAAATATCCGAACAATATTCTCAAGCATACAACGATCAGTAAAGGTAACTACGAAGAAGCCATCAAAGAACCGGGACTGATCAAAGTAGAAGGCTGGTACAGCACACCAACTGTTCAGCACTGTCATATTGAGAACTTCATCTGCTACGCTGAGATGGAAGGAGACCGCATCAAGGTTGTAAGTTCCACTCAGATTCCTCATATCGTGCGTCGAGTTGTCGGTCAGGCACTTGGAGTTGAATGGGGTAAGATTCGTGTCATCAAGCCTTACATCGGCGGTGGTTTCGGAAATAAGCAGGATGTTTTGTATGAGCCACTTTGTGCATGGCTGTCCATGCAGCTTCACGGACATCTTATTAAACTTGATGTACCAAGAGAGGAGACCTTTGTTTCTACCCGTGTACGTCATGCGATCAAGAGCCACATCATTTCATGGGTTCGCCCGGATGGAACATTTGCTGCAAGAAAACTGGAAGCATTTTCTGATCAGGGTGCTTACGCATCTCACGGTCACAGTATCTGTGCCAAAGGAGTTGGCGCATTCCCGCAGCTTTATCCTTGTGATAACGTAGAGGCTGATGCTTATACAATATTCACAAACAAATCCGTTGCCGGTGCGATGCGTGGTTACGGAATTCCACAGGCAATGTGGGCTGTAGAATGTCATACAGAAGACATTTGTGCAAAACTTAACATGGATCCGCTTGAATTCCGCCGCAAAAACCTGATGCCGGTCGGATACAAGGATGCATTTTCTAAAAATGAATTATACAGCGACACATTCAACCAGTGCCTCGACAAAGGAATCGAAGTTACTGATTACCTTCGTAAATACAAAGAATACCAGAACCAGACAGGAGATATCCGCAGAGGTATCGGTATGGCAGTCTTCTGGTACAACACAGCTGTATGGCCAATCTCACTTGAGACATCTTCCTGCCGTATGGTATTGAATCAGGATGGTTCTCTTCAGGTTCAGCTCGGTGAGACAGAGATCGGACAGGGTGCTGATACTGCATATTCACAGATGACTGCAGATATTCTTGGCGTTCCGCTTGAAGCTGTACACGTTGTTTCCTGTCAGGATACAGACGTTACACCATTCGGAACAGGTGCTTATGCATCCCGTCAGACTTATACAGCCGGATTCTCAATTCGCCAGACAGCACTGCTTCTGAAAGAACGTATTTTGAAATATGCGCATGAACTGACAAGAATGCCTGAATATAACCTGGATATCATTGACGGACAGATTGTTCGTATCACAGATAACCGTGTTCTGATGTCTCTTGGAGATCTTTCAACAGAAGCACTTTACAGCCTTTCACACAGTGAGCATCTGTCAGCTGAAAGTACAGCGCAGATTAAGTCCAATGCTTACTCCTTCGGATGTACATTTGCAGAAGTTGAAGTTGACATCCCGATGTGTAAGGTAAAACTGCTTGATATCGTCAATGTACATGACGCCGGAACTCTTATCAACCCGGCACTTGCTGAAGCTCAGGTACACGGTGGTATGAGTATGGGAATCGGATTCGGACTTTCTGAAAACCTGCTCTTTGATCCGAAGACCGGAAGAGCATTAAATAATAACTTGCTCGATTACAAGTTATCCACATTTATGGATCACCCGAGACTACGCGCTTATTTCGTAGAAAATGCGGAGCCTACAAGTGCATTCGGAACAAAATCTCTTGGTGAGCCACCGACATGTTCCATTGCACCTGCAATCCGTAACGCAGTTTATCAGGCAACAGGTGTCTATGTAAATGATGCACCGGTGAATCCACACCATCTGTTCCGCAGTATGAAGGAACAACATATGTTTGAGGAAGGAGGAGAAGCAAATGTATGATCTTAAAGCACTTTATGAAGCTGAAAGCGTAGCTCATGCTATACAGCTTTTACAGGAACATCCGGAAGCACAGATCATTGCCGGCGGAAGTGACGTTCTTGTACAGATGCGTGAAGGACGCCGCGCAGGAAAAGAACTTGTAAGCATTTATAAAATTGATGAAATGAGAGGCATATCTTATGAAGAAGACGGTGCGATCCGCATTGGCTCTCTGACCAGCTTCTCTCATATTACAAAGGATCCGATCATCCAGAAGCATATCAACGTACTTGGGGAAGCTGTTGATATGGTTGGTGGACCACAGATCCGTAACATCGGAACGATCGGTGGAAACACATGTAATGGTGTTACATCCGCTGATTCCGCTTCAACACTTCATGCATGGGATGCAATTGTTGAGATCACAGGACCGGACGGAGTTCGCAGAATCCCGATCCATGACTTCTATATTAAAGCAGGAGTCGTTGATCTGAAACCGGCAGAGATTCAGACAGCGATCATCATTCCGAAGGAAGCATACGAAGGCTACCACGGACATTACATTAAATACGCAATGCGTAATGCAATGGATATCGCAACAACAGGATGTTCTGTCAATGTAAAACTCTCTGAAGATAAGAAGACAATCGAGGATGTCAGAATTGCTTACGGAGTTGCAGGACCTGTTCCGATGCGTGCACCTTCTGCTGAGGCAAAAGCAAAGGGCAAACCGCTTACAAAAGCTGTTGTTCATGAATTTGGTCAGGCTGTTCTGGAAGATATCAATCCACGTGACAGCTGGAGAGCATCCAAGGCATTCCGTCAGCACATCGCTACTGTTCTTGCAGAGCGTGCACTGACAGAATCTATCAGATTGGCAGGAGGTGTGATCGATGAATAAACAGTACAAATTACTTACCTGCACGATCAACGGTAAGAAAGTTGAGAAAATGATCGATGTCCGTGCATCACTTACAGATGTTTTAAGAGATGACTTCCGTCTGACCAGCGTAAAGAAAGGCTGTGAAGTTGGAGAATGTGGAGCATGCAATGTAATCATTGATGGGGAATGCTTCAACTCCTGTATCTATCTCGGTGTATGGGCTGAGGGAAAAGAAATCCTTACTCTTGAAGGTCTCGCCGGACCAAATGGTGAGTTATCCGATATTCAGCAGGCATTTATTGACGAAGCAGCTGTTCAGTGTGGCTTCTGTACACCTGGATTCATCATGAGTGCAACTGAACTTTTAAATGCCGGCAAAGAATTCTCAGATGATGAGATCCGTAAAATGATGTCCGGTCATCTGTGCCGCTGCACAGGTTATGAAAACATTTTTCGTGCAGTCAAGAAGACAATGCTTCGCAGACTCGGAAAAAATGAAGAAGCAGACGCTGTCTAAAAGTGAATTGGGTTGCTGTTCTACACTGCCTGGGGACAGCATGACTGGGCACAGCTTTTGTGCCCAGTAACATAAGCAGCACTCAATTGTAACTACAATCACATAAAATGTCTAGAAAGAACGGGTATGTAATTATGAAAGATAAAGAACGAAATATCACAACCGTCAGCGAAGAAAATATCTATGTCCTGAACGGCCGCGTACCACTTGGGAAAGCGATTCCTTTCGGCTTACAGCATGTACTGGCCATGTTCGTAGCCAACCTTGCTCCTGTATTAATCGTCTGCAGTGCCGCTCTTGTCAGAGGCACCGGTGATCATCTGACCGCTGTTGAAATCACTCGGCTTCTTCAGTGCGCCATGTTCGTAGCCGGAATCGGTACTTGTTTACAGCTCTACCCTATATGGAAGATCGGTTCTAAGCTGCCAATCGTTATGGGGGTCAGCTTCACCTTCCTCGGAAGTCTTCTGATGATCTGTACAAATCCGGATCTCGGATATGAGGGTATGGTCGGTGCCGTTATCCTTGGTGGTATCTTCGAGGGAGTTGTTGGTTTAAGTGCCCAGGGAATCGAGAAAAACAGTGGATTTAGCTTTACACCTGGTTTATTAAACAAAGCAGTTCAGGCGATCGTTTATGGTGATGTCTTTATGAGAACGGTTTATCATACACGTCCTTATGAAGTAAAACCTGGTTCTGTCAACAAATTACACAGACAATGGGCTGCTAAATGTAAACGTGATATTACCAAAGGTAACTTCTATACATTCCAGAAGAATATCCGTGGAATCATTCGTGACTTCGACCGCATTCCATTAAAGGATATCAAGAAACCTCGTGTCGGAATCGTTGGAGAGATCCTTGTTAAATTCCTTCCAGACGCAAACAATCACTTAGTAGAGCTTCTGGAACGTGAAGGTGCGGAAGCTGTTGTACCTGATCTGTTAGACTTCTTCATGTACAGCTTCTACAACAGTAACTTCAAATACCGTTATCTTGGTAAATCCAAGAAATCTGCGATCGTCAGCAACTCCGCAATCTGGGTTGTAGAGCGTTACCGTCAGACTCTTCGTAAAGAGCTAGCCAAGAGTAACCGTTTTGAGCCGCCTGCATATATCAAAGACCTTGCAGAATATGCAAAACCATTCGTATCGATCGGTAACCAGACTGGTGAGGGTTGGTTCTTAACAGGTGAGATGGTTGAACTGATTCACAGCGGTGCTCCAAATATCGTATGTACACAGCCATTTGCATGCTTACCGAACCATGTCGTTGGTAAGGGTGTTATCAAAGAAATCCGTCAGGCATTCCCTGATGCGAACATCGTGGCGATCGACTATGATCCGGGAGCTAGTGAGGTTAACCAGATCAACCGTATTAAGCTGATGCTTTCTGCGGCTGAGAAGAATATGAATAAATAGTTATTTTTCTATTGTTTAGAATCAAATGCTAATAAAAAGAAGCCATGTTCCGGCATAGATAAATCTTGTCTATGCTTGTAACATGGCTTCTTGTTTGTTTCTTTCTATTTCAATTAGATCATTCTGCTAAAATTTCTTCCAGAATGGCTGTTGCATCTTCAATGCAGCCTGGACAGGATCTTAAGACTTTTCCCGTTTCAATCCCTTTTAGGTCCTTACATTTTGTTGCTAGATTCTTCTCCTGAAAGCGTTTTACAAGCTCTCCTGTTAGTTTATATGTTGCTGCCTTGGAAACTGGTTTCTCGATGTCTCCACAGCTTTTTATGGCACCGATGACTGCAACGGCTCCGGTGATTGCTCCACATGTTCCTTCCATGCAGCCCATACCTAGTCCATGGCCTTCCATCATCTTGAAAATGATGGATTCGTCGATTCCCATTTCTTCAGCAAATGCACAGGCAACTGCCTGGGCACAGTTGTAGCCTTTCTGGTGGTTTTGTGCTACTTTGTCTGTTTTGATACTCATTTGTAATGTCCTCCGATTTTTATTCATTATTAATTAGATTGTAGATTTCTTCTTGTATCCTTTCCATATATCTATTACCTGCTGATTCCTGCGCAACCTCTTCCCATGTCGTTGCTGCGATCAGTCTTGCCCAACGGTATAGAGGGTGCTTTCTTGCTTTGCCTTTGGTTGTCTTGGTTTTCTATAATTCTACTTCTTTCCTTAATTATTCATACTATTTTGAATACATCACATCATTTTTCGAAAGTAAATAAACACAGTATTGATTCATACTAATTCCTTCTCTCTGTGAATGTTCTGCTAATGATCTGTGTAGACTTCGTGGTATTCTTAATTTGAATTGTCCAGAATAATTTTCCAAGCTATCTGGTTCATAAATTTCTATTCCCTCTTCCAATGCTGCTCTGATCCACTCTCTTTTTGCATCTTTTGCATTCTGCATTGCACTCTCTATCGTTTCTCCACATGTAATACAACCTGGTAAATCAGGATAAGATATTACAAACCCACCTTCATCTTGATCTTCTATGATTTCCATCTTATATGACATACTCATATACTCATTCAGCGTTTTCATTTTCTCTTTCCTCGCTTTCTACAACCTTTCTTACCATTTCTACATATACTTTTTTAATTGGTTCATGCTTTGGTATTGTAATTGGACTTTTCCCTTGTTTTCTAAATGTATAATGACTACTTCCACTTCTTGGGGCATCCATCCTATACCCATAAGTTTCTAATACCTTTTGTAATTGTGTAAATCGAAGATCCTTCGACAAATTACAAATACGTGCGATTAGTTTATCCCATTTTAACATTTGTATCTTCCTTTCTTTTATTATATTTGGTGTCGTATTTGGTGTCAATATTTTACAATAACATTGTATTAAAAAAGAAGACTCCTCACAAAGCTGAATTACA
>ENA-OPCI01000115-OPCI01000115.1-human-gut-metagenome-genome-assembly--contig:-NODE-115-length-50537-cov-8.262430_pt1 | contig 50537 bp, 51 predicted proteins | sample MGYA00241564_ERZ501479 | MGnify/ENA primary metagenome ERZ501479 (study PRJEB25962, sample SAMEA2042630) | human gut metagenome | biome: human gut; feature: human-associated habitat; material: faeces...
AGAGCAAAAAGATCTCTCTCAAAAGCATTTTGTGGGCGGTTAGGGCGAGTTTTAAGATCCTGTGTTTAGTAAGACTTGGCGATGAGCGGCTCTCAGTGAATCATGTGCATCGTTGAAAAAATCCCCATATCACTCGGATTTGCAGACAAGCGAGTGATATGGGGATTTTTTCATAAGATGTACAAGTCGCACTTAACACATAGCTTAAAATCGTCCTGCCCACTGCTTTTGCAGGGGAGCTTTTTGCAATTTGGGGCGTACGCCTTGAATATCTTATTTGTAGAAATCTACAACATCTTCCGGATTATAGTACACTTTATCCTGCTCTTCTATCGTCGCTTTTCCATCTTTCACATCAATAATCGTTACCGCGCAGTTTGGCGGTACGTGACCTCTCCAGAAGTCGTCTTTCCGGCCGTCAATGTGATAGAGAAAGGCCCGTGTCGAGCAGCCGTGTGCTGCTATTAGAATTGTTTTATTCTGGTAGTCCGGGTTGTGGATCAGATCCTCGTAGAAGGCACCGCAGCGATCAATCATCTGCTGAATAGATTCGCCGTCTTTCGGTGGCTTGTAACCGAAGGGATCCGTGAAGAACTGTTCAAAATCTTTTGACGGAATCTGATAATTCTCCCTTCGACAGCAAAGTCCTTCCCATTCTCCGAAACTGATCTCTTCTATTCTCTCATCCGTAAGAATCGGTATATTTCTGTCACCCAGTACCAGTCCGGCGGTCTCGTAAGCCCGCTTTAACGGGCTTGCGATTGCCAGGTCAAAATGTACATCTTTTAATTTTTCACCGGTGATTTTTGCAAGGCGGATACCGTTTTCGTTCAGTTCGATATCCGTTCTTCCCTGCAGCCGTCCCAGAGTATTCCATGAAGTTTCTCCATGACGAATTAGATATATTTTCATCTTTTTTACTTTCTAAGCTGGATTCCCATGCCTTCCAGACCATTCAGGATCTTGTTCATAGCGCCATTGATTTCTGCTTCTTCGAGAGTTTTCTCTTTGGAGCGGAAGGTCAGAGAATAAGCAACGGACTTGAATCCTCTTTCGATCTGATCTCCTTCGTAAATATCAAACAGTTCGAAGTGTTCCAGAATCTTACCGCCTCTCTGAGCGATCATATGTTCAATCTGTCCAACCATGATCTCTTTCGGTACTACCATGGAGATGTCACGGTTTACTGCAGGGAATTTTGCGATTCCTTCGTATTTGCGGTCGAAGGATGCATGTTTTACGACATTCAGGATATCCAGAACTGCCACATATGCGCGTGTTCCGATACCATAAGTATCTGCCACTGCAGGATGCACTTCGCCCAGATAACCCATCACTTCACCTTCGTAGCTGATCAAAGCCTGACGACCCGGATGCAGGAAAGTCTTACCGGCTTTCGGATCGTACTCAGTTTTCTTATGCATACCGATCTGATCGAAGAACTCTTCTACTACACCCTTCATATCAAAGAAATCACCGTCTCCGTACATACCCAGAGTGAACATCATACGTTCATCCGGCAGTTCGGTCAGCGGAAGTTCTTTTGGCAGATATACATTGCCCAGTTCGTAAAGACGGACATTTTTATTTCTTCTGTTATAGTTGGTTGCCAGAGAAGTCAGCATACCATTCAGAGAAATGGTTCTCATGATACTGAAATCTTCACCCAGCGGGTTGGAAATGGTGATTGCTTTTCTCAGTTCATCTCCTGCCGGAATCTGCAGTTTGTCAAATACCTTCGGGCTTTCGAAAGAATAGCAGTATCCCTGGGAGAATCCACAGTACTCAGCCACATCTCTTGCCACTTCTTCGATTCTCAATTTAAATGGCAGTTTTCCTGTTGTTGCCTCACCACTTGGCAGTGTGGTCGGAATATTGTCATATCCATAGAAACGGGCAACTTCTTCTGCGATATCTGCAGTACGGAAGATATCATGACGGAAGGTCGGAGCAACAATCTCGTTGGTTGTTTCATCGTAAGCCAGTTCTACCCTGGACAGGTACTCCAGCATATCTTCTTTGGAGATATCAGTTCCCAGAAGGCTGTTGATTTTTTCCGGTTCAAACGGTACTCTTACAGGTTCTTTTTTCTTGGTATATACATCAGCCACACCACCAACAACTTCACCGGCTCCCAGTTCTTCCATCAGCTGGCAGGCACGGTCGATGGCTGCCAGTGCATTGTTCGGATCCAGACCTTTTTCAAATTTTCCGGAAGCATCTGTACGAAGTCCGATTCTCTTTGCAGACAGACGGATATTCGGACCGTCAAAGCATGCTGCTTCAAACAGAACTGTTTTTACATTGTCTGTGATCATGGAATTTTCTCCGTCCATGATACCTGCGATACCGATAGATTTTTCTCCGTCACAGATCATCAGAACGTTTTCATCCATCTGGCGTTCCTGACCGTCAAGAGTAACAAATTTTTCGTCTTTTCCGGCACGGCGTACATGGATCTCATGATTTGCGATCATATCCAGATCATAGGCATGCATCGGCTGACCATATTCTTCCATGACATAGTTTGTGATATCTACCAGGTTGTTGATCGGGCGGATGCCGTTGGCAGCCAGACATCTCTGCATCCATTTCGGAGACGGACCGATTTTTACATTTTTTACGACTCTTGCGCAGTAACGCGGGCAGAGATCTTTGTCTTCTACGGTTACTTTCACATAATCATTGACATCTTCGTCATTACCGGTAGCTGTTACAACCGGCGGAACAAATTCTTTACGGAAAGTAGCTGCTGCTTCTCTTGCGATCCCCAGTACACCGTAGCAATCTACACGGTTGGAAGTGATCTCATATTCAATCACCGCATCGTTCAGTCCCAGTGCCTCGATCGCACTCGCACCGACCGTGGCGTCTTCCGGGAAAATATAGATTCCGTATTCCGGAGCCTCCGGATACATTTCTCTTGTGGAGCCAAGTTCTTCGATGGAACACATCATACCGTAGGAATCCACACCACGCAATTTTCCGGCTTTGATCTTGATTCCGCCCGGAGTTTTCTTACCGTCGTGTCCACCTGCAACTCTTCCTCCCGGAAGAACAACCGGAACTTTGTCTCCTTCTTTTACATTTGGAGCACCGGTAACGATCTGTGTTACTTCATTGCCTACATTTACCTGGCAGATGATCAGTTTATCTGCATCCGGATGTTTCTCAATTTTTTCAATCTGACCGATCACGATCTTATCCAGATCTGCGTCCAGTTTTTCAAAGCCTTCCACTTTTGTTCCTGTCAGTGTCATGGCATCTGTATATTCCTGTGCTGTCACATCAAGATCCGGCACATACATTTTAATCCAAGATAATGAAGTATTCATTTTGTTAATCCTCTTTCTATATTATAGCTCAGACTTATAGCAGCTTTCCCGGACAGAAATTTCCTCTTGGCTGCATAGCTCTGTTGTTTCAGACAGTCATTTCATTAGAACTGTTTCAGGAAACGGATATCATTCTCATAGAGCAGTCTCATGTCATCAATCTCATATTTCAGAAGTGCAATACGTTCAAGACCTACGCCAAATGCGAATCCTGTGTATTCTTCCGGATCAATTCCGCACATGCTTAATACATTCGGATGAACCATACCGCAGCCAAGGATTTCAATCCAGCCGGAACCTTTACAGAAACGGCAGCCTTTACCACCACACTTGAAACAGGATACATCCACCTCTGCGCTTGGCTCTGTGAACGGGAAGTGATGTGGTCTGAACTTAGTTTTTGTCTCAGGTCCGAATAATTCCTGTGCAAACTCCTGCAAAGTTCCCTTAAGATCTGCAAAAGTGATGTTCTTGTCAATAACAAGACCTTCGATCTGATGGAAAGAAGGAGAATGTGTTGCATCTACTTCATCTGAACGGAATACACGACCAGGTGCGATCATACGGATCGGCAGCTTTCCTTTCTCCATAGTACGTGCCTGAACCGGTGAAGTCTGGGAACGAAGAAGGATAGAATCGTTGATAAAGAAAGTATCCTGTTCATCACGTGCCGGATGATTTTCCGGAATATTCAGTTTAGTAAAGTTGTAATCCGCATACTCTACCTCCGGTCCCTCTACTACTTCATAACCCATACCAATAAAGATACGCTCTACTTCTTCCAGGGCGATGGTGTTCGGGTGACGGTGACCGATTTTAGCTTTCTTTGCAGGTAAAGTCACATCAATCACTTCCTGTTTCATCTTCTCTTCACGTGCTGCTTCTTCCAGTTTCTGTTTAGATTCATCAAGAAGTGCTTCTATCTTGCTTCTTGTTTCGTTTACAAGCTGTCCAACCTTCGGGCGCTCTTCCGGTGCAACATCTTTCATACTCTTTAAAATTGCAGTCAATTCACCTTTTTTACCAAGGTATGCCACACGTACTTCGTTCAGTTTTTCCAGACCTTCGGATTCACTGATCCGTTTTCCGGCTGCTTCAGCCAGTTCCTGAAGTCTTTCTTTCATATCCATGTTCTCTTTCTCCTTTATGTCATAATGTCAGAGAAGAAAAATCGTTACTGAGAACAGAATGAACAGTAACGTAAAATCTGACTCTGACTTGATAGCCACAAATCGCTCCGTTGCAAAAGCAGTTCTCGCAATTCATGTTATAATAGCAGAATTGGCAAACAAAAAACTCCGTCCCACTAAAGGGACGGAGTAAAATATCCGCGGTACCACCCTGCTTCCTGCATTTTCTACAGGCTCTCGGTCTGCTTAACGCGCAGTAACGTCATTTCCTACTCAGTAAATACTGTCATTCAGAAACGCGGCTCCGGTGGGAAATTCAGGAAATATCTGAACCTGAGGCAGCTTCCAGCCGATGGCTTCCTCTCTCTGACGGAAAATAAATCCCTGTAAACACCTTCTAAGCTTTTCATGATTATCAACACTAGTAATCATGCCACAGACGTCAAAATCTGTCAAGTACCATTTACATTATTTATTTTTAAGATATTCATCGATACCTTTGGCACCAGCTTTACCTGCACCCATGGCAAGGATAACAGTAGCTGCACCTGTAACAGCATCACCGCCGGCATATACACCATCTTTAGATGTCTTACCTGTTTCTTCTTCAGCAATGATACATCTTCTCTTATTGACTTCAAGACCTTTTGTTGTAGAAGAGATAAGAGGGTTCGGGGAAGTACCAAGAGACATGATAACTGTATCTACATCCATGTCATATTCAGATCCCGGAATTTCAACCGGACGACGTCTTCCGGAAGCATCCGGCTCACCAAGTTCCATCTTGACAACCTTCATACCTTTTACATGACCGTTCTCATCTACAAGGATTTCCTTCGGGTTAGTAAGAAGATCAAAGATGATTCCCTCTTCTTTTGCGTGATGAACTTCCTCTGCTCGTGCAGGAAGCTCTGCTTCACTTCTTCTGTATACGATATGTACTTCAGCACCAAGTCTTAAAGCTGTTCTGGCAGCATCCATAGCAACATTACCACCGCCTACAACTGCTACTTTCTTTCCTGCTGCGATCGGTGTATCATAAGAATCATCAAAAGCTTTCATCAGGTTGCTTCTTGTAAGATATTCGTTGGCAGAGAATACACCGCTTGCATTCTCACCCGGGATACCCATGAACATTGGAAGTCCGGCACCTGATCCGATAAATACAGCTTCAAATCCTTCGTCCTCGATCAGCTGATCGATTGTTGTGGATTTACCGATAACAACATTAGTCTCGAATTTAACACCTAATTCTTTAACTTTTTCAATTTCTTTCTTAACAACTTTCTGTTTCGGAAGACGGAACTCCGGAATACCGTAAACAAGAACACCGCCAAGTTCATGAAGAGCTTCAAATACAGTTACATCATAACCAGCTTTTGCAAGATCACCTGCACAGGTAAGTCCGGAAGGACCGGAACCGATCACTGCAACTTTATGTCCGTTCTTAACTTCTGCTCCAACAGGTTTGATATCATGTTCCAGAGCATAGTCAGCAACAAATCTCTCCAGCTTACCGATAGAAACAGCTTCACCTTTGACTCCGCGGATACATTTACCCTCACACTGGGATTCCTGAGGACATACACGTCCACAGATAGCCGGAAGTGCGGAGGATAATCCGATCACTTTGTATGCTTCTTCGATCTTTCCCTCTTTAATCTCTTCAATAAATCCAGGAATATTAATGGATACAGGACAGCCTTCCACACATTTCGGTTTCTTACAGCCTAAGCATCTCTGTGCTTCTTCCATTGCTTCTTCCTGATTGTATCCAAGACAAACTTCTTCAAAGTTTGTTGCACGTACTTTTGGATTCTGTTCTCTTACAGGAACTTTCTTTAACATCTTTGCATCTGCCATTACTTGTCACCTCCACAATGTCCACATCCGCCATGATGGGTATCACCTTCCTGAAGTTTCAGTAATGCACGTCCCTCTTCAGTCTTATACATCTGGCTTCTCTTCATAGCCTGGTCGAAATCAACGAGATGTCCATCGAATTCCGGTCCGTCTACACATGCAAACTTAATCTCATCGCCAACCTGAAGGCGGCATGCGCCACACATACCTGTTCCGTCAACCATGATCGGGTTCATGCTGACAATTGTATGAATGCCAAGCTTCTTGGTAAGAAGACAGACAAATTTCATCATGATCATCGGTCCGATCGCTACGCAGACATCGTAATGTTTGCCTTCGTTTGTTACCAGATCCTCAAGAGTCTTGGTAACCATACCTGCACGGCCATAGGAACCGTCATCTGTAGTAACATAAAGATTGGAAACTTCTCCCAGTTCTTTCTCAAGGATAACCATATCCTTAGTTTTTGCACCAAGAATAACATCTGCTGTGATTCCATGTTCATGGAGCCATTTTACCTGTGGGTAAACAGGGGCTGTACCAACACCGCCGGCAACAAATACCATTTTCTTTTTCTTTAATTCTTCGATATCTTCCTCAACAAATTCAGAAGGACATCCAAGAGGTCCTACGAAATCGCGGAATGCATCTCCTGCTTTTAATTCTGCCATCTTGATGGTAGATACACCAATCTCCTGGAATACGATTGTGACCGTACCCTCTTCACGATCATAATCACAGATAGTAAGAGGGATTCTCTCACCCTTCTCATCTAACTTAACGATAATAAATTGTCCTGGCTGACAATGGCTTGCAACACGCGGTGCGTGTACAACCATAAGATGGATCTTAGCTGCCAGTGTTTCAGCTTTTAAAATCTTATACATGGTTTTCCTCCTCGCAAATAATAAACCTCTATTAATAATACGCCAAAATCTGACATATGGCAAGGGTTGATTTGTAGCATATATAAGATTTTTTTCACTTTCAACACTCTTTTTCTATCATTTCATATAATTTTGCCAACGCTTCCTTAATACCGCCAACCTCATCGATCAGCCCTTCTTTTACTGCCTCTTTTCCTTCCAGCATGGTTCCTACATCTTTTACCAGCTGAGAAGTATCAAGCATCAGCTCTTCCAGACGTTTCTGAGATGCTCTGGAGTGTTCGGAAATAAATGTAGTGATACGGTCCTGAATTTTCTCCATATTCCGGTAAGTCTGAGCCACTCCGATAAACATACCATTGGAACGTACCGGATGGATCACCATCGTAGCACTTGGTACTGCGAAAGAATAGTCCGCAGATACGGCCATCGGAACTCCGATAGAATGTCCGCCGCCCAGAACCAGCGACACAGTTGGTATACTTAATGAGGCAATCATCTCTGCAATGGCAAGCCCAGCCTCCACATCTCCTCCCACTGTGTTCAAAAGGATCAGCAAGCCTTCTATTTCTTCATCATCCTCAATGATGGCAAGCTTTGGAAGTACATGCTCATATTTTGTAGTTTTGGAATGGGAGGGTGCCGACTCATGACCTTCCACCTCACCAATGATGGTCAGAAGCTCTACCTTGTGTTTTCGGGAATTGCTGTTTAAAACCACCTGTCCCATATCTTTGATCTGCTCATTGGTACTTTCCTGAATTTTATTTTCTGACTCCTGTGTCTCACAGTTTTGCAGCTTCATCCCTGTTTCAGACTCTTCTCTTTTTTCTCCATATCTGTTTTCAGACATAAAAATACCTCCATTTTCTCTATGGAGGTATTATGTGTGTTTCTTTTATAAACTATACATGTCCGACAGCAATAACCCAAAACAGGCAGTCTCAATATACCTGCGGTATTTTACTGCTCATCCCAGTTTGTCCAGTAATCTGTGACATCATCGTCATCATCCAGAAGATCCAGAGTTCTCTGAAGATCCTTGAGTGCCTGCTCATCTGTAAGCTCCACATAAGTCTGAGGAATCATGGCAACCTGTGCTTCTGCAATAGGCAGACCTGCTTTTTCCAGAGCTTCGCGAACTGCACTGAAATCATCCGGAGCAGTGAGAATCTCATAACTGTCCTCTTCCTCGCTGAAGTCCTCAGCACCGGCATCCAGAGCAAGCATCATAATCTCGTCTGCATCCATCTCACACTCTTCTTTGTCAATAATGATCTGACCTTTCTGATCAAACATATAGGATACACATCCCTGAGTTCCGATGCTTCCGTTACCCTTTGTAAATGCATTACGTACATTACCTGCTGTACGGTTCTTGTTGTCTGTCAGAGTCTCAACAATGATAGCAACACCGTTCGGGCCATAGCCTTCATATACAGCTTTCTCGTAGTTGTCTGCAGAATCAGCGCCTGCTGCTTTTTTGATACCACGTTCAATTGTATCGTTTGGCATGTTGTTTGCTTTCGCTTTGGCAATTACATCACGAAGTTTGCTGTTGTTATTCGGATCCGGACCGCCTGCTTTGACAGCCATAACCAGCTCACGTCCGATTACTGTAAAAATCTTACCTTTTTTTGCATCGTTTTTCTCTTTCTTATGCTTAATGTTTGCAAATTTTGAATGTCCTGACATCTTTCTTTCTCCTTTTGTTAATTATTTTTATCTGCTGCTGTTTATACAGCAACATTATTATCCCGCTCCACCTTAACCTTGCCAATGGTTTTATTACCAATAGACAAGATCGTAAAACAGTATCCAATCGCTTTTATGCTTGTATCAACATCCTTATCTGTAGGAATATGTCCCAGAATATTGGTCAGATAACCGTTCAGTGTTTCAAACTCTGTATCCCCAAAATCTGCATCCAACTCTTCTTCCACATCCTCCAGATAAGCAAGCCCGTCAATGATCAGACTGTTATCTTTCTGTGCGCGGATCGTAATTTCATCCTCATCATATTCATCCAGAATATCTCCGACAATCTCCTCCAGAATATCCTCCATGGTAACGATCCCGGCTGTCTGGCCATATTCATCCACAACAATTGCCATATGGATCTTTCTGGCCTGCATAGTATGAAAAAGATCTCCAATCCCCCTTGTTTCAGGAATCAGGGATGCCTGGCGGATAATTCCGGGCAGTTCCTTCAACGGTTTGAACTTCGCCCAGGGATTCTGTGTCATAAACTTAAGCGCATCTTTATAATGGACAATTCCTTTGATATTGTCAATATTCTCCTCATATACCGGATAACGGGAATTCCCCTCTTCCAGCATAGTGTCAATCATGTTCTTGAGCAATATCTCCTCGTCAAAGGCCACCACATTCTTTCTGTGAGTCATGATATCATGGGCTTCTGTCTCATTAAAAGATATGATATTCTGGATCATTTCCGCCTCATTCTCCTGGATGACGCCCTGTTCATGAGCTTCATCTACAATGGAAATGATTTCCTCTTCTGTGACAGACTTTTCTGTACGGTTTATCTCCACACCAAAAGGCACTGCTGCCAGTCTGGCGATCCAGGTGACAGATACAGTAAAAGGCTTTAACAGATTCAGCCAGAAATGTACCAGGTTCAGATACTTATATGCATAAGCTTCAGGATGATAAGTACCAACCCGCCGAAAAGCCAGAATACCGATTGCAGCAAGAAAAATCACGCACAATGCCATTACCAGGATCAGTGCAGGCACATGCTTTATGTATGGATAAAATGCATCCACAGCATATGGGACCAGAAAAGTACCAAAACAAATACCACATGCCATTACGATCAGCGGAATTGCATTGACAAACTGCGCCGGTTTGTCGATCAGCGTCATCAGCATCTGTGCTTTTTTATCGCCTTCCTCTGCTTTCTTCTGTGTATCATTCTCACTTATGTTTCTCAGCGCTGCGGCAAACCCGTAAAAGATTCCATTCAGCCACAACAGTAACAGTAAAACAAATAAGCCCCAGAGGGGCATACTACTGCCATCTTCCATTATATTATTCAGTCTCCTCCTTATTGAATATGCGTAATTACTGGTAAAATATATCACCTTCTCCATTAATCGTCAAGATACTGACCGGACAGAGATACCAAAAATTACTGTTCATTTATTGTTCACGCACTACTATCCGAGACATGCAAGCCAAAAAAATCGCAATACCGGATCAGATGATATATCCCTTAAAAAGTAAAATCAAAACGTAAGCTCCAGGCTGATCTCAAGTGCATGATTCACCTTATCCAGCATCGCATCATCCAGATGACAGACTTTATCTTTTAATCTTCTTTTATCTATAGTACGAAGCTGTTCCAGCAAAATCACAGAATCTTTTTCAATCCCATAGAGTTCCGCATTGATCTCAATATGTGTAGGAAGCTTAGCCTTGTTCATTTTTGATGTAATAGCAGCACAGATCACTGTAGGGCTGTGCCGGTTACCTACGTTATTCTGAATGATCAGAACCGGCCGGATTCCACCCTGTTCACTCCCCACTACAGGGCGAAGATCAGCATAAAATATATCCCCTCTTTTAATTACCACACAATTCACACTCCGATTCTTTCCGGTTTCAATTTACAACATTGCCATAAGAAGAAACCTTGTTATCAGCCGGATATTTCCTGTCCGGTTAAGATAAAGTATTTCCACCTTTTTCTTGTGTATACATGCGTGGTATATAAAAATCAGTTATCGCTCACTTCGTCTCTATTCAGCAAACAGTAACATTATATTTCTTTCCCGTTTTTAATATAGACTCTCGGCACACGCGGGCTGATATCACAGGCAAACTCATAGGAAAATCTGCCACAGAGATCACCAATCTCCTCAATACCGATAAACTCATCCCCGTCTCTGCCGATCAGTGTTACCTCATCGCCCTTCTTCACATCACCAATCTCAGTCACATCTACCATAAACTGGTCCATACAGACTCTGCCAAGGATCGGAGCCTTTTGTCCATGTATCAGAACCCAGCCTTTATTGGAAAGCTGCCTGGAATAGCCGTCTGCATAGCCTACCGGAACAGTTGCCACACGAAGCTTCCTGTCAGCCACATAAGTACCGCCGTAGCTGATCGCTGCTCCGGCAGGAACGTCCTTCACATAAGTCACATGACTCTTAAGTTCCATAACCGGCTCAAGCTTTACAATATCTCTCTCCACCTCAGAAGAAGGATAAATTCCATAAATTGTGATTCCGGCGCGGACAATATTCAGATTTGCTTCCGGCATACGTATGATGCCCGCACTGTTAGAACAGTGATGCAGAGGAATTTCCACTCCTGCCTCTTCTACGCGTCTTGAAAAATCCAGATACCGCTCCAATTGTACCATAGCCGGACTTCTGTCATACTCATCTGCTCTTGCAAAATGAGTAAACATACCCTCAATCTCAAGATTTGGAAGTTCTGAAATTTTTTTAATTTCCTCTACATTTTCCTGTGTATCCGCAAAACCGATCCTGGTCATTCCTGTGTCCAGAGCAATATGAATATGTACAGTTTTTTTCTGCAGAACCGCTTCGTCTGAAAGTTTCCTTGCCTCCTCATATTCGCACACTGCAGGACGGATCTCATAACGGACAAGTTCCGGAAAATATTCATCAAAAACAATTCCAAGGATCAGGATTGGTTTTGTAATCCCGGCTTCTCGCAGATGAATCGCTTCTTCCGCAGTTGCAGCCGCAAATCCCCAGATATAATCATAATCCTCAATGAGATGTGCAACCGGCACCGCGCCATGTCCATAAGCGTCAGCCTTTATGACTGCGATCATCTTTGTCTCTTCTGCAATATTTTTTCTCATTTCCCGGAAATTATGTTCTACTGCATCCAGTGAAATGACTGCTTTTACTCTGCTATCTTTCTTCATAATAATTTTCCTCTGTTATTTTTTCATGTTAATATCTGCAAATTGTTTCACAGATTTACTGCCTCAAAATGAATATTCTATCTTAGTATTTCCGGCAGAAAACAGATGATATCTCCTGCGGTCATCCCTCGCTGCCCTACTGTTTCAGCAGCCAGATCACCTGCCAGCCCATGCACATATACACCAAGTGCAGCCAGCATAACAGGAGAAAATTTCTTTTCTGCTGCCAGGTACATACACTGTATACCGGCAAGCACACCGCTTAACACATCTCCACTTCCCGCTGTAGCCATTCCTGCATTACCCGAAATGTTCAAATACATATCTCCAAAAGCATCTGCCACCACAGTACAGGCATCCTTCAGAACGCAAACCGCTCCAGACTCCTTTGCATAATCAGCTGCGGTCTGTGCCAGACAATCCTGGATCTTACCGATTTCTTTTCCGCACAGACGACTCATCTCACCAATATGAGGTGTCAGGATCACATGTTCCCCGATAAAACACTTCCAGTTGTCATGGACTGACAGAAGATTCAGGCCATCTGCATCCAGAATTACTGTTTTTTTACACTCAGCTGCCTTCGCCAGGAACCACTGAGCTCTTTCCCTGCTCTGCGCTCCGGTTCCAAGACCCGGTCCTATCACAAGCACATCACACCAGTCAAGCATTGCCTGGTTTTTTTTCTCATCAAAATCACAGGTGATCATGGCTTCCGGCAACAGTGTCTGCAACGGAATCCTGTTGGCCTCCACGGTCTGAATTCTCACCATTCCCGCAGAGCTTTTCAGAGCAGCTGCTGCACTCAGATATGCAGCTCCGCACATTCCTTCGCTGCCAGCTATAAGAAGAACCTTGCCGAAGGTTCCTTTATTTCCATAGGGAACTCTCTCCGGGAGCATTTTCAAATCTTCACGTTCCAGATGATGCATACAGATTTTCTTTCCGGGTATGGAATAGATTCCGATATCCGTAACAACGATCTCACCGCCATACATGCGTCCGGGATAAAAACACAGCCCTCTTTTGCGAAAAGCAAAGGTAACCGTAAGATCTGCCCGGAATGCAATCCCCTTCTCAAATCCGGTATCTGAGTCAATCCCGGATGGAATATCCACAGCTACTTTATACGCAGATGCCCGGTTCATTGTACTGATAAGCTCTGCATATTTTCCCTCTACAGGTCTGCTCAGTCCAACCCCAAAGATGGCATCTACTATAGTAGTATATTCATCCAGATCCAGGTTATGCACCCGGGGCACCTGATAATATTCTGCTGTTTTAAGCTGTCCGGCAGTTTCAGCAGTCATTTTCTCTTCCTTACCCGCAATATAATACCAGGTTCTGACTCCTCTCAACTGAAGCAGTCTGGCAATCGCCAATCCGTCTCCGCCATTGTTGCCGGTTCCGCAGACCACAAGGATTTTCTCTTTTTCTTTATTCTTTAATCTCTGTACAATCTCCTCAACCGTCTTTAATGCCGCCCTCTCCATAAGTACCGGAGACGATATCCCGGCTTTCTGAATCGTATTATGATCCAGTTCTTTCATCTCAACAGCAGTTACAATCTCTCTCATCTGTTCACCTCCTGTTTACAATAACACATTTACATACAAGAGAAAAGCTGTGATCAGATGACCACAGCCTTGTGTTTCACAGTTATCCCTTACATCCCTTCATGTTCCTTTCTGTACTCACTCAGGTTATAGGACAAAGTCATAAGACTCTCTGAAAGATGTACGTTCTCTACCATTACATCCTCCGGGGCATCCAGATCAATATGTGCAAAATTCCAGATTGCCTTAATTCCATTATCAATTAAAATCTTTGCCATCTCTTTGGCTTTATTTTTAGGAAGAGTCAGGATCGCGATCTCAACCTCATTCTCCTTCAGAAACAAAGGAAGATCGCTCAACATCTGAATCTCAATTCCACGAACTGCAATCCCCTCAAGTACAGGATTGACGTCAAAAATACCAACCAGCTTAAATCCGCGCTTTTCAAAATCCACATAATTGGCCAATGCCTGTCCCAGATTACCGGCACCCAGAATAATCATCGGATGTACAGTATCCAGCCCAAGGATCTTACCGATTTCTGTATACAAATAGCGTACATTATAGCCGTAACCCTGCTGACCAAAACCACCGAAATTATTTAAGTCCTGACGAATCTGGGAAGCCGTCACATGCATCTTCTTGCTAAGATCATTTGAAGATATACGCTCTACATTCTCCTCCATCAATTCACCGAGGTAGCGGTAGTACCGCGGCAAACGCTTGATTACCGCTTTCGAAATTTCCTTAGCTTCCACAAATTTTCCCTCCTTAGCTTATCTATGTCAATTATACCCAGATGTTATTTTATTGTCAAATTAAATTTGTACTTTTTGACCAAATATTTCTGTATTTTTTTATCAATTTCATTCTGAAAAATTCCCCGGAATATCATATTTTCTTCCATGCATCCATCCGGTGCTTTCTTTTCTCTGGACAAAATCTCTTAAAATGCTTTCAAAAACAGGCATTTTCGATTATAATAGTACGCGGACAAATTACAAACGGAGGAATTCCTATGATTTTATCATGTCAGAATATCTGTAAATCCTTTGGCGAAAAAATCATTCTCAAGGATGCCAGTTTCCATATAGAAGACCGCGAAAAGGCAGCTCTCATCGGCAATAACGGTGCAGGCAAGACGACTCTGCTGCGAATCATTATGCATGAGCTCTCCCCGGATTCAGGAAACGTGGTACTTGCCAAAGATAAAAATATCGGCTACCTTGCCCAGTATCAGGACATTCATGGCCATCATACCATTTACGAAGAACTGATTTCCACCAAACAGCACATTATTGATATGGAGAACCGTCTGCGCTCTCTGGAACAGGAAATGAAAACCACCACCGGAGATGCTCTGGACAGCCTGATGAATACTTACACAAGACTGAGTCACCAGTTTGAACTGGAAAATGGTTACGCTTACAAAAGTGAGATCATGGGTGTATTAAAAGGTCTTGGTTTCACAGAAGAAGATTTCGAACGCCAGATAGAAACTCTTTCAGGCGGCCAGAAAACCCGCGTAGCTCTGGGTAAACTGCTTCTTGCCAGCCCTGACATTCTTCTTCTGGATGAGCCTACCAACCATCTGGATATGGAGAGTATTTCCTGGCTGGAAACCTATCTTCTGAATTACCCGGGTGCTGTATTTATCGTATCCCACGACCGTTACTTTCTTGACAAAGTCGTAACAAAAGTTGTGGAAATCGAAGCAGGAAATATGCGTATGTACAGTGGCAACTATTCTGCCTATGCCCTGAAAAAAGCCCAGCTGCGTGACGCCCAGTACAAAGCCTACCTGAACCAGCAGCGGGATATCAAACATCAGGAAGCAGTCATTGCCAAGCTGAAATCCTTTAACCGCGAGAAATCCATCAAACGTGCGGAAAGCCGCGAGAAAATGCTGGATAAAGTCCAGCGCATTGATAAACCACAGGAGATTCAGAATCAGATGCGCATTTCCCTGGAACCAAGATTTGTCAGCGGAAACGATGTCCTTACTGTGGAAAGTCTTTCCAAATCTTTTCCCGGACAGACACTTTTCAGTGACATCTCCTTTGAGATCAAACGTGGAGAACGTGTAGCCCTGATTGGCAATAACGGCACAGGCAAAACCACCATGTTAAAGATCATCAATGGGCTGATCGATGCAGACAGCGGCAGATTTACTCTTGGTTCCAAGGTACAGATTGGCTACTATGACCAGGAACACCATGTTCTTCATATGGAGAAAACTATTTTTGAGGAAATCTCAGATGCTTATCCCACACTTACGGAAACAGAAATTCGAAATATGCTGGCAGCATTCCTTTTCACAGGGGATGACGTATTCAAACTGATCTCCGCTCTGTCCGGCGGAGAAAGAGGTCGTGTTTCCCTCGCCAAGCTGATGCTGTCCGAAGCAAACTTTCTTATCCTCGATGAGCCCACCAACCATCTGGATATCGCTTCAAAAGAGATTCTTGAAGAGGCATTGAACAGTTACACAGGAACAGTATTCTATGTTTCCCACGACCGTTACTTCATCAACCAGACAGCTACCCGGATCCTGGATCTGACCAATCAGGCAATTGTAAATTATATCGGAGATTACGACTATTATCTGGAGAAAAAAGAAGAGCTGACGGAAAAATATGCTCCGGCTGCCGCTCAGGCTGTGACAGAAGCAAAGCAGGCTTCTGATAACAAGCTTTCCTGGCAGCAGCAGAAAGAAGAACAGGCCCGCCAGCGAAAACGAGAGAATGAACTAAAAAAAGTAGAAGCCCGCATTGAAGAACTTGAGACCAGAGATAAAGAGATCGACGAAACCATGATTCTCCCGGATATCTGCACAAATGTGGCAGAATGTGCGAAACTCAGCAAAGAGAAAGCCACCATTACCGAAGAATTAGAAGGATTATATGAAAAATGGGAAGAACTTGCATAATGCAGGTTCTTCCCATTTTCGCAGTTTATAACTTTTTACAGGTTTCTCCGCTGCAGTGTGATCCTGCCCGGAGAACTTTATAATGTTATAGAAACATTACCGGATAATTTCTGACATTATAAAATTTCATCCAGTCTCTCTCTGATGGCAAGGATGAAATCTTTACTGTTCAGTACTGTCACATCCTCAAGAGAAGTGATCAGCGCAAGGTCTTTTGTCATCTTACCGCTTTCAATCGTCTCCAGAGTCGCCTTCTCCAGTTTATCAGCAAATTCCATCAATTCTTTATTGTCGTCCAGCTCACCTCTTTTTCTCAGAGCTCCGGTCCATGCAAAAATAGTTGCTACAGAGTTAGTAGATGTCTCCTCACCTTTCAGATAGCGATAATAATGTCTCTGTACAGTTCCATGAGCAGCTTCATATTCGTAATATCCCTGTGGAGATACCAGTACAGATGTCATCATAGCCAGAGAACCAAATGCTGAAGAAACCATATCGCTCATAACATCTCCATCATAGTTCTTGCAGGCCCAGATAAATCCGCCTTCAGCCTTCATGACACGAGCTACGATATCATCGATCAGGCTGTAGAAATATTCAATGCCTGCTGCCTCGAATTTCTCCTTAAACTCATCTTCATAAATAGTTGCAAAGATTTCCTTAAAACGTCCGTCATAAATCTTGGAGATCGTATCCTTGCCGCCAAGCCACAGGTTCTGTTTTGTATCCAGTGCATAATTAAAACAGCATCTTGCAAAACTTGTGATAGAATCATCCAGATTGTGCATACCCTGAAGCACACCCGGTCCCTCATAATGATGGATCAGCTCTTTTCTCTGCTGTCCGTCTGCACCTTCAAATACCAGATAAGCATCTCCGGGGCCGTCAATATACATCTCTGTGTTCTTATACACATCACCATAGGCATGACGTGCGATGGTGATCGGTTTCTTCCAGTTCTTAACACATGGTTCAATACCCTTCACTACGATTGGGGCACGAAAAACAGTTCCGTCGAGAATTGCACGAATCGTTCCGTTAGGACTCTTGTACATTTTCTTTAAGGTATACTCTTCCATTCTTGCCTTATTAGGAGTGATAGTGGCACATTTCACTGCAACGCCGTACTTCTTTGTAGCCTCTGCTGCATCAACAGTTACCTGATCATCCGTTTCATTTCTGTATTCCAGACCAAGGTCATAATACTCAGTGTTCAAATCAATATACGGAAGAAGAAGCTCATCTTTGATTATTTTCCAGAGAATTCTGGTCATCTCATCTCCATCCATCTCCACAAGTGGTGTCTGCATCTGAATTTTTTTCATGTTAATCCTCCTCTTTGGCTCTCATCCAGTTAACTATCATGATAGCCGAAAACAGACCGTTCGTCAATGCTTTTATACATTAAAGCAATATTTTGCCAAATAAAATGATTACTGATCACAGTTCCATAAAGCGTTCCAGATCCAGTTCTCCCCATCCCTGCTGATTCTTTGGCAATCCCATATCCCTGGCACTTTCTTTCAATTTCATCTTGATCTGAACATTAGTCAGCTCCGGATTCTTCTCAAGCATCAATGCTGCTGCCCCTGCAACCAGAGGTGTAGACATAGAAGTACCACTCTTCACTCCATATCCGTTATCTGCCCCCGGTGCACAGGCAAGAACATGATTCCCAGGTGCAACCAGATCCGGTTTACAAACACACTCAAATGTAGGTCCCCTGCCGGATATGGCAGTCCGTCCTGTAAGCAGATCGCTGGAGCCTACTGTGATAATCTTCCGGCTGCTTCCCGGTGCTGTCACACTTCCTGCCTTCGGTCCCTGATTTCCTGCCGCAGCCACTACCACCAGACCTGCATCCCAAAGTTGTTCCACACCCGCAATCAGAACTCTGTGATCTTCTGCTCTCCTGCAGGTTGTTCCCACCGAGATATTCACTACACGTATCCCATAATATCTCTTATTCTCCAGAATCCAGCGAAAAGCCTGTAAAACATCTTCTTTCCTGCCATTTCCCGTTCTGTCGAGCACCTTCAGAACTATCAGGCTACACCCGGGGGCAATTCCTCTGATCCGTCCTTCCGAAGCCCTTCCGTCACCGCCAATGATCCCACATACATGGGTTCCATGAGAATTATCATCATAAGGTCTGATACGATGTCCGATGAAATCTTGAAACGCAAGTATTCTCCCTGTAAAATCTATATGAGGAAAAATCCCGGTATCCAGAACACACACACCCACGTGCTTTCCTGTATATCCGGAATCATCTGAATTCTTCATAAAAAATCCTCCGAATCATCTGGATAATGAAATCTTACCGCAACTATTCATCAGGTCGCTGCAAAGACAATGAACGTTTGCGTCTTACTTTAAATTATTCGGAAGATTATATTTTTGTGTCCGACAGTTTCTCCTGTCATATCTCCGTTTTTCTGTAAATAAAATGTATAAAGCTTCCATGATATGCAGATACTTCTGATATGCAAAACAACAGGCATATACAGAATCTGTTACAGAAATCCCGAAAAATATCCTTATAGCAATTTCATAAAATAACTGTAACCATCTGCATAATATTAAGGAGACAAATTATGACTGCATTATTATTGATACTGGTATTTTTACTCTTTCAGACCTTCGTCCTGCTCTGCTGTGTAGCTGCCGGAAATGACGCTGCCTCCCAGGAAATCTCCGATCAGGAACAAATGGAATTTATCCGGGAATGGGAAAAAATACATTGCAGCAGCCCTCAAAAATAAAGGGCTGCTGCAATGTGCTGATAAACCTTCTACATCACATAACAGTCATATCGTATTGCTTTTCCTTTTAATATATAAGAAGGCTCTCTTCCATCAAGACAGACGCTCTTAAGAGGACGTTTTACGATAATTCTGGAAGGTCCGGCTTTGATAGCTGCATCAAAAAGATCTTTTTCCTCAGAACATGGAGGTTCAAGTTTCTGGATCAGCTGAAGTTTTTTATTTATCAGACCGGATTTCTGTCTCTTCGGGAACATGGGATCAAGATAGATCACATCTACCGGATCCATAAGTTTCTCCATACATGACACACTGTCACCCTCCACCAGTTTCATTCTGGAAGCAATGTCTTTTAATACGGGATGCTTTCTGGCACGCCGGAGCGCATCCTTCAAAAGTGCGGCGATCACCGGATTCTGTTCGTATAATGTCACCTCATAGCCATATGCTGCAAGAAGGAAACCATCCTCCCCCATACCTGCAGTGGCATCAATTGCTTTCAGATGTTCTCCCTCTGTTTTGACCGCACGTACCAGCATTTCATGGGAAAGTCTTCCGTTTGTGACTCTGTGCAGCATTCCTTCAAAATCTCCCTGATATGTCAGGCCATAACCGGTAAGTGATACGCCCCGGGAGTCAAACATTACTGTCAGATGTTCTCCCGGTTTGTCCATAATCGGAACATTGTTCTTTCTGGCAAAAGATTCTGCCATTTCTCTTTGTCCGCCCTTACCCAGGCAGACTGTTATCTTATCATTCATTTACACATTTCCCGCAAAATTTAATTTTCTTTTAATGCTTTTTCTATTTCAGAGATCACAATTCTGAGTGCTTTGATACGGGCATATTTCTTGTCAACAGATTCCAGTACATGCCATGGCGCAAAGGAAGTGTTTGTCTTCTGAAGCATCTCATTTACGGCCACTTCATAAGCATCCCATTTCTCTCTGTTTCTCCAGTCCTCATCTGTGATCTTCCATTGTTTCTCCGGATTATTCTGTCTCTCCTGAAAACGCTCCAGCTGTGTATCCTTATCGATCTGTACCCAGAATTTAATAATGACTGCCCCCCAGTCTTTAAGTTCTTTCTCAAACTCATTCATTTCGTTGTAGGCACGTTTCCAGTCATTTTCACTGCAAAATCCCTCCAGACGTTCTACCATAACTCTGCCATACCAGGTTCTGTCAAAAATAGCGATATGCCCATTTTTCGGAAGTCTTGTCCAAAAACGCCATAAATAATGTCTGGCCTTCTCATGTGGTTCCGGACTTGCAATTGGATGTACTTCATAACCCCGGGGATCCAGAGCTTCTGTAATACGTTTGATGTTACCTCCTTTGCCTGCCGCATCCCAGCCTTCATACGTGATGATCACAGGAATACGTCTCCTGTACAGTTTATTATGGAGTTCTCCCAGTTTACTCTGGAGCTGTTTCAGTTCTCCCCTGTACTCCTCGTCATCCATTGTTTTATCTCTCAGATCAATATCCGACAGACGGGGAATCTGCTCCAGAGGGAATACATTCTGCAAAATCGGAACGGAATGTGCCTGATTCTGCATGGCAACTTCAATATTGCTTACCATAGTCTCCAGCACCTGAAGTTCCGCCCATTTTCTGTCACTGGCATCTATGATGTACCATGGTGCAGAGGAAGCATTCGTGTCAGACAGATACTGAGAAAATACTTTTGCACATTTTTTGTAATGTTCATTCTGCCATTTATCAAAGTCTGACACACGCCATCTGGTGTCTTTATGATCCAGAAGTAATTTTTCACGCCGCTTCTGTTCATCCCTGTCAATCTGCATAAAGAATTTCAGCACCAGATAACCATTATCTGTAAGCTGCCGCTCAAAACGGCGGATGCTGTCAATCCGCTGTGTATAACCTTCGCCTTCAATCTCGCCCGACAGACAGTCTTTACAAGTCTGCTCCATCCAGCCGGAATCCAGAAATGTAAATTTTCCGGCTTCCGGAATCTGTTTAAAATAGCGATACAGAAATGGATATCTCAGTTCTTCTGCTGTGGGAGCTGACATAGTGGCAACCTTAAAGAAACGCGGATCAATATTCTTAATGACTTTTCCGATCGTACTTCCCTTGCCGGAAGATCCCCAGCCTTCAAAGAGTACGATTACCGGGATCTTATGTTCCTTGATTTTCATCTGAAAATCATAGAGCTGACTTCTTGCTGTCTGCAGACGGGTTTTGATTTCCTCTTTTTCCGGCATATGTGCCGGAGTCCATGTTGTAAGCATAACATTGATCCTCCTTTTATTTTTCTTCGTAACTGTTCAATACTTTCACAGTCAGAAGCTGTTGAATAGTTGCCCTTTTCATTAATAGAATATCTGTTACTGTTCACTCCGTTCACAGTAACGTAGCCAAAATTCATTCCAGATTGCCTGCGGCAATGGAATTTTGGCTTGTATGTCTCGGGATTTTGGCATATTCATGCCAAAACACCTCGCGGGACAGTGGTGTGTGAACAGTAACGAATATCTCAAATTCAGCTGAAATAATCATAACATGAAATCTGTTTATCGTAAAGCAGGTGTATGATATAAATAATGCATATTAATCCAGTCAGGTTACTGCTCATCAGAGCGTGAAATCCTGCGTCAGATATCCTTGATGTGCATCAGATTTTTTCTAAATTTGCAATATTTTCAGGATATTCCATATCAGAATATAATTTCAGCTGTAACTGTAATATTCTGTTATACTCATCGCATCCGGGTTCTAACACTCTTCTTTGTTCATAGAGTTTATGATCTTCCTCACTCATTTTCACATCAAAGCTTTCCTGAGTATGGAATTGGATTTCAATACGATAGTTGCGTGAGTTTTTAAACTTGGCATTTACGCCATTATATGGAAAACTGTCATTGACCCAGTAATTTTTCAATGAATATATCTTCCAGTTCTTCTCATACAAGGCATCTGTCACAGATTGTATTTGTTCAACATATTCTTTCGGTTCCAATATCACTGTATAACGAATAACATCTGCTATTGTATCAAAAAAAGACTTCTCTACTCTCTGATAAAGCTTATTATATAAGGACTTCGGTGATTTTACTCTATACTCTAATCCCGCAAGTACTGCTTTATTTGTTTTTACAAAATCCACAAGAAATTTGGTTATTTCAAACTCTGTAGACAGATAATCCGCATAAAATACTCTTTCCTCAAAAGAAAGTTTATTAAAAAGTTCAATGTCCTCTTCTGTCCATGATTCTTCGATTTCCTTATTAAGGTAGATCTTTTTTGAATTTTCAGCGGACAGAACACATTTGAGTTCTATCGAATCAATGCCAAAAAAGCCGGCATTGTCACCTGATCCATGAGTCAGACTGCTGAGGAGCTTCTCGAAATTATTAATGATCAAATTTACTTTTCTTTCAATCAGTGCATATGCCGAATCCGATCCGCCTGCTTCTATCACAAGTTTGCCATATTTAACAGCAATGCTTCTTACAACGTTTCTTTCAACAAATCCAACAATCTCTTCAGAATTATACTTATCAAAATCCTCATAATTCAGATCAAGATTTGTATTCTTCAATTCTGCAAGCTGATTTCCAACAGCAAGAACTGCTGCCAGATCTTTTAATCTGACAGAATTTTGATTGTCTGACAGCAAAACTTCTTCCAGTTGATTTATATCATCACTATTTCCGCCAATAAAATACAGCATACTGATTATGGCATGCTTATATATCTCTGACGGAAATTCAAATATATCTCCGTATTCTTCTATCAGACACGCACTGAACAAAACATGATATTTGTTCATGATCTGCAGGAATGAAAGCGGCTGCGTCTGCTTTTGGATCCCCAGCTTGCTTATATATTTATTCATGCTTGCAACGGTGTACAAAGGGAACATAATAAAAAACTTAATAATGGACTGCCAATCTTACACAAAGTACCGCCCAAACGAGACTACGGGCGGTATTTTTGTATCATGGCGGAGAAAGGAGGAACTTCCCACGGGGGCTTGACTGAAAAGTTGAGCCTCTTTTTTCATGCCAAAAAACAGGAGGTAAATGCTTATGGCAGATGATAAAACCACAAAAACGCCGGAACAGCCGGTAACGGATAGCGGGCCGGGCAAGGAAACGCCTCCCGCTCCCCCAAAAGAGCCGGAGAAGGTTTCCGTTTCCCCAGAGCCGGAAAAAAAGACGGAACCGGAGGTAAAGAACCCGCAGGTTTCCGTCTATAACTTCGCTGAAATTATGAAGGAAAAGAAGGTCGAGGAACGGGCGGCAGCTCCCAGCGGGGAAAAGCCTGCCCCGGCAAAAACGGAAAAACCGGAAAAGCAGCCGGAGGCTCCGAAGAAAGCGGAGGAAAAACCCAAAGAGCCGGAACAGCCGAAGCGCCGGGGCCGTCCCCCGAAAGCAGATAAGGACAAGGCCGCAACCCCGAAGCCCAAAGCTCCTGCACAGAAACCGGAAAAGGCGGTCAAAAAGGAACCGGAGAAAAAAAAGGCTCCAACGGTGCAGACCGCTCCCACTCCGAAGGAACCCGAAAAGCCGAAGGATGCACCACGCCGGGGCAAGGAGCAGATCGTCTATATCAAGCTGAACGAGCTCCACGCCTTCAAGAACCATCCCTTTGAAGTCCGGGATGATGAAGAAATGCGGGCTATGGTGTCCAGCGTCAAGGACAAGGGCGTGACCCAGCCCGCTATCGTCCGTCCCCGTGAGGATGGCGGCTATGAGATCGTGTCCGGCCACCGCCGCCAGAAAGCCAGCGAGCTTGCCGGGTATGCGGATATGCCCTGTATCGTCCGAAACCTGACAGACGATGAAGCCATCACACAGATGGTCGAGGACAATCTCAACCAGCGTGAAGAAATCCTACCCAGTGAGCGGGCCAAAGCCTTGAAAATGCAGCTTGAGGCTATCAAGCACCAGGGCTCCCGCACTTCGGGCCAGATTGACCCGAAGGACGCAGGAAAACGCTCCAACGAAATTGTGGCCGAGCGCAATAAGATGGCTGTCAAACAGGTGCAGCGGTATATCCGGCTCAATGAACTGGTTCCCGACCTGATGAAGCTGATGGATGAAAAAAAGCTGGGCTTTACTACGGCGGTGGAGCTTTCCTATATCGGCAAGAAGAACCAGAACTATATCGCCGTCGCCATTGACAGCCAGCAGTCCTCGCCTTCACAGGCGCAGGCAAAGCGTATGCGTGAGTTGGACGAAAAGAAGCTGCTCAACGGGGATGTGATCGACGGCATTATGATGGAGGACAAAAAGGAGGTAGACAAAGTGATTTTGACAGGTGCGGAACTGAGCAAGTATTTCGGCAAGGAAACTACGCCGAGGGAAATGAAGGACCAGATCATCAAGCTGCTGGACGACTGGAAGGGTCAGCAGAAGGAACATGAAAAGCCGGAGAAGAAAACCGAACAGGAAAAGTAAGCCCAAACTTCGGGTCAGCATGGCCCGAGGATTGCGGGGCTCTGCCCCGCGCCCCGAAGCTCTGGAGATATAAATTATTCCCCGTCGCCAGTTATTCCGTAGCATAGCCGGGAAAATCAGTCAAGGGCAGCGCCGCCGCAGGCGGTGCCAGAGGCACCCTTGACGGATTTCTCCCGGTTATGCTTTTTCCCGGTCAAGCGACGGGGATATAAATTCTCCAGAGCCGTTCCCCTTCCCGGGGGAAGGGGCGGAGGGGTTGGGCGAACTCTTGCTTTTCCCTAAACCAAAACAGAAATGGAGGCTCAACCAATGAAACGACCTTTAGCATACCTGACCGCCGCATGGAGCGGCGAGCCGGATGTTGATATGGAGCTGGCGGCCCACTACTGCCGTCTTGCTTATGAGGCGGGCTTTTCCCCGATCTGCCCGCTCTTGTATCTGCCGCTGTTTTTGAATGACAGCGTTCCCGAGGAACACAAGGCCGGGATTGATATGCGCCGGGATATGCTGCGGCGCTCCCACACCCTGATTGTCTGCGGCAGCGCTGTGGACGAGGATGTAAAAAATGATATTGCGGTTGCCGGGCGGCTGGGCATTGCGGCGACCACACTGGAAGGGGTGCTTGCCGTGAAGGGACACGGCACCCCGGGCCATGCCGGACATTAAGCTGGGAAGCCTTTTCGACGGGATTGGCGTGTTCCCTCTGGCTGCTTCCCGGTGCGGTATCCGTCCGGTATGGGCCAGTGAGATTGAAAAAGCGCCCATCTCCATAACCAAAAGGCACTTTCCCGACATGGTGCATTTGGGGGATATTACGAAGGTGGACGGCGGGAAAATCCCGCCGGTTCATGTAATTACCTTCGGTTCCCCCTGTCAGAACCTTTCTCTGATCGGCAACCGCTCCGGCCTTGCCGGGGCAAAATCAAGCCTGTTCTATCAGGCGTTTCGTATCATACAGGAAATGAGGGATGCTACTGATAACCTATATCCAGCTATCGCTGTTTGGGAAAACGTCATGGGAGCGTTTTCTACAAATGACCGGATGGACTTTAGAGCCGTCCTATCCGCCTTCTCGGACACCGAAGTTCCAATGCCTCCTTCGGGAAGATGGGGAAACGCCGGAATGGTGCGAGGGGGAACGCCTGATGTGTGCTGGCGGCTCATGGACGCCCAGTATTGGGCAGGCACCCGAAGGCTGGCACGAAGGCAGCGGATTTTCGTCGTGGCGGATTTTGGAGGCAGACGTGCCGCAGACATACTATTTAAGCCCCGTCCAATGCTCCCACTTCCTCCGCCTTGCGGAGAGGGCGGGTGGGCCGCCGCCGAAGGAGATCGAACAGCTTCTTTTGAAACAGGGCGGCAGATACCAGTCATCCACCCCTTTCAGTGCTTCCGTATGCGGGGAGCGGCAAAAAGGCAGGAAGAAACGGCCTTCCGAAACAGCTTCGGATTACCAACTGACCCTTTTCCCACTCTTTTAGCCAGTGATGTAACGCCCTTTGCCTTCTGGTATGAGGGCGACCCGGAGGGCGGCTGTATCCGTTTTCTGACGGAAACGGAAAGCGAACGGCTGATGGGGCTGCCAGAGGGCTGGACAAAGTACGGGGCGGACGGCGTGGAGATCCGGCCTCTGCAACGCTACAAGGCACTGGGAAACGCGATTGCCCTCCCTTGCGCCGATTACATTATGGCCGGGATTTATGAGGTGCTGGCTGACCGGGCCGGAAAGGAGGAATGAGCCCATGTTTGAAGCCTATATAACCAATACAGCCCTATACCCCTTAATGGGGATTGAGGTAGGGACAACGGTACATTTCCCCATGACGACACAGGAGTTGCAGGCCGCCCTTGCCAAAATCGGGATAGACGGGAAACGGTACAGCGAAGTGTTCTTTACCAGCTTTGACAGTGATGTGCTGGGGCTCTACGATCATCTCTACGAATGTGAGAACATCGACGAGCTGAACGAGCTGGGCCACGCCCTGCTGGAAGTACGGGATAAGGGCGGACTGGAAACCTTTGAATCCGCTCTTGTCTTGGGAAACCACACAAGGAGCGTGAAGGATTTGATAAACCTGACGCAGAACCTTGACCTTTACCGCTTTTACCCGGATATTTCCGATGATGAAGGGCTGGGCCGTCTTTACGCCGACGAGCTTGGGACTATCGACATACCGGAGCACATTCAGAACTACTTCGATTATGAGGCATACGGGCGGGATGTGCGTATCAACGAGGGCGGCGTATTCGCTCCCGGTGGGTATGTGTCGGCAGTCCCGGAGGGCTTCAAGGAGTATTACCACGGGCCGCAGGACATTCCGCCGGAACACCGGATATTTGCTTATCCTGAAAAGGCCGAGCCTGTCCACTCCATTCTCGCTACACTCAAACGGTTTCAAGAAGCCCCACCCGCTCCGAAAAAGGACAAGGCGGGGCCTTCCCATGAAGAACGGTAAGACTTCGGGCCAGCATGGCCCGAAGCATAAAGGAGGTGCATACCATCAACTATTACCCTATCAATGAAGGAGCCGCCCGCCGGGCAAAAGAAATGAACAGCTTTTCCGACTACAAGGAAGGGAGCGCAACGGCGGAATACCGGGCAATGGTGGACAAGGCCGCCGCCATAGCGGAAAAGCAGAAATCCCGGGTGGACCCCATGTACCATGAGAAGATCGACCATCTGTTAGACACCTACGCCCGCAAGCTGGCCGAAAACATGAACCAAGGCTTTGCCATTGACGCGAGGGTTCCCTCTGTGCTGATCGCCGGGCCTTCCAATTTCCCGGTGGGAAAGAAGGAAAAACAGAACCGGGCCCGGGACAGCAACATGGAGGAATGGCGGTATATTCAAGGGCTGCTGGATAAGATACGCAGTACCGGCATGGGCGGGATCAGCGCCGATGACCCGGCAGCGATTGAAAAGCTCCAGAAGAAGCTGGACGGGCTGGAACGCTCCCAGCTCATTATGAAGGAGGTCAACGCCTATTACCGCAAGCATGGCAAGCTGGACGGCTGTGCGCTGCTGTCGCCGGACCAGATTGAAAAGCTGAAAGCAAGCATGGCGTCAAGTTGGCGAAGCGACCCGAGGCCCTTTGAAAGTTACCAGCTAACCAACAACAATGCGGAGATCCGCCGGGTAAAGGCCCGTATCGAACAGCTTTCCAAACAGGCACAGCAGGAATTTTCCGGCTGGGAGTTCGATGGGGGTCGTGTGGAAATGAACCGGGAGGACAACCGCTTGCAGGTGTTCTTTGACGGAAAGCCTGACGCGGACACCCGGGCCGAGCTGAAAAGCAGCGGCTTTCGTTGGGCTCCCAGCGTGGGCGCATGGCAGAGGCAGCTCACGGACAACGCCATCCGGGCGGCTGACCGCTTGGAATGTATCAAGCCGCTGTCCGGCGAAAAGCCCTCCCAGCTTCAAAAGAAGCCCTCTATCTTGCAGACCATGCGGGAACAGGGCGAAAAAGTCCAGACGGAGCCGGAAAAGAAAGCTCCGTCCGGCAGGGATGCCGAGCGGTAAGCCTCGGGCCACATTGGCCCGAGGTTTTCTGTTCCCCGAGACTGTACGGGGGCCTCCCGGATAGCGGGAACCCCGACGGAAAGGAGGTTTTATGCAGGAAGAAGTAAACCAAAAAACGGTTGCCCTTTCGATCAGGACAACGAAGCTCACAGGAAAAGTGCTGGCTGCCGCTCTTGGCAAGGTGGTTCGGGCGCTGCAAAAGCACCACCAGAAGGCGCTGACCCCGCAGGGACGCCAGAGCGTGAAAAAGCTGATGAACCACTATGGCGGCAAAAGTGCCATGCCCTATGTGGGAGCTCCAAAGGATTTTGACCGGATCGCGAAGGAGTTCCATGTGGACTACGCTTTCCATAAAGTGAGCCCCGGTCATTACCTGCTGTTTTTCAAAGCCAATCAGGCGGACGCTATCACGGCGGCCTTCCAGAAGTACAGCGCAAAGGTGCTGAACAAAGAGCAGGACAAGGCTTCCATCCTCGGTCAGCTTCGGAAATTCACGGAGCAAATCAGGACGCAGGCAAAGGAAAAGCAGCGGACCAGAGAGGCGGTGAAGGACGGACGTTGAGTGACAAGATCAGAAAATATGTGCTCCCAAACCTGCCGTACCTCTTTGTGTTCTGGTTTTTCTCCAAAATCGGGACGGCCTACCGGATCGCCCCCGGCACAGACTTCGGGACAAAGCTCATGGGGATGCTTGATACCTTCCCCAAAGCCTTTGAAACCTACTGGCCGGGGCTGGGAGGTATTGACCTGCTGGTGGGCCTTGCCGGTGCGGCTGGGGTGTATCTGCTGATACAGTCAAAGATCAGGCAGGCGAAAAAATTCCGGCGGGATGCGGAGTACGGCACCGCCCGCTTTGGAACAAAGGAAGATATAAAGCCATTTGTTGACCCTAAATTTCAGAACAATGTCATTCTGACCGGGACGGAGTTCCTTACCATGAACACCCGTCCGAAGATACCCGCCAATGCCCGGAACCTAAACGCCTGTGTCATCGGCTCGTCCGGCTCGGGAAAGACAAGGTTCTGGTTGACCCCGCAGCTCCTTCAAGCCCATTCCTCGTATGTGGTGGTAGACCCGAAGGGCGGCACCCTCGACCAGTGCGGGCGGTTTCTGCAACGGGAGAAATACAGGGTGCGGGTGTTCAACAGTATCGACTTTTCAAAATCCATGCACTACAATCCGCTGGCCTATATCAAGACGGAAAGCGATGTTTTGAAATTCGTTACTGCTCTGATCGCCAACACCAAAGGCGACGGCAAGGAGGGCGACGAGTTCTGGACAAGTGCGACTCGTTCGCAGACGGTAAAAAGTCTGCGCACGAGCAACGGTTTTCCGTTGTTCGGAGAACTGGTAGTTTGATAGGTGGAATGACGGGGTAACGCCCTGAAACGCCTACCCTTGATGGGCGTGCATTAGCTGTAATGGCTGGTGTACGAAGCCCCATGACAAAGGCTGAGAGTAACCGTAACCACTGCCTAAAGTGGTCGAAAGCGGTCTGGAGGCAGACTGTGTTACCTATAAGCCGAGAGTCTATAAGATACCTATGGTTAGAATGTTCGCTTTGGCGGGCGGACTGACGAACCTGCGAATGTACAGGTCTAAAAGAAGACCACGCAGAAATGTGTGGGTGCGTTAATGCGCAGTCGGTGTGGTTTAGTAGAAATTGATCCTACGAACGACCATGCTGTGTTACAGGCACAGGCAAGCCGACAGGTCTATAGCAGGAACCTATGGGTATGTATGAACAGATAGAACTATCGGAACGAGGAAAGGCAGCAGATTCCGCAAGGAATAGTCTGACGAAAAACAATAAGCAGACGAACTGCTGCTGAAAAGTAGTGGTCGAACCTATGATGTGCTTGCGTTATGTGAGCTACGGAGGAATGGCCACAAGTCGGTTGAGATAAGCAGGCATTATTCAATCCAACATAAGGATTCGAGTAAGACCAAAAGGGTCACTTTCGCAAAAAGGAGGTGATGCCTTATGCCAAAGAAAAACAAAACTCTATGTGTAGATGACTTACGTCATGCCGAGTATTACGGTATGCAGCCAGTTTTTGATGAACTCTATCATCGAAGTTTGGAGGGAGAAAATTTTACCGACCTTATGGATTTAATTCTGAGCCGGGACAACATTCTTCTGGCATATCGGAACATCAAAGCAAACGGAGGAAGCTACACAGCAGGAACAGACAACAAAAACATCAGTGACATCGGGTGTTTACCGCCCGAAACAGTTGCAGAGAAAGTGAGGTTTATTGTCACAGGAAGTCAGCACGGATACCGCCCAAAGCCGGTAAGACGCAAAGACATTCCGAAACCAAACGGAAAAACCAGACCGTTAGGTATTCCCTGTATCTGGGACAGGCTGGTACAGCAATGTATCAAACAGGTCATAGAGCCAATCTGCGAAGCGAAATTCAGCGACAACAGTTACGGCTTTCGCCCGAACCGTTCCGTGGAACACGCCGTGCAGAAAACTTACACCATGCTTCAACGCATGAACCTGCATTATGTGATTGAGTTTGATATAAAAGGATTTTTCGACAACGTAAATCACAGCAAGCTAATGCGGCAAATATGGGCAATGGGAATACACGACAAACAGTTGATTTTTATTATCAAGCGGATTCTGAAAGCACCGATTAGAATGCCAGACGGCACTACACTCATTCCAGACAAAGGCACTCCGCAAGGCGGTATCATTTCACCGTTGCTTGCCAATATCGTGCTGAATGAACTGGACAAATGGGTTGAGAGCCAATGGCAGAACCACCCTCTTGTAAAGGAATACGGGTATGAGAGGAAAATCAGAAACTCGATTACTTTTGACCGGAGCAAGGCATTCCTCAAAATGAGGAAAACAGGGTTGAAAGAAATGTATATCGTGAGATATGCAGATGATTTCAGAATTTTCTGCCGGAATAAAGAGGACGCTTTGAGAACGAAAGAGGCTGTAACGGCATGGATAACCGAGAGGCTGAGGTTGGAGGTATCGCCAGAGAAAACAAGGATAGTCAATGTTAGAAAACGCTATTCAGAGTTTCTTGGGTTTAAGATACGAGTCAGACCGAAAAGCAGGAAGTACATCGTGCAATCTCATATCTGTGACAAAAAGTTGGAACTGGAAAGGCAAAAACTGGTGGAACAGGCGAAACGAATTGCCCGACCTTCAGAGGGAAAAAGACCTTTGGACGAAATACGGCTGTACAATTCAATGGTTCTGGGAATACAGAATTATTTTCAACTTGCCACCTGCATCAGCATTGATTGCAGGAAAATCCACAGACAGGTCATGACAGTTTTAACAAATCGGCTCAATACAGAAACCGGGTGCAGACTTGTTCGAGAGGGCGGCGCAATGACCGAGAGCGAAAAAGAACGGTTTGGAAAGTCGGCAATGATACGGTATGTATCTGGAATCGACCAACCTATCTACCCTATCGCATACATCAAGAACAAGATACCGATGGCAAAGAAAGCGGCGGTTTGCAGTTACACGGTAGAGGGACGGGCATTGATACACACGAACCTAAGTATGAACTCATCTGTTCTATCAGGTTTGAGGAATCAACCGTCTATGGGGCGAAGCACAGAACTTACTGACAGCAGGATTTCACTATTCTCGGCTCAACGTGGAAAATGTGCGCTAAGTGGGGAACTCTTTGAAAATGCGGCTGACATAGTATGCTGGCTGAAAACACCGGCAGAATTGGGCGGCAAGGAACGCTATCGAAATATGATTTTGTTCCATAATAGATTTCTTCCACTCCTGCAAGAGTGTCCTAAGAATGAGCTAAAAGAGATAGCCGACACGCTCAAGGCAACAAAGGAACTGATGTTAAAAGTGAACAGTCTGCGCCAGCAGGCTGGTTTGTCCGCAATAGAAAACTAACATTTCATTTGGTGATTGATTAAATGCTTGTGAAAACAACCGATGGAACGCCGGATGCGGTGAAAGTCGCACGTCCGGTGTGGAGTGGGGGAAAATCCGGCGATAACTTCAAAGGATTACCTATCACTATAAGCAGAAACCCTCTTGTACTGCGCCCTTGTGTCCTACATCGTCTTTGAGGGGCCGGAGGAAGAACGCAACATGAATACGCTGGTGGAAATGATAAACAGCATGGAAGTCCGGGAGGATGACGAAACCTTCAAAAACGCGGTGGACTATATGTTTGACGGGCTGGAACGCCGCAGCCCCCAGCACTTCGCCGTGAGGCAGTATAAGAAATACAAGCTCGCCAGCGGCAAGACAGCCAAAAGCATCTTGATTTCCTGCGGTGCAAGACTGGCTCCCTTTGATATTCCCCAGCTTCGGGAGATCATGTCTTATGACGAACTGGAGCTGGATAAGCTGGGGGATGAAAAATCAGCGCTGTTCTTTCTTATCAGCGACACGGACACCACCTACAACTTTTTGGTTGCCCTCGCTTTTTCGCAGATGTTCAACCTTCTGTGTGAACGGGCTGACAACACCTATGGCGGGCGTCTGCCCTATCATGTGCGGGTGCTGTGGGACGAGGCTGCCAACACCGGGCAGGTGCCGGGGCTGGAAAAGATCGTGGCCGTCATTCGCTCCCGTGAGATCAGCCTGACGCTCTTTTATCAGGCAATGAGCCAGTGCAAGGCATTGTACAAAGACCATTCCGAAACCATCATGGGCAACATGGACAGTATCGTATTCCTCGGAGGCCGGGAGGCTTCCACCCTAAAGGATATTTCGGAAAACTGGCTGGGCAAGGCCACCATCTCCATGCAGACCGAGGGCCGAAGCCGGGGACAGTCTGAAAGTTACAGCCAGAATATGCAGCGGCTTGGCCGGGAACTGATGACCACCAGCGAGATCACCACCATGCCCGGGGATAAATGTATCTTGCAGCTTCGGGGGCTCCCGCCCTTCCTGTCCCCGAAGTATGACTTGAAAAAGCACCCGAATTACAAGTACACAGCCGAATTTGATAAAAAGAAAAACGCCTTCCGCTTGGAAAGCCTGTTCCGCCACCGGCCATTGAGACTAAAGCCGGAGGACGAATACACGGTGTACGAAGTGGACGGCTCCGACACGGACGAAGAAGCTGACCTGTTGAATTTCGATGATCTGGACAGCGACGAGTTTGTGTAACTTCGGGCCATGATGACCCGAAGCGCCGCCGATGTGGGCGGCTTTTTTTGTACCCAAAACCATCAAACAAACAAAATGGAGGAACGTATATGGAATTTTTCAATCAGGCAATCGACATTCTTAAAATTCTGGTCATGGCTCTTGGCGCTGGTCTGGCGGTATGGGGCGTCATCAACCTTCTGGAAGGTTACGGGTCGGACAACCCTGCGGCAAAAAGCCAGGGCATTAAGCAGCTCATGGCGGGCGGCGGTGTCGTTCTGATCGGCCTTCAGCTTATCCCTCTGCTGTCCGGCCTGTTCAGCTAAGTGTCACCCGTTGTCCCTTTTCCAGAAAAGGAGCTGATGTATGGACTTTATCATCGACGCAATCGTTGAATGGCTGAAAGGTCTGCTCGTCGATGGTATCATGGGAAATCTGGATGGCCTTTTCGATAACGTCAATCAGAGCGTTGGCGAGATCGCCACACAGGTAGGCACGACCCCGGCGGACTGGAACGCCGGGGTCTTTTCCATGATACGACAGATCTCCGAAACTGCCATTCTGCCAATCGCCGGGGTCATCCTCACTTTTGTTATGACCTATGAACTGATACAGATGCTCATAGAACGCAACAACCTCCATGAAGTTGACACATGGATGTTTTTTAAGTGGGTGTTCAAAACCTTTGTGGCTGTGATGATCCTGACGAATACCTTCAATATCGTGCTGGCGGTCTTTGATGTGAGCCAGCATGTGATACAGCAGTCAGCGGGCATTATCCAGAACGGGACAGAGATCACGCCGGATGTGCTGGACAGTCTGCGGACAGAGCTTGAGGCGATGGAGTTAGGCCCTCTGTTCGGACTCTGGCTCCAGTCCTTCCTGATCCAGCTTACCATGATTGCCTTAAACATCGTGATTTTCGTCATCGTATATGGCCGTATGATTGAAATTTATTGCGCGTCCAGAAGCGCCGCTTTTCATCCAAAGGCGGTGCGCGGACATTTTGGGAATCCGGCTTTAGCAAGCCGGTAAAGAAAAGTATCAAAGACGTGAAACGCGTCACTTTAGCGTCATCCGATTTACCCCGGAGGGAAACCACAAGGGGGACAATAGCGTATCGGAAAAATCGCGAGTTGGGAAAACCATCTACCCACGACTGAGCGGCAAGACGCAACATTGTGAATGAGGAGCAAGGCTAAACTGCTTTAAGGGTAGTCCGAGGCGGGATACTCGACCCGGCGGCGCAGGATGGTTGTATTCGCCGTATGTCATAGCGGAATGTGACAGGTAAACACAGACCGCACGATACTTATGACAGCCAGCCGCAGTAAGCGGAAAAGGACGAAAACCCACTACCGACATCACAATACGCTTATCCCAAAGTGTCTAACTGGAGATTGCCTAAACCGGAACGCCGGAACTATCCGGCTATGCGTAATGCCGCAAGGCGATAAATTTCAAGGGGTAAAAACCCAAGAAAGATGACGCTGAATATCCGGCATGGCAACGGAGCCTCCGTAGTAGTCCGAGGGCGGGAAAGCCGTCTACATGGCGAAGGGAGGCAGGATGTCAACCAATTCATAAAAAGGAAAGGTGCGTGAGGCATTATGAGAAGTCCTGAAAATGTGTTGGAAAGCCTAAAATCCAAGGCGTGTAACAAGAGTTACAAGTACGAGCGGTTATACCGCAACCTGTACAATCCACAATTCTATCTGCTGGCATATCAGCGGATACAGGCGAAACCAGGCAACATGACAGCCGGAACAGACGGCAAAACCATTGACGGAATGGGAATGGCAAGGATAAACGCCCTCATTGAAAAGATGCGGGATTTTAGTTACCAGCCTAACCCGGCAAGGAGAACGTATATCCCGAAATCCAATGGGAAAATGCGTCCTCTGGGGATACCGTCATTCGACGATAAACTGATACAGGAGGTGGTGCGGCTCATCTTGGAGAGTATTTATGAGCCAACCTTTAGCGACTATTCCCACGGTTTCCGTATAAACAGAAGCTGTCATACGGCACTCAAATATGTGCAGAAATATTTTACGGGGACAAAGTGGTTCGTTGAGGGGGATATAAAGGGCTGTTTTGACAACGTAGACCATCATGTGTTGATTGCTATTTTGCGAAAGCGGATTGCAGATGAATATTTCATCGGTCTGCTCTGGAAGTTCTTGAAAGCTGGATATATGGAGGATTGGAATTACCACAATACTTATTCCGGAACTCCGCAAGGCTCCATCATCAGCCCTATCCTGGCAAACATCTACATGAACGAACTGGACAGTTATATGGCAGAGTATGCAGAGAAATTCAACTGCGGAAACCGCCGTAAAATCAATCCTGCGTTCAAGAAGAAATTGGATGTCTGCCGAGGAAAAGAACAAAGGCTTAAAAGAAATATCTCTAAAATGAGCGTGGAAGAAAAAGAGGGCTTAATTGCAGAAATCCGGGAACTTCGGCGTAGTCTGAAATCTATACCGTATAGCGACCAGATGGACGATAGCTATAAACGGCTTTGCTATATCCGATACGCCGATGATTTCTTAATCGGAGTTATCGGCAGCAAAGAGGACGCAGAACAGATTAAACAAGATGTAGGCTACTTTATCCGGGACAAACTCCATCTGGAAATGTCCGAGGAAAAGACATTGATTACTCATGGACACGACGCTGCGAAGTTCTTGGGATATGAGGTCACAATCGCCAAAGGCGAACACAACAAAAAGACCAAAACCGGGGCTACCAGACGGGTAAACAATGGAAAAGTCTTACTTTATGTTCCCCATGATAAGTGGGTAAAACGATTGTTCTCCTACAATGCCCTCAAGATTAAATACGACAAACAAAATGGAAACAAAGAGGTTTGGGAGCCTGTCCGGCGCACTCGCCTGTTGCACTTGGACGATTTGGAAATCCTAAACCAATACAACGCAGAAATCCGTGGATTGTATAACTACTACCGACTTGCAAACAACGTGTCTGTACTCAATAACTTCTACTATGTAATGAGATACAGTATGCTCAAAACCTTTGCTGGAAAATATCGGACACGAATCAGCAGAATTATCCGCAAGTACCGTCAAGGGAAAGATTTTGTTGTGGAATATCCGAAGAAAAACGGCAAGGTCGGAAAGGTATTGTTTTACAATAATGGGTTCCGCCGGGACACTAAAGTAGAAAGCGGAAATCCTGATATAGTAGCAAGAATTTTTGAGAATTATGGGCGTAATAGCCTTATAAAAAGACTGCAAGCAAACAGGTGTGAGTGGTGTGGCGCAGAGAATGTGCCGCTTGAAATACACCATATACGAAAACTCAAAGATTTAAGTGGCAGAAAACAATGGGAAATCGCCATGATTGGGCGTAAGCGCAAGACAATGGCACTCTGCATCGACTGTCACGATAAGTTACACGCAGGAAAGTTAGACTGACATCTGGAGAGCCGGATACATCGAGAGGTGTAAGTCCGGTTCGGAGGGGAGTTCTCGGAAACCTGCCATAGTGATATGGTAAGGCGCCGGGTTCTTACCCTACTACTCACAAGTTTAGCGCCTATCCCGTTTGCCACAGTCCCCAACAGGGAAACCGGACACATGGGGCAGAACTATTTCCGCTCCCTCTTTGCGGTGGGCTTTCAAGGTCTATTGATCTTAGTCTGTGTCGCCATCTATGCGGTGCTGATCCAGAGTATCGCCACCGACGGCGACCCCATCGGGGCGATCTGGGGCTGCGTGGGATATACGGTGCTGCTGTGTTTTACCTTATTCAAAACAGGCAGTCTTGCAAAATCCATCTTCGGCTGCCATTAAGAGACTTCGGGCCATGCTGACCCGAAGCGGAAAGGAGAAATCCATGCAGGAAAAAACTGCGGGCGGAACACCAGCCGCCCCTATAAAGCTGGATGTAAGCGTGCGGGTCATCGAACCTGTGAAAAATCTCATGGGCTTTGCCAGCGTGAAATTCAATGACTGCTTTGTGGTGGAAAATCTGAAAATCGTACAGGGCAGCAAGGGCCTCTTTCTTGGGATGCCCAGCCAGCCGGACGGCAAAGGCGGCTACCGGGATATGGCCTACCCTGTCACAAAGGAGTTCCGGGAACAGCTCAACACCGCTGTTCTGCAAGCCTATGAGGCAAAGCTGGAACAGATGGCGGAGCGCGGCTCTGTGGGGCGTGCGTCCATCAGCGACCAGCTCAAAGCCGGAAAAGCGGCTGCCGAACAGGCAAAGGCAGAACGGCCTCCGAAGGAAAAGCCCAGCCGCAGTGCAGAGCGTTGACCTCGGGCCATGCTGGCACGAAGCAGAAAGGAGGCGGGAACCATGCCACGCAAACGGACGGGCTATGACGCGGCCTGCTATTACGACGGAAAACTGCTGGGCCGCTGTACCAAAGCGGACAGCGACGCCTATACCCTGTTGATGAACGCCTGCGGCGGGGAGGCCGCCCGTGTCCTTCGGGAATATGCCTATTTTTCCCCAGAACTGAAAGCCATCTTGGAAAAGGCGGCGCTCATGCAGGCGGACCGGAGCCGGACGGGCGGAATGTTCCATGCGCCGAAAAGCTCCCCGTGGGGCGAGGTGCAGAGCTGTGAAACCCTCTGTCCGGGGGTGTTTCTGGTATCTACCGCCAGCCACGGCGGAACGATGGTGGCAAACGAGGTAGCCGCCGTTCTCTCCCCAGCGGCCAAAAAATGCGGCTTCAAGGACAAGGGCTATATCTGCTATGAGGAGGACGCACAGGAAAGCGTAGTGCTCCGGGAGCTGCTGGACAAAAAGCTGTGGAAAATCCCTGACCGCATTAAGGACAAAGGACAGTTTGAAGAAAAACTCAATCAGTCCATCCGGCAGTATCACCCCGAATACTGGCGGGCAAGGCAGAGCGGACGAGAGGCCGCCGAAGCTGCCCGCAGCACAGCCCCGGCCAAAGAGGCCGCAAGATAACCTCGGGCCATGCTGGCCCGAAGCAATAAAGGAGGTGTACCAAAATGGCCTATGTGCCAGTACCAAAAGACCTTTCCAAAATCAAGACAAAGCTGGCCTTCAACCTAACGAAGCGCCAGCTTGTTTGTTTTTCCAGCGCGGCGGCGGTGGGCCTCCCGGCTTACCTGTTTTCCCGTGGCAGTATCGGGAACAGTGCCGCCATGTTCCTGATGATCGGCCTCATGCTCCCGTTCTTCTTTCTGGCTATGTATGAACGAGACGGTCTGCCGCTGGAAAAAGTGCTGAAAAACATCATCCGCACCCGGTTCCTCTATCCCCGTGTGCGGCCTTACAAAACCGAAAACTTCTATGCGCTGCTTAGCGCCAGAAAGGAGGCGCAGCCGATTGCGAAACAGCAGAAGGGCCGGAAAGCCCGCAGGCAGAAAGCCTGAAAAGCAGGGCCTTACCGGCCTGTTCACGAAAGGAAAGAACATTCCCACCACCGCCCAGCAGACCCTCCCTTACCGGGAAATGTACCGGGACGGGGTGTGCCGGGTAGCGGACCGCTATTACACCAAAACCATTGAATACGAGGACATCAACTACCAGCTCGCACAGTCCGAAGATCAGGCGGCCATCTTTGACGGGTGGAGCGCCTGCCTCAACTACTTTGACAGCAGCCTTCCGTTCCAGCTTTCCTTCCTCAACCACCGGAGCCGCCCGGGCAGCCGGTACAGCGTGAACATCCCCATGCAGGACGATGATTACAACAGCGTCCGGTGTGAGTATGTGGAAATGCTGGAAAACCAGATCGCCAAAAGCAACAACGGCATTGTCCGCACAAAGCTCCTGACCTTCGGCGTGAATGTGGACGACCTTTCCACCGCCAGGGCAAGGCTGGAACGTGTAGAGGCGGACATTTGCGGGAACTTCAAAAAGCTGGGCGTCAAGTGCCGTTCCCTTTCGGGGCTGGAACGGCTGGAGCTTCTTCACGGGCAGCTCCACCCCGGCAGCGGCTCCCCCTTCCGGTTTTCATGGGATATGATCCCCAAAACCGGGCTTTCCACCAAAGACTTTATCGCCCCGGACAGCTTCGACTTCCGTTTCAGCCGTCTGTTCCGGGTGGGGACGACCTGGGGCGCTGCCTCTTACTTGCAGATTTTGGCCTCGGAGCTCTCGGACAAGCTGCTGGCGGAGCTTTTGGAAATGGATGCGGAAATGACCATCACTCTCCATATCCAAACCGTCGATCAGGCCGCCGCCGTAAAATCCATCAAGGCCAAAGTCTCCGACATTGACAAGATGAAGGTGGAGGAACAAAAGAAGGCAGCCCGGTCAGGGTACGACATGGACATACTTCCACCCGACCTTGTAACGTACAGCAACGACGCAAAGACCCTTCTGGAAGATTTACAGAGCCGGAATGAAAGAATGTTCCTTCTGACCTTCCTTGTGGTAAACATGGCCCCGACCCGCCGGGAGCTGGACAATGACCTGTTCACGGTGTCCGGTATCGTCCAGAAATACAACTGCACCTTGAAGCGGCTGGACTTCCAGCAGGAGGACGGTTTTCTTTCCAGCCTTCCGCTGGGCCATAACGGCATTGAGATCAAGCGCGGCATGACGACCAGCTCCACGGCCATTTTCGTTCCCTTTATGACGCAGGAGCTCCGCATGGATGGCGAAGCCGTCTATTACGGGCTCAACGCACTTTCCCATAACGTCATCATGGCAAACCGGAAAAAGCTCAAAAACCCCAACGGCCTGTTCCTCGGCGTGCCGGGCTCCGGCAAATCCTTTGCCGCAAAGCGGGAGCTTGTGAACGTGTTCCTTGCCACCCGTGACCGGATCATTGTGGTGGACCCGATGGGCGAATACTCGCCCCTTATCAAGCGGCTGGGCGGACAGGTCATCGAGATCGCCCCGGACAGCCCCCACCACATCAATCCGATGGACATTGATTTGAGCTTCGACGAGGAAAACCCGATGGCGCTGAAAGCCGACTTTATCCTGTCGCTGATGGAGCTGATCGTTGGCGGCAAGGACGGCTTGCAGCCGGTGGAGCGGACCGTCATTGACCGCTGTGTACGCCAGATGTACCGGGAACATTTGCAGGACCCGGAAACAAGCAAAATGCCGACCCTCCAAACCCTGTATGACCTGCTCTGTTCCCAGCCGGAGGGCGAGGCGGTACGGCTGGCAACTGCCCTTGAAATCTATGTGTCGGGCTCCCTTAACGTGTTCAACAATGAAACCAATGTGGACTTAAACCGCCGTCTGGTATGCCTTGACTTAAAAAAGCTGGGGGCCGGGCTTCGGACGATTGCCATGCTCATTATGCAGGACTTGGTAAACTCGCAGGTGTCCATGAATTTCCTCCGCGGTATCGCTACATGGTGCTACTTCGACGAGTTCCATGTGCTGCTCCGTGACCGGCTGACGGCAAGCTACTGTGTGGCGATCTGGAAAATGCTGCGAAAAAAAGGGTGCGTTCCCAGTGCTTTAACGCAGAACGTGAAGGATTTTCTGGCAAGCCCGGAGATCGAGAACATCTTTGAAAACTCGGACTTCCTTGTGCTGCTCTCGCAGGCACAGGGGGACCGGCAGATTTTAGCCAAACAGCTTGGGATCAGCCCCCACCAGCTTTCCTATGTGACCCATACCAATTCCGGCGAAGGGCTGCTGTTCTTCGGGAATACCACCATCCCGTTTGTTGACCGCTTCCCGCAGAATACCGAGCTGTACGCCATTATGACCACCCGCCCGGAGGACAAAAAACAGGAAATGAACCGGGCATAACGCACTTCGGGCCATGATGGCCCGAGGTTTGGAAAGGAGGGATACATCATCGGAAAGAAACCGGATAAACGGAATTTTCAAAGGCCGGGGCCGACGGATGATACCGGGAGCAATCGCCCCGGACCGGCTGAACGGGAAGGGCCTTCCCCCGCACCGTCCCGACGCCTGCGGTTTGAGGACGAGGATACCGGACAGGACAGCCCTTCGGGCCATGATGGCCCGAAGTCCAAAAGCGGCAAGTTTCAAGAGGACAGCCGCAAAAGCCGTCCCTCTGACCGCATGAGGCAGGAGGATGAAGCGGACGGGCCGCAGGATACCGGCAAGGCACAGGAGCCGGAGGGCTCCGCCGAGAAGGCCGGGAGCAAAAAGGACAAGTACCAGAAAGCACAGGCAAAAGCGGAACACGCCGGGGAAAAGCTGGGAAAGGCCCGGGAGAAACTGGACAAGACCGAGGCAAAACGGGCAGCGAAGAAACCACCGGGGCTTGCAAAAAAGGCAGTCCGGGGAGCCCGTACAGAAGCATGGTTCTATGTCCACAACAAGATACACGAAGTTGAGCATGAAAATGTGGGTGTGGAAGGAGCCCATAAGTCGGAACTTGTGGCCGAGGCCGGAGCCCGGAAACTGACCCGGTATGCCAAACGGAGATACCGGGAACACCCGGCCCGGAAGGTGGCAAAGTGGGAACGGAAGGACATAAAAGCCCGGGCCAATATGGATTTTCAGAAGATGGCCTCCGAGCACCCGGAGCTTGCCAGCAATCCGCTTTCCCGTGTGCAGCAGAAATGGAAACTGAAACGCCGGTATTCCAAAGAAGCAAAGGCGGCTGCAAAACAGGGCGCAAAGGCCGCAAAGAAAACCGCTGCCGCTTCGGGAACTGCGACCCGTCGGGCGGCGCAGTTTGTGACCCGTCATCCCGTGGCGGTGCTGGTCCTGCTCCTGCTGTTGCTGCTCTGTTTTCTTGTGTCGGCGGTAAGCTCCATCTTTCCCACGCTTGGCAGCGGCCTTGCCAATGCGTTATCCGGCACCTCCTACGCCTCGGAGGATACGGACCTGCTGGGGGTGGACGAGGACTACACAGCGCTGGAAAACGAGCTGGCGCAGACGGTAGCGAACATCGAAAGCACCCATCCCGGCTATGACGAGTACCGCTATTCCGTGGACGAGATCGGCCATAACCCCTATGAGCTGGCGTCCTATCTCTCGGCAAAGTACCATGTCTATTTCCGTGAACAGGTGCAGGACGAGCTGCGGGAGATTTTCGAGGCACAGTATGAACTGACCTTGACGGAGGAAGTCGAGATACGCTACCGCACCGAAACCAGCACCGACCCGGAGACCGGGGAAACCACCACCGAGGAAGTCCCCTATGAGTATTACATTCTCAATGTGACCCTCACAAACAAGACGCTGCCTGCCGTGATCCTGCCGAGGCTTAACGAACAGCAGCGGGAAATCTACATCGTTATGCAGCAGCTCAAAGGCAACAAACCCTATCTGTGGGAAGGGATTTACAACGGCGGCGAAGATACCGGCCCCAGCTATGAGATACCCGGCGAGGCGCTGGATGACCCGGCTTTTGCGGCGCTCATGGAAGAAGCCACAAAGTACATCGGCTGGCCCTATGTGTGGGGCGGCTCCAGCCCGTCCACCTCCTTTGACTGTTCGGGCTTTGTCTGCTGGGTGTACACGGCCAGCGGCGTCCACAACCTGCCCCGTACCACGGCGCAGGGCATTTACAACCAGTGTGCTATCATTTCTCCCTCCGAGGCAAAGCCCGGCGACATTATCTTTTTCACGGGAACCTATGACAGCCCCGGCCCTGTGTCCCATGTGGGGATTTATGTGGGCGACGGGATGATGCTCCATTGTGGTTCGCCCATCCAATACGCAAACATCAATTCAAGCTACTGGCAGACACATTTCTATGCCTTCGGGCGTTTGTGAGCCAGAGGAAAGGAGTCCTTGCATGAACAAGATCGACAAGCTCGATAAGGAACTGGAAAAAGCCCGGGAGAAGGCTGCCGAGTGGCAGGCCAAAATCCGGGAGCTGGAAAAGCAGAAACAGGAGGAAGAAAACAGCCAGATCGTGCAGGCGGTGCGCTCCCTCAAACTGACGCCCGCCCAGCTTATGGCTTTTCTGAATGACCCCAAAAACAGCCTTACCACTTCGGGCCATACTGACCCGAAGCCGAAGGCACCCGAAAAGGAGGACACAGCCCATGAAGAAAACTAAATACCGCAGGCTGGCGGCGATGGCTGCCAGCCTTTTGTGTTGCCTGATCTTTACGGTCCCGGCCTACGCCCAGAGCAGCGAGCCGCAGCCGGAGACAGCTCCCGCCCCGGCGGAAACCGAAGCGGAGCCGGAAACACAGAACCCCTTTACCCCGGACGGGACGGGAACCGTGGTGGACAACGCCACCGACGAGGATGGAAAGGAGTTCTACACCATCACCACCGCAGACGAGAGCGTGTTTTATCTGGTGATCGACAAACAGAAAACCAGCGAGAACGTCTATTTCCTCAATACCGTTACCACAGACGACCTTCTGCCTCTTGCCGAACAGGGTAAGGAACCGCCCAAAGAAGTGACCCCGGAGCCAGAGCCAAAGCCCACCGAACCTGTGGAGGAAGTACCGGAACCCGAGCCGGAGAAAAAGGACAGCCCCCTTCTCTCTCTGCTCCTGATCGGTGCGGTGGTGCTGGCCGGCGGTGGGATTGGTTACTATTTCAAGATTTACAAGCCGAAGCATGAGGCCCCGGATTTGGAAGATGATTACTGCGAATATGAGGACGGGGAGCTGGAGGAGATCGCAGAGGAACCCGAGGACGAAGATACCCCGCCGTGGGAGGAAGATACGGAGGAATGAGAATGAATTTTACAAGCAGCCCTTTTGAACGAATGATGAAGGAAGTACCGCACCCCGGCTGGGACAATGACGACCCTTGTAAGGGATGCCGTTACTACAAGGAGTGCAAAGGAAAGAAAAAACAGTGCCGGAAGAAGTTCCGGGCGCTGATCGTGGAGCCCCGCCCTTCGGGCCATCGTGGCCCGAAGTCTTAAATGGACGCCCGGGAGCTGACCCGTGACGAGAAGAAGAAAATCCGTTCTCTGGTCACGGGGATGTGTGCCAACTATGACCGGGAAAGCGGCCTGTGCCTTCCTCTTGACTGTGCCTGTTATATGCTGCACAAGTGCTGGACAGGGGCGTACTGCCGTTACTTCCGTGAGGCTGTCCTGCCCCTTGACCCGGAGCTTCAAGCGGCGCTGACAACGGAAGGCATCTCCCCGGAACTGCGGGCCTGTGCGGTCTGCGGAAAGGCGTTTTTGCCCGAGGGGCGTCAAGCCTACTGCTCCGACGTCTGCAAGGCCGAAGGAAACCGTCGGAAAAGCCGGGAACGCATGAGGAAAATGCGGGAGAAAAGGCCGGGCGGCTGTTACGATTTGCCGCCTCCAAAGGCTTGACATTCCGGGCTTTTTTGAGGGTGTTTCCGGGGTGGGAATATCTTATTACATTTCTCCCCGGTCTGCCCTCTTATTTCGTAACATCCAGCACTTCGGGTCATGTTGACCCGAGGCACAGAAAGGAGGGATCTCTTGGAGACAGTACAAGGATATGTGATTTTGAAAGCTGCCACCTTTGAAACCGGACACGGCTTTGCGCTGGGGCATAATCCGGGAGCGCCGAGCCCCTTTGTGACCTGGCAGTTTACCGAGGGGGAAAACGGCCATCGGGATTACTACTGGGGCCGCTATGGAACCAGTCAGGCGTGGGCGCAGAGGGACTTTGACCGCCGGGTGGACGACTATCAGCAGCTTTACCATGCGGCGGTCAAGCATACCGAGCTGGGACCGGAGGGCGTTTACCGCTATTATTCCACCCAGCGGCCCGTGGACATAGGAACTTACCCGAAGCCGCCGGATAACCAGCCCCTTTCCATTGTCAACTACGACGATGACAGGCGGCGTCCTGTGGCAGACGGCAGGCTGATGGCATGGGGCGAACTGACCTACGCAAAGCCGCTGACCGAAAAGCAGATGGAGGATTATGAACTGAAACCAGCACCGGGCAATCCTGACCGGGTGCGCCCATCCATTACCGCCCGGCTTAAAGAAGGAACCAGAGGGCAGAAACCCCCGAAGGAGCCCGGCCAGAAGCGGAGCCATAAAAACCATGAGGAACGATAAAGGAGGATCGCCATGCACGAAAAAGACAACTATCTGAAAACCGCCGAGCTCTCCACGGAGCAGAACTGCAACATGATCGACGGCGTACCCAACAACACGCCCATCCCGCCCACGCCCCCGGAACCGGACGCAAAACCGCTTGATAAGGTAAAGGAACCCAAAGAGCGCCGGAAAGGCCGGGAGCTGGAACGCTGATGGAGAACCGCAAGCGGAATGTCCATCTGCACGTCATGGTAACGCCGGACGAGCTGGCAGCCATCCATGAACGGATGGCTGAGGCGGGCATTTCCAACGCCGGGGCTTATGTACGGAAAATGGCTCTGAATGGGTATATCCTGCACATCGACCTTACGCCCGTAAAAGAGCTGATCTCTCTGCAACGGCGCTGTTCCAACAATCTCAATCAGGTTGCCGTACACGCACACACCTATGGCGTGTACCCGGAGGAAATCGACGGATTGAAGCGGGACTATGAAAAGCTGTGGGGCGAGGTGTCAAAGGTGCTGCGGGAGCTCTCCGAGCTGGTGGCAAAGTAAGACGAGGGCGGCAGGTTCCGATGTTGGGACCTGCCGCCTTGTTCTTTTTACCATCTATATCTATGTTTCCGAAAATGTAATTCCCGAAGTCCAGCCTCTTTACAAATAGACGATAGAATTTTTAGTATTTCTTCTCGTGTAGAATTAAGCCATTCAGCAAGCTCACGATCATAGAAACAATAAGCGACATCTTCGCCTGTGCCATATGTCGAATAGGCTTTTTCCTTTTTGGCTATTTTCAATCGTCTGCGAATTGCTGTTAGCATATCAGTGATAGTATAGAGTTTTTCTCTCCATAAAGAGTTTTGGACAGAAGATTTTCCATCAGCCTGTTTTAATATGGAGCCATCACGAGTTCTTAGTACCCCTGTATTCAAGGCAATTAGCGTATCTTCAATCGCTTTATCAAAATCCTCCATTCGACCTTCTTGATAAATGTCATCTTGAAAGGCTGGACGATCAAAGCACTCCAAATAAAATTGGACAAGCTCTTTATCTTTTTCAAAGGCAGGTGTGGAAGAAGTAGTTTCGACTTCCAAAATTGCTGTCTGTTCTGCAAGCTGCTTCCAACTTTGTAGCAGTTCTTTAGGATAACGAGTAATATCCGTATCAATCAATTTAGAACAAGACTGGCATAACCAAATTCCATTTTCAAACGACTTTCTTTCTTCGGGTGTCATAGAAGCGTCATAGCGTGGACCGCCTTGAGCCGCTGCACAGATATGAGCTGCTACCCCTATATTTGTAATTTTTTCAGGATTGGTATTTGCCCCACAAGTCAACTTTCGGCAAGCAGGATTACTACATCTTCTACCAACCCGATTTGCCAGTAATTCCTTTGTTGCTGAAGTAAAGTCGTCTCTGCTGTTCCCCATGTTCATCACCTCGTCTAACCAAAATATTGATTTCATTATATCATAACTTTTTAGATAAAACCATCAAGCTTCGGGCCAGCATGACCCGAAGTTTTAGGACAGGATTTACTAATCTTTCGCAACATTTATGTCCCCGGGCAGGCATGATAAAATAGAGGTAGAAAGGATAGATAAAGGAGGTTTTGAAGATGAAGATACTGCTGAAAATATTGGTTGCTCCCTTTGCTTTAGCGTTGTCCCTTCTGGCGGCTCTGCTGGTGTTCCTGTTTGATATTTGTGCCGTCCTGCTGACGATTGCCTCTGTGATCCTGGCGGTGCTGGGTGTCGCTCTCTTTTTCACGCCGACGCCCATAGGCGGGATTGTATTTCTGTTTCTTGCCTTCCTTCTTTCGCCGTATGGACTGCAAGCGGCGGCGGGCTCCCTTCTTTGGGCGCTGGACGGAGGCAAATCCGCTCTGTACCGGTTTCTGGCAAGTTAAGCAGCCTCGGGCCATACTGGCCCGAAGTCGGGGCGGTCTGAATGGGCCGCCCCTTTCTCATGGAAAGGAGGGATGATTTTTGGCTACTACAACTTTGTTGCAGCGCCATGCGGGCGAAGGCAAAACGATTGCTGAGGCTATCCGGGATTGTCTGGACTATGGCAAGAACCCGGAAAAAACAGAAAGCGGAAAGTACATCTCCGCTTATGAATGTGATCCGGCCACCGTGGCGGACGAGTTCCTTTTGGCAAAGGCCAGCTATGCCGCTATGACGGGCCGGGAACAGAAGAAAGAAAATAATGTGCTGTGCTATCAGATACGACAATCCTTCTATCCGGGCGAGATCACCCCGAAGGAGGCGAACCGTATCGGCTATGAGCTGGCTATGCGCTGGACAAAGGGGCGGCACGCTTTTATCGTTACCACGCACACCGATAAGCAGCACATCCATTGTCACATTTATTACAACTCCACCACCCTTGACTGCACCCGGAAATTCCGAAATTTTTGGGGCTCCAGCTTCGCCCTTCGGCGGCTCTCTGACAGGCTGTGCCTTGAAAACGGGCTGTCCATCGTGGAGAACCCGAAGCCCCGGAGCAAGGGCAAGTATCGGAACTATGGAGAGTGGCAGAAAGACCGGAAAGGGCCGCTTTCCTATCAGGACAGGCTGCGCCTTGCCATTGATACTGCGTTGGCGGAACGCCCCGCTGATCTGGACGAATTTCTCAATTTGATGAAGCGGGCCGGGTATGAGGTCAAGACGGTTCGGGGCGGCGGTATCAGCTTCCGGCTGACCGGGCAGGGACAGGAACGCTTCACCCGTCTGCGTGCCTCCACGCTGGGGGACGGCTACGACTTGCAAGATGTTCTGGCCGCCATTGAGGGCAAAGAAAAACGCCCCGGGCGCTCGGAGCGGAAAATCAGTCTGGCGGTGGATATTCAAGCAAAGCTGGCTGCCGGTAAGGGGCCGGGATATGAACGCTGGGCGAAGGTATTTAACATTAAGCAGATGGCCGCCGCTCTTGCCTATATACAGGACAATAACCTGACCGATTATGAGCAGTTGGCGAAGAAAGCCACCGAGGCGGCAGACCGTTTCCATGTTATTTCCGAACAGGTCAAGCAGACGGAGCAGGCCATGAAAACCAATGCCGGGCTAAAGGCCGCAACGGTTCAGTATGCCAAAACCCGCCCAGTCTTTGAGCAGTATAAGGCGACGAAGTACAGCCGGAAATTCCTTGCGGAGCATGAGGCCGACCTTGAACTGTACCGGGCTGCACAAGCGGAAATGCGCTCTCTGCTGGGCGGGGCGAAGCTCCCTAAAATGGATGTGCTGAAGGAGGAAGGCCGCAAGCTCACAGCAAAGAAAAAACAGCTCTATGGAGAATACCAGAAGGCACGACGGGATATGCAGGAGATCGTCACGATCAAGGCGAACATTGACACTCTGATGGGCTACACCGAGCCGGGAAGAAAGCAGGAAAAGGAGCGTTAAGGTTATGAAAATAAGGAGCAAAGCGACGCTGACACTTCGGGCCATGTTGGCCCGAAGATACGGGTTTGGGGCGAGCCCCAACAAGCCGCCTTTGTGCCACTTGTGGCCACAGAGGCATTGCTTGCCACTTAGCGGCAGCCCCTAAAATGGCGCAAAAAAACAGAGGCCCTTATTCTGGAACCTCCGTTTCTCTGGCTTTCTTAATGCCCTCGGCTGTGGCTTCTATTACAACAAGCTCTTTTTCATTCATAGAATTTAGGAGCACATCAATGTGCTTTCTGCAAGAGCTTGACCTTGCCCCTCCGTCCGCATGAATAAACTGGTCAACTGAAACGTCAAACATGGTAATGAGTTTAACAAAAAGGTCGAAACTGGGATACTGACCTTTGTTCTCAATATTCATAATGGTACGGGAGTCACGGTCTACTAATTCCGCAACATAGGCTTGTGTCCATCCCTTTTCTTCTCTGGCTCGTTTGAGAGCCGCCCCGAGGCCGTGAAAGTCAAACCTTCTTTCATCTTGGTTCATTCTCATATCACCCTATATCATTCTACATTTCGGGTTGAATTATGAGAATGTAATGAGATTTTACATTAAGTAGTATTTTATTTCGCATCCGTGTAGGCTCTAACTTGTATTATTCGAGGTAGAGAACTATAATATATCCTGTGGAGGTGCGAAATGGACTATATGACATTGAAAGAGGCCGCCGAAAAGTGGGGCGTGACACCTCGTAGGGTAAATTATTATTGCGCCGGAGGGCGCATCCCCGGCGCTGTGATACGTTTTTTTAATTTCACATTCATTCTCCTTGCCTGTATTAAAAATTTTAATTAACTGCAAATATACAAATAAATTTTACATCATGCACGGGCAAACTGTAAAGGCGTTTTACTTTTGTTTCATTACAATTCACAATTACTATAATTAAAAGAGATGTGTTATAATAAAAATAAGCATATGAAAAAAGGAGATGATTACTTTGTCAACCACTTTTAAGTATATTAACCATGCCTGCTTTATGCTGTGCCACGAAGGCCACAACATTATTTTCGACCCGTATCTGGAAGGATGCCCCAAATTTAAACCGGGCGACACCGAAGCCTTAAAGGGCCTGAATGTAGAATATATTTTAATTTCCCATGCACATTTTGACCATATCGGCAGCGCTTTTGAAATTGCCAAAGCCTGCAATGCCACGGTAATTTCCACCGCCGAAGTATGCGGACTTGCCGGAGAAGCCGGTGTTAACGCACACGGCATGCACCTTGGCGGCACCCACAAATTTGATTTTGGCCATGTACGCATTACGCCTGCCTTCCATGGCAGCGGCGTAGCAGGCGGCCATGCCTGCGGCTTTATTGTAGATTTTTACGGCACCAAACTGTATTTTGCCGGCGACACCGCGCTTTACAGCGATATGCAGCTTTTGCAGCGCCTTGACTCGTTCGATTACGCCGTACTGCCTATCGGCGACAACTTTACCATGGGCCCGGCCGATGCTGCCATTGCCGCAGAATTTTTAAAAGCAAAATACGTTATTCCTATCCATTACAACACCTGGCCGCTGATTGCCCAGGACCCCGAAGCCTATAAAGCCAAAGTGGAAGCTGACGGCAGCGCCAAGGTACTGATTGTAAAACCAGGCGAAAGCATTGAACTGGAATAAAGTTTAATATTGATGGGCAAAACGCCAAAGCAGCTGCTTTGGCGTTTTTTAGTATGCAGAAATAAAAAAAGCAGCCTTCGTTTGAAGACTGCTGATTTTACATGGTGGGCGC
>ENA-OPCI01000125-OPCI01000125.1-human-gut-metagenome-genome-assembly--contig:-NODE-125-length-49633-cov-6.915608_pt1 | contig 49633 bp, 53 predicted proteins | sample MGYA00241564_ERZ501479 | MGnify/ENA primary metagenome ERZ501479 (study PRJEB25962, sample SAMEA2042630) | human gut metagenome | biome: human gut; feature: human-associated habitat; material: faeces...
ACATCGGTATATAAATCACAGACTCATGCTCTTCCAATAATTTTCTCCACATATCCATCACGTTTTCCGGGGACGGCTGTGTCGTGGATATATCGGCATTTCCGTTTAATTTAATATAAAACTCTTCCTGTGTCAGGCTGATATCTTCGTAATATGTTTTTCCATCTATATCAAATGGCATCGGTACTACGGATATTCCCAGCTCCGCTGCCTGTCGCTGGGTAATTCCGCTGTTACTGTCTGTTACAATCGCTATTTTTGCCAAAGCTTCTTCCTCCAAATTTATCTGACCAAAGTCTTTTCCTGTCTTTATATCTTAACCCAAAACGCGTGAGAAATCAACCTGTTTTCAGCGATTGTCTATTTTCTCCGGATACATATCGTGATTTGCCATGCGGTCCCATGCAACCTGCTCCCATTTTGTTCCCGGCTTGCCATAATTACAGTACGGATCGATGGAAATACCGCCGCGCGGGGTGAATTTGCCCCAGACTTCGATGTACTTCGGATCCATAAGGCGAATCAGATCCTTCATGATGATATTCATGCAGTCCTCGTGGAAATCGCCGTGATTGCGGAAGCTGAACAGATAGAGTTTGAGCGATTTACTCTCCACCATGCGCACATCCGGCACATAAGAAATGGTTACGGTCGCAAAATCCGGCTGTCCGGTAATCGGACACAGACTGGTAAATTCCGGACAGTTGAATTTGACAAAATAATCATTTCCCGGATGTTTATTCTGAAATGCCTCTAATACAGACGGATCATAATCCATACAATATTCCGTATGCTGGTTTCCTAATAATGTTAAGTTTTCTTTCTCTCTCATCACTCGTTTTCCTTTCTATCTTAATGCCGGATCTTCCACATTGTTCGCCTGAAAGGCAGCCGCACGGTCAATACATGTTCCACATTTTCCACACGGTTTCTCTCCACCTTCATAACAGGACCAGGTCAATTCATAAGGAACTTTCAGTTCTAATCCAATCCGTACTACTTCGGCTTTGGATACATTTACAAAAGGAGCTTCTATTTTCAGCTGATGTCCGGAGCCTTCCCAGATTGCTTCATTCATCGCCTGATTGAATACCGGTGAGCAATCCGGATAAGCAAAACCGGCAGAATCATCTGCATGAGCTCCATAATAAATCACTCCACATTCCTTGCTCAGTGCGATACTTGCTGCCGAAGAAAGAAATAACCCATTTCGGAACGGTACATATGTGCTTACAGGCTTATCGCCATTTGTTTTTGAAATCTGCTCTGCGTAACTCTCCTCCGGAATTTCTTCCGTGGACTGTTGAAGCAGTGAACAATTGCTATATTGAAATATTTTGCTTAAATCCAGGAACAGATGCTCCACACCATAATATTCGGCAACTGCTATTGCAGCCCTGATTTCTTTATCGTGCTTCTGTCCATAGGAAACCGAGAGTGCAATCACCTGCTCTTTCCCGTACTTTTTGATTGCCAGTCCTAATGCCGTTGTTGAATCAATTCCTCCACTAAAGAGAACTAATGCTTTCATCTCCATCACCTCACTACTTATTTATACGCCCCGTTCATTTGGATCCCAGATCACTTTATGCATCTGAATCTGCAGACGCACACCATTCAATCGATGTTTCAGCATAAATTCTACAATCTGCACTGGTTCTATAGATCCAAAAACAGGACTAAGATACACATGACACCTGTTTGTCAGATTATAAGTCTGAATCACGTCCAGTGCTTTTAACAGATCTTTCTGGCTGCCACATACAAATTTTACAGTATCATCCTTTCCTAGCAGTTCCATGTTCTCTGTTATCATATATTCTTCGCACCCGCTTGACGGTAACTTATAATCCATTGTAAATACCGGTCGTTCTTCACAAAATGCAGATAAATCAACTGCGCCATTTGTCTCAATTTCGACTTGTAAACCGGCTTGTAAAAGAAGGTGGATCAATTCTCTGATGTCTTTTTGCAGTAACGGTTCTCCACCTGTAAGTGTCACATTGTGAATTCCGGTTCCTAAAACATAATTTAAAATCTCTTCCGGGGTTTCCTCTTTATATTGGCAATCAGGTTCATTGGCCCACATAGTATCACAATAACTGCATCGCAGATTGCATCCTTTGAAACGAACAAAGACTGCCAATTCTCCAGCCCGTATGCCTTCCCCATTAATACTGGTGAATTTTTCTACTACTTTCATCTACTCTTCCTCATAAACCGCGCAATTATTCGGTGTCTCATATACTTCCACACAATGAACCCCGTATCCAAGTTCTGTTAATTTCTTGTAGAAATAATATGCGAAATTCTCTGCCGTAGGACGAAAGGAAACTTTCTCCAAATGAAAGTCCTCATTCTGAAGCGCAGCTACTGTTTCTGCTTTCAGAGATCCCACTTCGTAAATCAGACTATGGTCAAAGGAATCACAAAGTTTTTTCAGATCCTTTTTCAGATTGCCAAAGTCCACTACCATTCCCCGTGTCTGTCCTTCTTGCTCCAACTCCTGACTTTTGATTTTTGCAACAACATTCCAACGATGTCCGTGGATATTTCTGCATTTTCCTTCGTATTTCCATAGAAAATGTGCTGCATCAAAACTGGCTTTTGTTTGCAAATAATACATATTTCAACTCTCCTGTATGTGAAATGTATGTACCTTTAAGAGCTGTGAATCCTAAGCGGAGCGTTTTATATAGATTGAAAAATATTTCCTAAATATAAAAAGCTCTGCGTACTTCTTTGCACGCAGAGCCTAGAATCTTCTTAACTAGCCCTGGTTTTGTTTTTCGACAGGAAGGTACAAATGAACTGTCGGCTGTTTTTCACAGCATGAAAATTATACCACAGAAAATCAGTTTGTCAAATTGGTTTTTCTATTTTAACGAAATGGTGTCCTATTTCCCATATTCTATTCTCCCAGGAAATATCTTCCGTAAGCATCTGCTGCCTTAATTGCTGCGCATACAGTCTCAGGTGTCACCTTAAATGGCATGTTATGAAGTGTATCATTCTCTGCACAGGCTGCTGTCGCAACTGCCATAAGCTTCTCGTCTGTCACTTCTGTAATACCAAGTTCTTTTAATGTAACAGGAAGTCCCAGTTCAATGCACCAATCTATAATGTCTTCCAGTTCTTCTGCCGGAATGTCTTCCAGAACAAGCTGTGTGATTGTTCCAAATGCAACTTTCTCTCCATGATACATATGATGACACTCGTCCAAAACTGTGAATCCATTATGGATTGCATGTGCTCCTGCAAGACCGCCACTCTCAAATCCGATTCCACTAAGCAATGTATTAGCTTCAATTACCTTCTCAACAGCTTTTGTGCAGGCTCCTGCTTCCAGAGCAAGTTTTGCCTTCACACCTTCATTCATCAATGTATCAAAGCACAGTTTTGCGAGTGACATCGCTGCCATAGTAACATTTCCACCAGCACAAGTTGTTGCTTCGCTAGCCTGACAGGCTCTTGCTTCAAAATAAGTTGCAAGTGCATCACCCATTCCGGAAACTGTCAGTCTGACTGGTGATTTTGCAATGATTTCTGTGTCCATCAGAACCATGTTTGGATTAGCTGGGAGGAATAAGTATTCTTCGAATACGCCTTCATCAGTATAAATAACAGAAAGTGCACTGCATGGCGCATCTGTAGATGCAATTGTCGGACAGATCAGTACCGGCACTTCTTTGTAATAAGCAACTGCTTTCGCAGTATCAAGGATCTTTCCTCCGCCAATACCAATAACAACATCACAGCCCTTTTCATTCATAACGGCTACCAAACGATTAATTTCTGTCTTGCTACATTCTCTGTTGAAATACTCATACACTGGTTCAATATCATATCCTTCAAATCCAACTTTGAGAGCGTCTTCAATACGTTTATACCCCGACTCTGTGATCAGTACAAGTGCTTTTTTACCATACTTCTGAGCATATTCACCCAGCTTTTTCATCTCACCTGCACCTTGAACATATTTGCTTGGACTACATAAAATATTTGCCATTTTTGTCTGCCTCCTAAACTCCTTATTTGTATGTTATTAAATTAACAATTTAAAGATATTGTAGTCCTTCTCAGCAAAAGTGTCAATAAAATCCAATTGAATTTTCTATAAGAAATCGGCTATATAATCACTACTCACAGCTGTCTGTATCAAACAACCCTTTTATTCATCTCAACGTGCAAACACCCCTGCTAAAAATCCCCTCTTCTTCACCTGCTGGACTTCTGCCCCACTTCTCATGATCAATGCAAACATTCCCATATTGCGAAGATCCTGCCGTAGGTTCACTGCCTGTTCTTCTGCCAAACCATCTTTTACTAAGAATGGCGTATCATTCAGGCTCACATTCTTCGGGAAGTCATATTTTCTCGCGATGCTTACAAACTCTGACCTCTTTCCGATGTAATCAACCATACTTCCAAGCGCGATCACCTGTTTTGAAGGATACACCGATGGATCTACTTCATACACTTCTTTTTCATCACCGACTGGTTCAAACTTATATTTTGCTGTATAGAAATCCAGTGCCTCCTCAATATAAGAACACGCCTCTCCGTCAAGCTCTTCATACAAAACACACGGCAAACTTGCTACAATTCTTCTTGTTTCTGTTTTTTCCATTCCTGTTAAAATCTGCAGAAATTTAGCAACTTCCAATTCTTTTCCGTTACAATCAATTAATGTTACTTTATAAAATAGTTCTTTGTTTATCATAGTCTTGCTCCATTTTCATTTTTTATAACAAAAATTTTATTTTATTATAACTGAAACAGGGTGATACTGTCTACAGATTTTCTGTTTACAGCATCACCCTGTATTTTACTTATTTTCTCACTGAATAAAATTTAAAAATTCTCAGATTTCATTTCCAGCCTGATATCCGCTGCGGATTGCTGCTGAGATATCTGCTGTTCTCTCACCGCTGCAGTCTCCAACATATACAAATGGAACTGTCAGCTTACTGTCGTCGAAGAGATTCTTCTTAGACCCGAGTGCATTCACAATTGTATCAGCTTCAATTGTAACCTCTGACTCGTCTTTTGTATTCACAGCATGAATCACATTATTCTCGATGGAATTCACTCTTGTATTCACATACTCTTTTACATCGTGTTCTTCAAAGTCTTTTTTGATCAGTGGCATTACTGTCTCGGATTCTCCTGTTGCAATCTGATCCAGCATCTCGACAATGCTTACTTTGAGACCTTTCTGTGCAAGGAATTCTGCTGTTTCAGTTCCAACTAATCCTCCGCCAAGTACTGCACATGCTCCACTCACTTCGCATCCTGCAAGAACATCCCCGGCAGAAACAACATTGCTGTCTGTAACAGACATTGGAAGATCCATGTTATGCGCACCGATGGCAAGAATTACATAATCAAACTTATTCAGCTCTTCACAATCTGCTTCTGTATTTAATTTCACATCTACAGAAAGTTCTGGTAGAATCTTCTCATAATATTCAATAGATCTTAAAATCTCGCTCTTTCTTGGCGGAACTGCTGCCAAATGAATCTGTCCACCAATCTTATCTGATTTCTCAAATACGGTTACTTCATGTCCACGTTTTGCTGCAACTCTTGCTGCCTCAAGTCCGGCGATTCCTGCACCTACAACTGCAACCTTTTTCTTCTCGTCTGCAGGTTTGATAAATATAGTTCCTTCGTTTCCGTTCTCTGCATTTAATACGCAGGAAATGTATTTACGTCCCTGAATTGCATCTACGCATCCTTTATTACAGTTCAAGCATTCTCTGATGCACTCTCCGGATATAGCTTTATTGGCAATATCTGCATCTGCAAGCATGGAACGTCCATAAGCTACGATATCGGCATCTCCGTCTTCGAGGATCTTCTCTCCTGCTTCTAAGCTGACAACACGACCAACTGTTGCAACCGGAACGGATACCAGTTTTTTCACTTCTCTGGCTACCGGAAGTGTCCAGTTATATGGAACATCTCCCATTGGCGGAATTGTATCTCCCATATTTCCTGTATGGTTCGCCTGAGCAACCTGAATCATATCGATTCCAGCCTCATCAAGCATCTTTGCAAACCGGATTCCTTCTTCTGCCTCAAGTCCGCCTTTTCCACGAAGTGATCCATCAGGATTTACTGTAATGATTGGCAGTTTATACTCAATCATAAGATCCGGTGCAGCTTCTTTGATTGCTGCTACTACTTCGAGTGCATATCTTGTACGGTTCTCAAGACTTCCTCCATACTGATCTTCTCTATGGTTCAGAATTTTTGAACAAAGGGAACCAAGAAGACGATCTCCATGTACTTCAATCGCATCGATTCCTGCTTTCTGCGCCTTTGCTGCACATGCAGCGATACTGTTTTTAATATCTTCTAACTGCTCAACCGTTGCCTCTGTTACAAAATGCTGCATATCATGATGAAGTTTTGCATAAGCGCCTTTCGTAAGTCTGTCGCATTCTTCCATCTGTTTCTTTGCTTCTTCTGCATTTCCCTCTGCCTGTGCTTTTGCCGCAGCCTGTCTTGCAATACCTGCCTCCATGATCATGCGTCCAACTCCAGGAACATCATACTCCGGATGGAATAACTGAAGTGCAAGCTTACAGTCATACTTATGTAATGTGTCTGCCAGATTTTTATATACTGGAATCTGGCTGTCATCATAAAGCTTTGGTGTCGGTGAAGCTGTTCTTACAGGAGCTACATCTCCGATAACAACATACGCCACTCCACCTTTCGCAAGTCTTTCATAGAAATTCAGACTTCTCTCCCCAATAGATCCGTCTCTTTCTTCATATCCTGTTGTGAGCGGTGGAAACATGATTCTGTTTTTAAAAGTAAGATCTCCAACTTTAATTGGTTCTGATAATTTATTCCCCATCTTTTTTCTCCGTTCTGCTTTATTTTTAATGTCTTTCAAATTAACATACTTGAGACTTCATGCATAATTTTTGTCAGCATTTGCTGACATCTCTTTTAGCAATTATAATTCTTCTGCCAGTTTATGTCCTGCAGCAATTGCATCTTTCAGAGTTCCGACTTTATCACAGTCTCCGATAAAATGAACTCTCTCTTCTGTAGTCTCTACCTTGTTCGGTGCATAACCGACTGCAAAGATCAGTGTATCCGCATCTGTGATATGATATTCCTGTCCGTCTTTCTCATAAGTGATCGTAGTCTCATCAACCTTTGTCACCTGACTGTTCAGTTCAATCTTCACACCTTTTCTCTTGAGTCTCATTGTCAGCTGACTCTTAGCTGCTCCGCCTTCACCCGGCATCAGTGATGGCGTCATCTCGATCACTGTAATGTCACGGTTTGCAGGGAACATGTCATCAATCAGTGGTGCAAGATAATCTGCTGTCTCACATCCGACCGATCCGCCTCCAAGAATAACAATCTTTCTTCCCGGATATTTTCTTCCGGCAAGAATGTCATCAGCTGTCATTGTCTGCTTAAATACTTTGAATGGAGGGATTTCTTTCGGAACTGCTCCTGTAGAACAGACAACCTCATAATCCTTAAATTCTCCCGCAAGCATTTCCGGTGTTACTTCGCAGTTCATACGAACTTCAATTCCTTCATTTCTCAGACGACGTGCCATGAATTTAATCACTTTACAAAGTTCTTGCTTAGCGATTGGAACTGCTGCAAGTCTTAAAAGACCTCCGAACTCTCCGCTTTTTTCGCAGAGAATAACTTCATGTCCGCGTTTCTTAGCAACATAAGCTGCTTCCATTCCTGCCGGACCTGCACCGATCACAAGAACTTTCTTCTTCTCATCTGCTTCTTTGATCTCGTCAGACTCTACAGATGGATTCACTGTACAGCTGATCGGATTACCAAACATGATTCCTGTCAGGCAACGTCCACATCCGATACATGGACGGATATCATCTGTCTTTCCTTCTGCAGCTTTATTAACGAATTCACTGTCACACAGGTTTGGACGACCGATCATGCAGATGTCGGTCTTTCCGTTAGCAATAAGTTCTTCCGCTACCCATGGCTCGTTGATTCTTGCAACTGTAGATACCGGAATGTTCACATGCTTTCTGATCTCCTCACTTGCATGTGCATGCGGTGCAGGTGATGTGCCAGGTGCAGGCATGGAGCTTCCTCTCTTGATTGTATTTCCTCCGGAAACATGGATGAAATCAACACCTGTTTTCTCAAGCTGTTTGGATACATAGATCATGTCGTTCAGTGTCAGACCACCTTCACTGTACTCATCTCCGGAAATGCGAACATCAATGATGAAATCATCACCACAAAGTTCACGAATCTTTGCAATTACTTCAAGTGTCAGTCTGAGACGTCCGTTAATGTCTCCGCCGTACTCATCTGTTCTCTTATTATAAAGTGGTGTAAGGAATCCACCGAGCAGTCCATGCGCATGTGCACACTGGATCTCGACTCCGTCTCCGCCTGCGATCTGAAAACGGCGTGCAGCCTCTCCAAACTGCTGAACAAGTACATGCAGTTCTTCTACTGTTACTGCTCTCGGTGCTGATTTTGCATAATAAGGACCGACATTGGACGGTGCGATCAGCTGAGGTGTTCCCGGAATTGGAAATGCCATATAAGCCGGATGAAATAGCTGTGCTAAGATCTTCGTATCATACTGATGCACTGCATCTACCAGTTTCTTCCATCCCGGAATATAAGAATCATCATAGATTGACATATCTCCCGGCAAGTATGTATATACCGGCTCTACTGTCGTAACTTCTGTAACGATCAGTCCAACTCCGCCCTTCGCTCTGGCTGAATAATGCTCAACCAACGCATCTGTCACATAGCCTTTATCTGCCATGTTTGTGGAAATCGGCGGCATAAAGATTCTGTTCTTTACCGTTGTCTTCCCAATCTTAATTGGTTCAAATAAATGTGGAAAATATTCATTCATTTTCTGTTCCTCCAATTTGTTTTCTTTTCCCGTTCTTTTATCATCTCGCTGCAGATTGAAATTGATAAATTTTTCACTATTATATTATACCAGTTTTTTAATAATTATGGTGTTGTATTTGTATGATTTTTACAACTAATTCTCTTACAAATCAATATGATTATGCAAATAATCAAAAAGAGTTTCTGAATCTTGTGAATTTTCACACAATCCAAAAACTCTTTTTGTTCATCTTGTTCTTTTGTCTTACGATTATTTTAACTTATAATCATTTCTGCTTCTGTGTATATCTTAACTTTAGACATTGAGTACTGACGAATCTTTTTATCCAGTAAATCCATTGTAAGAAGAACACCTTCTATTTCAGATATTCTCATTTGTACCAACTTTAGATCCTGGTATATATAGTCAGGAATCATACCAAATCCGACAACTTTCACTTCCTGTGGGATGTTCACTCCATACTTTCGAAGCGCCGTCAACGCACCGATTGAAATCTGTTGATTTTCAAATAAAATTCCTTGCGGAAGCGGATTTTTTCTCAACCAGTCTAACAAAGTCTCCGTTATCTTTGGAATTTCATCTCCAAGATCAAGAATATGTTTTGCAGATGCAGTATCTTCGTTAGACTTTGTATTTAAAAATGCTTCTTTACGAACTCGATAATTATAATTATCTTTCCCTGTGCAGAAATAATAAATATCTGATGCACCTTCCTTGTACAGATAATCCACAGCACTTTTTAGCATTTGTCTATTGTCTGTACATACGCTGCTATACCGACTATCTGGAAGTTCACAGTCATAAAGAACCAATGGTTTTTTGATTCTTTCAAGCAGGTTTTGATCTTCTTCTTTTAATTCGGTTCCAAAAAGAAGAACGCCTGCCACAAAATCCATATTACATTCCGTAATCACTGCTTCTGTTTGCGCAATGTCATCATTTAAATACGTCACTCCATAAAGATATCCAAGTCTTCTTGCTTCAGAATCAAATGTAGCAAGTACATCTGACCAGAGATCTGTTTCTGAATTACACGCAGCACCTTTGCTGTGATTAACGATCACTATTTTGATCATCTGATTCACCGGATGGCCAGACACTGTAACGATATTCTCTTTTACCGGGATCACTCCGTTATTCTTCTTCATTTCTTCCAGACATTCCAAAACCATTCTTCTGGTTTCTTCATTCACACCGGGTTTTCCATTCACCGCAAGCGAAACTGTCGCTTTGGAAACTCCGAGATGCCTTGCAATGTCTACCATCTTTATCTTCATGTGTGATGCCTCGTTTTTTCTAGATTGTAGTAAAATTAATTTCAAAATCGTCATATATTCAAACTTTAACTATTTCTGAAAATGAATACTATTCGTAATCATTAATTCTTATATTCCTTTATTATCCTATATAACTCATTGTTTTATTATTATAACAAACTATCTTGAAATAAGACAGTTTTTTGTGGGTAATATTTATGGATTAAAATATTTATGGATTATATTTTTGTTGCTCTTCATTTCATACATGTAGCTATGAACACATTTTTAGGAAAAATAAAAAATAGACAATGAACACTTTGAATTGCGAACATTGTCTATTTTCACATGATTTTACGAATTCTTCTAATGATTTTCTACTTACTTTCAAGCTACCAAGTTTAAAAGCTGGTAATAATCCATCATTAATTAACTCGTAAACTTTGTGAACGTTCACTTTTAAATATTGTGAAACTTCTTTAACTGTAAGTATCTCATCACAATTATTTATAATATTTGTATTTGTCAATATAACCACTCCATTTATTATTCTTTATTTTGTTGTAGATCCGAAACCACCATTACGCTTATTAGTAGCATTATCATCTTCTATGATTCCATACTTAAGGAAAATTCCTTGTGCAAAACCATTACCCTCGAAAACTTCTAATTTTTTATTACCTTCATTAGTAAGCTTAATAAATATATGCCCCTCATTATCAGAGAATATTCACCTTATGCCCTCTGTGTTTCTTCAGTTCATTCCATAAAATCATATTCATATTATCGGATTTTTCTGTATTACATACATATTTTTCTTCCAAAAATGCTTTATAATATTCAACTTCATCAAATTCATTCTTTTCCATACCGGATGTTGAAATGCATAGCATTTTTGAACTCGAAAATATTGATTGGAATGAAGTTAATCGAAAGATATTAATCACTGACTTCAACAAAATTTAAATTACGTAACTTAAAACTAAGAAGTTGAAGATATTCTTTAGTAGCTTTGTATGTTGTCATTTCTTTTAAATCATCATAAAGTTCGGAAAAACTTGGAAATATTCGTGTTATATTATCTGGAATATAATCTTCTACATTGAAGTGTTCCATATGTTGTTCACATAAATATAATTCTGAACAATATGTAAAAATATCTTTAAGAAGTACTGTTTTTTTATTTTTAATATTTTCATAATATGATTTTGGTTTTTCTGGATTGGAAAATTCTTTATGGATATTTTCAAGTTTATAAGTTGACTCTATATATGTATTTATTATTCTTCCATCAATCAATGATTTTAATGTTGCATGGTACTCACTCCAACATTTAAACGTTTGATTAAAATTAGTGTCTTTAACAGCTAAATCCCATTGTCCATTATAGAAATCTTTCACAAAAGAATTCCAATCTATCATGTGTGTTAATTCATGGGTAATCGTAATTAATGGATAAACTATAAGTTCGTATAGTCTTTCAAAATCTATTAAAATAATATTTTCTGATGATGGAATGAAACATCCATTGATTTTTTTATTGTTATTGATATTTTCGATATATTTTTTCTGATCATTTAATATATCGTCCGTAAATAATATATTTGCCTCTTTTACAATGTCGATTCCTTGGGCAACATAATAGTTAACACATGCTTTTGCAAGTAAATTAGCGTTTTCGTTATCTGTAATTATTGACATTTGTTTTCTCCAATCTTATTTGTATTTTCAAAGAAGAAGGTGTAATTGAAAACAATGGTATTTGTATTATTCTGTATGTCAAATAACAGACAAAATCTCCTTTGTTATGATGTACTTAAATTGCAACATATAATAAAGGAGATTTAATTAGGAACTTATGTTTTGGTGAATTTTACCACAAATGACCACAGTTTTCACATTTCCATGTTTTATTAGCCTTTCGAGAGAAAATACCGAAACCAATAATAGATGCTGTTCTCTCTCCTGTACCGATTAGAATGAATTATTAAAATGTTTGTAAAAAGCTTCTACGAATTCTTCAGAAGTTGTTTTCATAATAGATATTCGTTGTCTAATATCTATGTTCATATCTAATAAAGTGTGTAAACTAAATAATTCATCATAAAGGCTAGGGTGTGTTTTCTCGAACATGTCTATAAGTTCACTATTGAAATATTTATGAGCGGCATCTAATTTACCGAAATAATAGAGCATATTTCTTTCTGTATTTACACACTTAGATGAAAATTCGAGACTATCATCACAGTAAAATTCATTTTTATCGGCTTCAAGTACAGCAAGTGCATCAGCTAATGGATATAATATATAGTTATTAACATTCATTTCTTCATCTTTGTATATAAAATTAATGTCATTAGAAAAATGCTTGCCCCGGGAGTTCATTGATTTTATTCCAATTTGTGATATTAGTTCTACTTTAGAAGCGTGGTATTCAGAGTATGTAAACATTAATTCTTTAAATTCGTCATCAGGAAATTGATTTTTATAAGTAAAACAATCATAAATATGAGTAAATTCATGAAATAAAATTGATTTAACAAACTTATCTTTGTATATAAACAGTTTTTTATTTATATACAAGACATACTTATTATCTTCTAAATCATTTGAATTAAAATAAGCATACGTCCCATCTTTTTCAATAAATTGAATTTTAAAGTGTGGCAAACTATCATCTTCTATAAAAATTTTATATTCTTCGTATAGAGAATGTATTTTAAAACATAAATTCTCATCATAAAGTGAGGTGTTTTCCATGTCAAACTCTCCTAATTTATCAATTTTTTTTGACCAATCATTTGAGAAACAGATTGATTTATTAACTCTATCAAGAGGTGAGTGCTAATATTTTTGTTATTTTTTTGCAAACCCTTTAAAATCAATGGTTTGCAGTATCTTATTTCTTTTGAAATTGTGATTTTTTCTGTTTTGACACCAATTTGACACCAATTTCTCTTTTTGTGGTGTCAAGCATTTAACACCATACTATCTAGTCTTGCAATCTCATTTTCAATCCTTGTCAGCTCTCCAATATGGTTGTACACTTCCATTGTTACATCTATATGAGCGTGTCCCATAATATATTGAAGAACTTTTACGTCCATACGGCACTCTGCCATTCTGGTACAAGCTGTGTGACGCATTACATGAGCTGAAAACTTTGGTAACAGCTCTGCTTTCCTATGCTCTTTTTTTGCTCTCTCTACTTCGGTTTTGTTATATGCGTCTACAATGTTATATAAAACACTATTTACGCCATTCGGCATAAGCGGTCTGCCCGATTTCGCTGTAAAGACAAACCCCGAATACCCGTCCACCTCAATGCTCTTATCCTTTGCAAGCATAAAATTGATTTTTCTTTGTTCCTCAAAGGCTTTTGCAACTTCTTGTGTCATAGGTATAATACGAATACCCGACGACGTTTTTGGTGTTGAGATATGGAACTTGCAACCGTCGCCTAAATTCTTATAAATGAGCTGGTGGTCTACATTAACCGTTTTTGCCTTGATGTTTATATCTTTCCATGTAAGACCAATAAGCTCCCCACACCTTAACCCCGTACCAATCATTATGGTAAACATAGGATAATATGTGTTATAGACATTGCTCTGTTTTACAAACTCCATAAACTTTTCTTGTTGAGAAACTGTTAAGGCTTCTTTTTCCTCTGCTGGTTTTCCGTAATCGCTAATGGAACTTTTTGCAGGGTTCTTTCGGATAATATCATCATCAACAGCCATTTCTAATGCAGGATAAAGCAGGTTGTGAATATACTTGATTGTAGAATAAGCATATCCAGCTTTGGAAAGTTTCGCATAATACGCTTTAATATGTGAGGGTAAAAGCTGAACAACTTTAATATTTCCAATCTCGTCTTTTACTCTGTTTTCCCAAGCACGAACATAACTAACTCTTGTAGTATCAGCCAGCTTACGAGTTGCCATATAACGCTCAAACAACGTGTTAAGCGTCATTTTTTTGATTGCTCCGTCTGTCAATATATTATCTTCCATATCTTTTGCAATCTGCTTCTCTTTTTCTCGAAGCTCTGGTAAATCTTGTGCATAGACTGTCAATCTCTTGCCTGTTCTTACATCTGTATAACGATAACTGTATCTTCCATCATTACGCCAGTTTTCGCCCTCTCTTAATTTTCTTCCTTTTGGGTCTTTTCTACTAATTGCCATGAGAACCATTCCTTTCTGAAAAAGCCTCTTTTCTTGTTCTCACAGCGTGCTTTGTCCTTTCTTATTATACTACACACGCCAGAGAACATAAATAGAAAATCGCTCTATTCTTCCAAATATAACAAGTATTTCTTGACTTTTTCTATGGAATAAAGAACCCTGCGACCTATCACAATTTTTGCTCCTGCCTGCTCGCCAATCTTTCTTGCAGTAGCACGACCACAAGATAACCTAGCAGACAGTCCCTCTATATCAACAGCAATCGGCTGTTCCGTTGCTCTTATCTTCGTTTTATTCATATTCCAACACCTTACCTCGCTGGAACATCACATCATTTAACACATCAGTATTTAACATAATGTAACACCCCCTTTACTGTGTGTCTATTTATAAGTTACATAAGCAGACAGACGGCTTTGGAAAGCTCCATTAGTATCTCAACTATTCCCATTCTTGTGGGCAGAACCGCACCATGCGGACGTATCATTATTCTGTGAGGATAGGTCGTGGCAAAACGACTTTTCCAACAGTCGCTCTCGGATCACTGCGTGGGTCGCTCGCTTTCTTTTGGAAAGGTCGTGGCGTACAGTCCCCGTGGCTCGCTATCTCACAAACGTATCTGTCTGCTTTATTCAGTTGTCAAAGAGCTGTGGCGAAAGCGTGTTGCTTTCATGTAAAAGCAGGGCAGAGCAGGAAAGAGGGGGACATTAAACCATGCTCTGCTAAAAACTGCTTATTCTTCTTCGATTTCTAAGGCAATATCAAACCCTAAAATCATTTTGATAAGTGCTTCTCGGATAAGTCCCTTTAACTCCATATCTACAACAATATAGACATTGCCGTATTCATCATAGAGTGGGCGCAAACAGCACTTTGATATGTACGGGTCATAAAATGCCAGTATTTTTTCAATCGCTTTTTCGTCCCCGTCCATTGCTTGCGAAAGCAAATAGTAGGACGGCTTCTTAAATGTTTGCTTCATTTTACTGCTTCTCCTTTAGTATTTTTTTCATAGTTTCCAAAGCATGATGTCGGTTTCTAAATACACCGCTTTGCGTAATCTTTTGTAAGTTGGCAATTTCACTTTCTGTCATTTCCAAGAAGTAATACATTAACAGAGTATTTCTCTTTCTTTCTGGAAGTTTTTTCAAGGCTTCTGCCAGCTCATCATCAAGGACACGAATATCAATGCCACATACTGAAAAGATTGTATAATCTGTTTCGTAGTCATCCCACACAGCAAAATTTTCAACGAAAATTTCTGGAAGTTCACAGAATGGAATTTCTTTATCTTTTCGTCGTTTCAATCCTTGTTGGTAGTCCTTTACAATATGACGGACAACTTTCTTCAAACAACTTTCAAAGCGACATTGAACTGTTTTCTGGAAGTCAGACGGTTTCATCAATCTCACCCCCTTTCCACTATGATTTGAAAAGTGTTTATCCCTCTTTCCGCACCATATAGGGAATGAAAGGTGTGATTTAATGACCTCTTTTGAAAAATTTTTAAATTTTTTTCGGGTATGAAAAAAGCCCGCACAAAACATATAGTCTGTACGAGCCTTTAAAGCTAAAACATATTCAATTTTTAATAGTGTGCTATTAGGTGGAATTTGATTGCAAAGAATTGTACTTAAAGCTTTCCATAATGCAAGCCCCCTTAAAGCACCGTATCAATGTTGGCATGGTTTTCAAATTACTCTGAAAAATTATGAACTGTTCCTTTTGGAAATGTAATGGTCAGTCTTGTATATTCTTTTTCCGTAGAAGCAATATCCAATTTCAAGCCCAACCTATCGCATAATTTTTTCGATAGATACAGTCCCATACCCGTTGCATTTGCCTTGTTTCTATTTGAACCCGTAAAACCTTTTTCAAATACACGGGATAAATCAGACGCTTTTATTCCACAACCATTATCTTCAATCACAAGCAATATATTTGTACCATTGTCTTGACTGTATATCGTCAGCTTATTTTCTTGCTTATCAAAATACTTAATCGCATTTTGCACGATTTGAGATAGAATGAATGTCAGCCATTTTTCATCAGTATAAATGACATTTTCTATGTCATGGATATTGATAATTGCTTTTCTTTCCATAAGCGAATGACGGAATTTCAGAATGACATTATGTATCACTTCGTCTAACTGCAACTGTTTTACAAAATAGTCCTTTTCCGTATTTTCGCTTCTTGCATAGTAGAGCATTTGTTCCACTAACTGAAATATTTTGTCTGTTTCTTTTTTTAATGTGTAATTTTTTGTATTGTCAAACGTCAAAGACAATGCTCCTATCGGTATTTTAATTTCATGGACGAAACTTTCCACATATTCTTGATAGTCCTGCTTTTCCTCTGTGATTTTGCCGATTTCATCATTCATAGATTTGCAAGCTTTTTTTAGTGCGTAGCAATAGGCTTTATTTTGAAATTCTTTTGGCTTTGGTAAAACGTCTGCAATATAATAGGTTTCTTCCAGTCCGTCTACTAAATCAATAATATGTTGTGAAGCGTTACGTTTCTTCCGATACAAACACCATTGAAAAAGCCCTTGTATGCTGATGAACAGAATTACCAGCGATACAACAAACAGCGTATCTACACCGTAGAAAATCAAGAGAAATGCTACTACGGCAAGAAAGAAAAGCTGAAACAATATCTCTGTTATTTTTTCTTCTAAGAATGTAAAAAAACTCACAGTTTCCAACCCTTTCCTCGTATATTTTCCAATAAATGAACAATACCGATTTCTTTCATTTTCTTTTTTAGACGGGTCATATTAACCAATAATACATTTTCGTCTATATAATATTTGTCATTCCACAGCTTTTCCAATAGTTCTTCTTTGCTAATAACTTTATCTTCGTTCATAAAGAAGTAGTACAAAATACGAAATTCATTTCTTGTCAGTTCAATGCTTTGCTCTTGATACTTCAAAATGGATAAATGTAAATCAAGGGTACAATCTTTTTTGACAAGCTCACGGAAATTATTCGGGTTTGACAACTGCAATGCACGCTTGATCTTCTCAAGAAGAATAAGCGTGTCATACGGCTTTGTGATGAAGTCAATCCCACCCACTTGAATACTTTTCAATTCGTCAGCATTTGTATCTCTGCTTGTTACAAAGATAATCGGTACTGGCATGACTTGTTTTATTTTCCTGCATACTTCATAGCCATTCTCATACGGCAGGTTAATATCAAGCAGAACCAGTTCTATGGAATATTGCTTTAATTCATCTGTCAGGTTTCCAAAGTCAATCAATAAAACTGTTTCATATCCTTGTGTGTTCAATAATTTAGAAAGCTCCAAACGAGTGATTTCATCATCTTCGATAATTGCTATTCTCATTTCAACACCCCCTTGATTTACCATTATAATAATTCCACAGCAGGAGAGCTAGAAAAATCTAACTCGCCTCATTGATATTTCGTTTGAAACCGATATACGTTGCTATCCAGTAAATACTATAAATTAGGAAGAAGATAATTAAATTCAAGCCAAAGTACATTAGATAAAGGTGTTTATCTCCCAAAATTTGTTGATATACATTATTCAATGACGACATCATCACGAAAGAACATAATATTGCTGATATTGCAGGGACACAAAATAATATCAATAATTGTTTTCTGATTGTCTTAAATAGCGACTTGTCATTTATTCCTAATCTTCGCAAGGTCAGGTAGCGATATTTGTATTTAGTAGAGTCGCTCAATGATTGAACTGCCAAAATTGTCCCTACTGCGGAAATCAAGATAAATGCAATATACATAAACAGACTGACTACTATTGCAACCATTGCTTTTTGTTGTTCTATTTCTGCACCTCTTACGTTTACTCTATACGATTCGTCATTTATTTCTCCATTTTCATCAACCTTTACTAATTGATGTTGCATATCTTCTTTTATCTTATTTTCTAATTCTGCGTCTGTATCTTCTTTTGTATCTATAATCAAATGATTTTCTGATACTTCAAGTCCTTGAACATATTTATCTGGAAGTACAACAACAAATCTGCCAGTATTAGTTATAGAGTTCCAATAAGACTTAGTGTCATATCCTTTTAATTTCAAATTTTTATTTGCTACTGTTATGGTTTCAATATCTTTGTTATCTTCAACCTCATATGCAAACTTGCTATTTGTAACTATATAGTATTCGTTATCATTTAAAGAAAGCAACGGCATCTTTCTTAATTCTAGTAATCTATTATAATCACTTAACTTCAAGACTGGGTCAAAATCATAATATTCTGATTGGAAAAAATTTTGTACCTGATGATTCGGCTCTTTATAAATGTCGTACTCAATGGTATTATCAATCGTATATTCTTCTTCAATTACTCGAATATATTCATCAAATACCTGCTTATCATCAAAGAGTTGTACATCATATGGTGCATTTAAATTCACGCTGATATCATACGAAGCTTTGTTGATACTAGAATAATTCAGAGCCAGCAGTGAAATTAAAATCAACATAGACAATGTACCAAATGTGAAGCTCATTGTTCTTGCTTTAGAAGCAAATGTTCTTGCTACAAACAGATTATCATTTTGATATTTCATTTTTTTATTCTTTAACAAAACAGTCAAGAACATATCTGCACAAGTTGTAGATATACCATAAATGCTGATAATCAACATGATTACGCTTACCATCAAATAGGTAAGTGTTTCTTGCTTATTAAAATTATCCATAGTACAACGTGAATTCCAGAGAAAAAGAGAAATCGCACCAAGAATAATACTTAAAACAAAAATGACATTTCTTTTTTTACTGTCACGGAACATTTTCTTTTCATTTTGTTTATCAAAGTAAAGAAAATCACGTATCGTCATTTTACTTATTCTTCTTAATAGATTAAGTAAAACCAAAACATAAATAGTTAAAAAATAAATTATCAATAGTCCAATAGAAACAAAATTCAAAGAAATAAAGAGAGTTTTTGGAATACCCAGTAAGTTTACAATTACTAACGACACAAACTGGCTGAATAAAAAGCCAATAGGAATAGCTAATACAAATGCTAAAATTCCCAACAGTATATTTTCAATTACAACTAAGTGGGCAATTTCTTTTTTCTTAATGCCAAGAAGCATATATGTTCCTAATTCTTTACTTCTTTTTTCAAACATAAATTTCGTTGTATAGTTGATCAAAAAGCATATCACAAAAATAATAAGGATATTTACAGCGAACAATGAATTCTTAAATGCATCCATACTGGAACATAACTTTACAATTTCATCAGAACTTGCCACCAAATTAAAAGCAAATATAAGAGAAAAGGATGCAGTAACGGTTATCAGATAAATCAAATAATCTTTAATATTTCTTTTTGTATTTCTATACGCTAACTTACCTAACATTTCCCACTTCACCTCCGAGCAAGGTTAATATATCCAGTATTTCATTGAAGAAATCTTTTCTGCTTTTTTCCCCTCTGAAAATTTCATTGAATATTTTACCGTCTTTCAAGAACAAAATACGTTCACAGAAAGACGCACTAAACGGGTCATGTGTTACCATTAAAATAGTAGCCTGCATTTTCTTGTTGATTTCAGACATTGTTTCCAGTAATAATCTGGAAGCTTTTGAGTCCAAAGCTCCCGTCGGTTCATCAGCTAAAATCAGTTTCGGTTCATTGATTAAGGCTCTAGCACAAGCACAACGCTGTTTTTGTCCGCCAGAAACTTCATAAGGAAATTTCGATAAAATATCACGAATACCCAATTTATCGGCGATAGCATGAACTCTTTTCTCAATATCAGTAGGGTTCTGTTTGTTGATAACCAATGATAAAGAAATGTTTTCTCCAATCGTTAAAGTATCTAAAAGGTTGAAATCTTGAAAAATGAACCCTAAATTTTCACGTCTGAAATCAGCAAAATCTTTATCCTTGATTTTGGTAATATCTTGATTATTGACTGTAATGTGTCCGCTGGTTACAGTATCAATCGTAGAGATACAGTTTAATAGGGTAGTCTTTCCAGAACCACTAGCTCCCATGATTGCGACAAATTCGCCCTTATCTACATACATAGAAATACCGTCTACTGCCTTTGTGATATTTCCAGAGTTACCCCCGTAGTATTTTTTTACTTGCTCTAAATTTAAAATGTGTTCCATTAAAAATCGCTCCTTTCTTCCTGCCACATTTATTTGTTTTGGAATACAATTAAATTATAGCAAGGGCAGTATTCAATTACACTTACAGTTTTGAAAGTAAACAGAGAGTAAAAGAGCCGTGATAATGCAGATCACAATTTTGTGAAGCATTTCCACGACCCTTTTATTATAATTTTGCCTTTGTCTTTTTCGTAATGATATAAATATATTCTTCTGGTGTAGGGCGTTTATTCCCAAAATACTTTTTGAAATTTGCCTGCACCTCTGGGTCGGTGCTATTCATAGCTTCATCAATCGTAGCTTCAATATCCGCCCGAACATCAGCCAATGATACACCGCCAGCTTTTGCACCAGCTTTCAATGCCTTTTTTATATCTCTTTTGTTCAGTCCTATCATATTCATACCTCAATTCTACTTTTTAAAGCTAATAAGTTTTCCGTTGTATTTTACAATGATGAATATGATATAAAACACTCCTACAACAATCAAAGTAAGCCCTATGTAGTAGCCTAATTCAGAATGAGAGATTAAATTGATAATCGGCATAACAAGAATACCAATACTAACCAGTAAAGTGCCTATTCCTATTTTTTTTGTAAACACCTTTTTATCTTTAGGGTCAAGTTGTGTATAATGATAACCATGTAATAAAGTAATATTCTCTTTTATACCTATTTGATAAGATGTAAAAAGTAAAAACAATCCTATAACTATTTCAACAATCAATTCCTCTAATTCCATAATCGTTCTCTCCTTTAATCAAAATAAAATAATTCTTCAAATTTTTTATCTAAAGCTATACAAAGCACTAATGCCAATTTTGCTGTTGGATTAAATTGTCCAGTTTCAATAGAACTAATTGTATTCCGAGAAACCCCGACTAGTTCAGCTAATTCTGTTTGTGATAATTTTTTTTCTTTTCGTACAGTTTTTAATCTGTTTCGCAAAATTAAATGTTCGTCCATTCTATAAACCTACCATTAAAAATTTATAAAAGTAATACCCCATAAATAGAAGAAAGAATAAAGCAATAACAAATTTGGATTTATTTTTTGAAATATGTGCTTCATAACCCATAGAGCCAAATGCCACAGACCCAATAATTGTCATTATGTCATAGTAAGGTTCTTTACAAACTGCTTTAATGAAAAGAATTAAAATGCAGATAAATAAAACAAACATTAAGCCAAAAGATTTCCCTTGAAGTTTAATATGTTTTTCGTATTCATCAAGATATAGATTCTCTTTTTTGTTTTGTGATAGTATTTTTTCTTTATCCATTATATAACGCTCCTTTCAAATAATACCAAGTACACTTGTCATTTATATTATAGCATTCGGTCATTACAAGTCAATATTTTTGCACAGTTTTCTTGTCGTTTTGTAAAAGCGTGCAAATCTGATAGGAAATGCACGCTATATCATTTATCCTACAATCTTCCAGTTACTATCCTTATGTAGCACAAGCTCATACTGCGATACCTGCGTCGCTTTTGTCTGATTATCAAGGAATTTCACAACAACCTTGACTTTCACATTATCCCCGTCTTTTGTAAAGATAGGGTTTACTAATTCAGAATAAAGGTAGTCCTTGCCGATAGGTTCAATCACATTTCCCGATACATAGTAGGCAAGCTCTTTTTCTGTCGCTGTCGGATACAGCTTAAAGAATGTTTCCAGAAATGCGGTAGCGTCATTGACAGTACCAGCGTCTACACTTGCGTCTGTTTCTGGTGTCTTTGGCTCATAGTCTGATTTTTCGATTGCTGGTGCAAGGGTAGGGTTCTGAACGATTACCATATTCCCGTCTGCGTCCACATAGACTTTTACAGTATAGGTTGCTTTCACATTGCTTGTCTGTTCTCCCTCTTTTATCTGCTGATCTACTTCGTAGGTAGCAGAAAAAGTGTCCGTTCCCGACTGTTCGATACTCCATACAATCACATCTGTAACCGTGGAGCTGGTTGGTATATCGGTTCTAATGGTATCCACATTCAAGCCCTGCAATTCCTTTGTCAGATAACCGTTGATTGCCTGCGTCCTTGCTTCAATCGCTTCTTTGCTGTTATTCCATGTGTAATAGGACTTCGCAAAATTCTTCACGAAATTTTCTATCCCGTTGGTGTCCTGCAAGCGAAGTTCAATGATTTCTTTTTCATGGGTGGTGTGCTGGTCGATAGCCGTAAAATTCTTATACACCCCAAAGCTCACGCTTGCGACAAGCACCACCCACAACGCAATCACGGTTTTCTTATGTGTGCCTACCTTGACAGTACGCACCTTTTTTTCTTTTGGTTCTTTGATAGTTTCTGTCTGTTTCTTATTCTTCTTAAACATATTTTTCAAGTCCTTTCTATTGTTTTACTCGTCCTGCACCGATTAAGTGCTGTTGCCAGTAACTACTACTTAGGTCTGCATATCCTATCGGGTCGCCTGCATGGTACATCTGGTTATTTCCTACATAAATGCCGACGTGGGTTACATACGAACCAGCGTTATAGGTAGAATGGAAAAACACCAAGTCCCCAGCCTTTGCCTGCGAGAGTGGGAGATGTTGGGTAGCGTCATACTGTGCTTGTGCCGTTCTCGGTAAGGAGATACCAGCTTTTCCATAGCACCATTGCGTCAATCCCGAACAATCAAAGGAAGTATTCGGGTTACTGCCACCATACACATACTTCCAGCCTTGATATTTCAACGCTTCATTCATAATCGCTTGTGCCGTCGCATTATCAAAGTGTGCCACGGTCAGATATTGATTGACTAATTCCACATAGAACATATTTCCATAGCCATACCGCCAGCCCCCATTCTTCGCAACAGCTATCGGGTTGGTGTAGGTTACTTTCTTTCCACCCGATTTCTCACGGGCGAAGCTCTCTGCAAGATTAAAAGTGTGTTTTTTTCCTTTTCCTGCCACATATCCCACATAGCCACCGCCATAGTTATAAGACTGTATTGCTACATTCAAGTCGTCGATACCTTGATTTTTGCAGGAAGAAAGCAGGGACGCAAAATACTTACACCCCTGCTTGATTGAGCTTTCCGTATCTAAAGAGTTGGGCGGTAAACCCAGACTTTCCGAACTCTGCATAACATCTTCTGCCGTACCGCCACTTTCTACTTGAATGATAGCAAGTAGCACATTGACATACTCGGAGATACCGCTTTCTCTGGCGTACTTTTCCACCATAGGCTGATGTTTCAAGACTTCTGCGGATAAGTTCATACCCGTAATGCCAGAAGAAAAGTTGCTGTTCTCATCGTCGCTGTCCGCACTAATCAGCACCCCAAAGAAAAGCACCAGAGAAAAGAGGATAGGAAACAGACTGCCGATAAGAGCGATATGTTTCAGTTTCATTTTTTCTTCTGTCCTTTCTTCGTTACAAGGTTACGAGTTTTCTCTATGGTCTGTTGGTTCTTCTGGACGGTTTGCGTTTGCTGAACCTTTATCCTGCGGTCTTTGGTGTCATTCTGGTGTGTTTCCTGCGATACCACTTTTTCTACATTCTGCCTATGTACTGGCTGTGCAGGCTGGGTCGCTTTTCTATCAGAAGCACCAGAAGATAACGGACGCTCTTTTACAACATTCGTCTTGACTGGCTCACTTGCTTTTGAAGTGGTCGCTGTGGCAGGGCGTTTCACTTCCTGCATTTTTTCCGCACTCGGCTTTGGAATGGTTGAAGCTGTGGCTGGTCGCTCATGGGGACGGGTAGCTCCCGTTGTCGCTGATCCGTCCGTCTTTCGCTGTGCCTGCCTTGCTTCTTGTGCCTTTTGAAGCTTCATACGCTTGTCAGCGATATTCTGTCTATGCTGTTCCTGCTTTTCCAAACGCCCCGTCTGTCTGGACTGCTGTTCCTGCACCATGCCACGCTTGAAGTCGGACACGCTGGACTTTGCCTTTTCCTTTGCGGAATACACCGCATAAGCGGTCTGTGTCGGCATATCCTTGATATTCTCTTTGACAGCATTTGCCTTGTCTTTCACTTTATTTTTCGTATCTAAGACAGCACCCACCTTTGAGCCTGCACGCTGTCCCATGCTGGAAGTGGTATTGCCCCGATTTTCTTTAGAAGCGGTATTTTTTCTTTCAGCCCGTTTGCCAGCAACGGCACTTCCAGCAACCGCACCAGCGACACCGCCCGAAATACCGCCAGCACTTACCGCCCTTGCAATACGGTGTTCCATACGCCTAGCCCGATGTCGCATAAACAGATACGGTCTGCGGAAAATCCTGTGTCCCATGCTTTGACTGTCGCCAGCATTAAGTGAGAACATACTCATTAAGTCGCCCAGCTTCATGTAGATACCAGCGAAACATACTATCTGCAAGAACGCCACCATGAAAAACGGGTAATCTGTGGAAATGTTATAAAACATACTGGAAATGCTGAACGCCACCGTTACAATGAGCGTTATTCCTGCCCGTGTCATTATGGTATTAAACACCCTCACGATTGCCTGCTTTGCCATGCTTTCATAACTCGGTATCATGGAAAGTAGAAAACTGATAGGTAAAAACATTGCAAAGATAATAAAAAGTATCTGGCTAAACAACATCATGCCCGTAAGCAAGAATACAAATATCGTTATCCCTAAATTGAAGAACAGTAGGAAGAACACCATACCTAAACGGTTCACTACCTGCGGTATTGTCAGATTGTTGTTGTCGTTGTCCTCGATTTCTGTTTTCACGACTTCCTCTCTGGTTTTCCCGTCCTCGTCCTCTGGACTTGCCGATACAAGAGCTTCGACACGGTCTGCCCCGATTTCTTCTGTGTTGCTGTTACCGAATTGCAGAAGTAGCCACGGCTGTTCCACTTGAATAGAAAATAGGCTGTCCCGTATCAAGTCCACGCTGTCCTTGCCCTCGCTGTCGGAGTTGGGGAGCATGATTTTTGTTCCCAAGTCCAAAGAAGCGGTACTGATGTCTGATGAAAATTCATTTATCTTCTTGATGTAGTCGGGAGCGTAGGCAATAAACGAAGCGGACAGCACGAACACCACCACAAAGTTGATAACAGCGTGAAGTGCCTTGCTGGTTTCCCGTTTTATCAGTCCCGTATAGGCAACATAAAGTCCCACCACTAAGATAATGAGAAGCAGGAAACCAACATAGAAGCCCGTAGAAGAAAAGCCGTTCTCGGTTACACCTGCAAGGGTCTGTATGCTCTTTCCGATACTGTCTGCCATATCGTTAATAAAATCAAGTTTATAGGCTTCCTGCACCACATAGCCCGTGGCATTGCTTAAATAAAGGCTTATCGTCCAGACAAAGTTGGTAATGCAGTAAAGCCCGTACTGTACCGATTTTCCAATGCCGTCCAGCCAGTTCCACGGCAACCATGACCAGCTATTATCCACATAAAAATCAAGCTGGTAGTTGGAAAGGGGATATTTTGAGTAAAGATTTTCTGCGTTTATGGTATCGTCTACAAGTCCCGTTGCATGAGCCACCGTCCCCAAAAGTGAAAGCAGGATAAGGGAGAGTGCCACCACGAACAGAGCCATTTTGAGAAAGTGAAGTATCTTCCTTTTTGTGAACGCACCTTTTATCCTTTCTTTCATCACTCCACCTCATTTCTCTGTACGGGCGGTCTGGTATCGAAGGCGTGTAGCAGTTCTTCAAAAACTGGGTGTATCTGTACCACACCGACACGCCCGTATAAGTCCTGCAATAAGCATTGTCCGTTCTCCAAATCACGAAGCCGTTTCTGGTTGTTTTCGTCGTCCTTGTCGATACCGAAAAATTCTAAGGTCTGTTTTATCTCGTTGATGTCAGTAGAACGGAAAGCGAATTTTAAGCCGATATTGTTTTTCAGACTTTCCTTTGACACGTCCCCAGAAGATTGTGTAACGAAATAAACGCCTGCCTGCATAGCTCGTCCAGCACGAACCAGCTTGTTAGAGAGCGTTTCTCCTTGTGCCACATTTAAGAACGCCCACGCTTCGTCAAGGTCTACAATCTTAAAAATACTTCTGTCCGAATGGATAAAATCAAGGGCAAAGGTACTAATCACAATCAGCATAGACACCGACAACAATTCAATGGTCGTGTATTCCTCAAAGGTTGTGTCCTTATCTGGTAATACTAAGTCCGCTACTTGAATGATATTGAGCTGGTTATCCAGACTGATAGCATTTTCCACCGTACCGTCTGAAAACAGCAGGTGTGCAAAATCGTAGTCCGTGAAGCTGTCGATATGGTCTGCGATATTTCTTGATATGGGTGTATCTTCACGGCGTAGCTCGTCTATCACATGGAGCAAACCCCGACTGTCGCTCTGGGTAACGGAACGCACCGCTTTTCGTAACACGGGGAATTTTTCGCCGTCCCTAGAGGAAATACCCGTTAAAAATGTCAAGATGTCGATAGCCAGACTTTCAGCGTCTTTTACATTCTTCATAATCACAAATGGGTCAAGAAGTCCTGCATTTCCTTTATCGCTGGTTAAGTTTACGATATTGATTTCATGGGCTATCTCTGGGAGCGTTTTTTTCCAGTTGCCACGCTCTGATTTTGGGTCTAAGATAACCGCTTGTCCCCCAAAGAGAACAGAGTAGTACACCAGAAGATTGTTGCAGAACGACTTCCCACCGCCAAGCGAACCGACAAAAGCAGAAGCAAGGGCGTTGGTAACTGTACCTTTTACACCTTGACTGGCAAGGGACGGTTGCAGGTACACATTTCTTCCCGTATCAACGGAATAGCCCATATAGATACCCGTAGTTTCCCCTAACTGCTGGGTAGCACCAAAGCCAAGTCCTGCCAAGAAGTCTGATTTTACATACTGCACATAATCATTGATATATCGCTTGCTGGCAGGAAGAAATTCAGAATGAAGCCCCAGCATATCCCCAGCAGGACGCACCAGCTTTACATTGAGGTCGTCGTAAAAGTCCTTGACTTCATCACAACGGCGTTTCAGCTCGTCAAGATCGGGTGCAGACACCCGTATCACGTAGCTTAACTTATACATACTTTCTTTGCTCTGGTCTAAGTCTGTTTCCAGCTCGTCCACGCTGTCTAAAGCGTCCACCACATTTGAGCTGGTTTCACTTCCTGCTTGATAAGCGTGATTATCAAGGTCTTTCAGTTCCTTTTTCTTGTTGCGGACTGTCGTTAATGCCTTGCGGTTCTCCACGATTTCTACATTCATAGAAGTATCAACGGGGAAAGTAAACTGCTGTTGCTGGAAATAGAAGATTTCAGACGACGGAAAATCAAGCTCGCCTACAATCGCATTGACGGTAAAATAAGACACATAGCTTTCCTTGTCCTCATGTTCCAAGCGTAAATACCGCTGGCTTTCCTCAATCACACACCTTGTCGGACGGATAAGGTCGTAGTATTTTATCAGCGTTTCTTTCTTCAATTTCTTCTTTGGTAGCTGGTACTCATAATCTTCATAAGCGATACCGTCCCTGCCGTAAAGATGTTCCATGAGATACCCAAAATCATTGATTTCCAAGCGACGCACCTTAAAGCGACGGGAGATTTTATTTTCCAGTAACTTTTCCATTTTCATGTAACGGTTGATTTCATCATTCGGCATGGAAACAAAATCATTCATCAGCGTATGGTTCACTTCATGGAGAAATTCCGTGAACGTCAGCCACGCCGATTTTTTGATGTTCTTCAGATTGAGCTGTTCTTCCGTAACCATGAGCTTAAAGCCAAGAAAAAAGCGGTAGTCCACTTGATTGTCCCCAATCATAGATACTAACGCTTCGGTCTGTTCGTCTATTTTCTGGTAAGCAACTTCCTTTAATTTTCCCGTTACCAGTTTCTTTGACTGTTCCTGCATACTGCGGATTGAGCTTTCTGTGGCAATCTGCAAGGCATGAATTTTACCCTCATGGGACTGTGCGATAAGCTGGCGAAAACTGTCATGCACGATAAATTTCTGCTCTGCGGATAGAAAAGAATAGTTGTACGGTATCAGCTCATAGTAGGCGAATACCTCATTGTCCTTGTTCCAGACAAGGTTATTGTCAATATATTTTATCGGGAACATAGTTCACACTCCTTACTGCCGTGATTGTTTCATTTAAGGTCTGCTTATGCAGTTTTACGGCTTTTCCTGCATAAGTGATTTTTGGTCGCAGGGCATAGGTTATCTGTGATTTCAAAAAGCTGTACGGCTTCTTTCCGTCAAAGGTTTTCTGCGACATAAACCAAGTGAGAGCAACGGGAATACCGAAGTATTTGAGAAATGCTCCCTCAATCATGGAAAGTGGGGGAATATCCCCAAACAGAATGATGATAAATTCTGTAATCACAAACCATGTAATCTGTGTAAAGGTAACGGGAAAGGGTAAGTTAAAGTCATTGATTGCATACAAGACTTTTTCCACGTTCCAGATACCCGTGTAAGATTTAATCTTTTTCAAGTTCTTTCAGCTCCTTTCGTAAGTTCTTCAAAGAGAAAAGGACAGCCATTTTCAGACTGTCCCTTAAAAGAGAAATACGCTGTCAGTAGCAACAATGCTTGTCGCTGATCTTCCAGCGTTAATATGGTATCTCGCACATACCTCGGCTTGTTTCAATAAAGCAACCGCCCATATCCAAATCTCGCCCGTAGGCTTCATAGTCAATGTAGTTCTGTAAGCTGGGTGGAATATCTCCAAGTGCCTGCAATTCGTCTATGTAGTAGTAGGCAACGTCTGTCATGGTTTCACAGTCGGGATAATAATAAATATCGTCCTTGTGTTCCACGACTTCTTCCAGCGTCCCATAGTGGCTGATAAATTCGTCCAGACACTCTACGATATAGTCGGGAAGTTCCTCTATCATTTCATACATCTCATTGAGTTCTTCAATGGAAACATACTCGCCAATCGCAATGGGGAAGTTGTCGGTATCATGGATAGCGTATTCCTCATACTGTTCATTTAAGCCGATTTTTTCTTTTACATCTTCCTCGTCAATGGGAAACGTGAACCAAGCACCGACTAAATAGCCCTCATTGTATTTGCCAAGATTAGCAATATAAACCGCCATATCATCAATCATAAGCACCACCTCATTTCCTACTCTGGCAGTTCAAAGATACCGTGTTCTGTTACTAAAAATTTCCCGTGTTCCTGCAAGTGAGAAGCGTAGGCTTCAAAGTCAAAGTAATATTCTTGACAGTCCTCGGACAGATGTTTGAATGTCGGGTCATTCATCAGCTTTTGCCTTGCAATATCAATCATGCTTTTGCAGTCGGGATAAACCGTAATCACGTTCCTGCAAATATAAAGTGCTTCTAAATTCTCAAACACCGTAAGTAGTGATACATATTCTTCCTGCATATCACTTGAAAGCTGGCGGTACATAAAATCTAATTCGTTGAGCTGATACACGCTGGTATGTTCGTGGACTTCATCAGCATAAGGCAACACCTTTTCGATAATGCGGTAATCCCCACTTTCTGCACCGACACCTAACTTTTCTTCAAACTCGGCAACATCTATCGGCAGTTCAAACCAGTATGATATTGTTTCTTCGCCAGTTGTTCCTCTCGTTTCCACCAGCACCCTTGTTTCCTGCATTGTTCCTCACGTCCTTTCTGTTGTTTCATCACATCTTTTATGGTCTGGTACGACATACCAAACACATACTTTGAAAAATCTTCTAACTGTCTTTCTTCATAGTCGGCAGGGTTCAGTCGTTTCATTTCATGCCATACCTTACGCTTGTAAGAGGGCAGGTCAGAAATATAATCACAGCCGACTTTTGACTGCATATCCTTAAAAATATCGCTCATTTCATCACTCCAATCTAATTTTAGGCAAGAAAAAAGCAGTCAATCCTAAGACTAACTGCTTTATAAATATGACTAATAGTTTTTCATTCAACTACTTATTCCAAAAATTTTTTATTTTATATAACCAAATTGCTTTTCGTACTTCTTTTTGAATTTTTCTCTGTTTTGCGTATTGAATTTCTTTTGGTTGTTTAAGTTCTTCTAAAATATCATATTGAGAATTATAAGTACGTACAAACAATTTTATATATGTAGGGTCATAGTTTAAATAATCTAATAATTCTTGCCAATAAGTTGCCATAAAACGCAAATCAATAAGATAATGAGGAAATCTATTCTCTATGCTTTTCAACATATTCTCATCATTATTAAGTTCATAGTTTTCGCATATCTCTTTGATTTCTGGATAGCCATTACGTATATTTGGTAACCTGTTTTTTATATTATTCACTATGTTTAAAAGTTTAAAGTTTAAATTAAGAAAAAAACATGACTGTAAAGATTCTATAAGTATATCATTATTTTCACATGATAGACTATATGCCATCATCTCAAAATCTACTTCATATTCTTTATAAAATTTATAATACATCAAACCATCTGCTATTTGTCTTTTAGAATAATCTTTTTCTTCATTTTTACTTGTCCTTTCAGGAATAGTATTTGAAATATTGCAATATTTCTCTATACCGTCATAAACATCTTGAATAATTTCATTACATCTAACATCTTTTTTTAACATTCTTTTACTGTACTGAACTTGAAAAAAGTAAATTACAATGACAGCTATAATACTACATAAAACACCACTAAAATAACTGTTGTTAATAACAGATAATATGCTTTCAATCCAAACACATGAAGTGAGTTCGGAGAATACTCCTATTTTAACAGCAATAGTGATAAGTAATATAAGACATATACTTGATATTACAAACATAACTTGTCGATACAAAGATTTCTTCAATTTTTTATCCTCCGTTAAATACTAAAACTATATAGATATTATAACAGTTGCAGTTTAAATTAATCTATGATAATTTTAAAATGTTGCAAGGATATTTTGAACAAACAGGTTCTTCATCTATGGTTGCAACAGCCGATGCCGCAAAATCCGTTTTTGGAAAGGGGATTAATTCTTTTGTGTCTTCAACGCTTGGGAAAATAACTATCGTTGGAACTACAATAGCAGCTATAGTTGCCGGAATTAAACTAATGGACGAAGAGCTTAATTTATCATACGAGACATCTATAAAACACACAGAAGATGCAATTTCAAAATTTAAGAATACAAAATCGGAGATCGATGATGTAAATTCAAAGGTAGAAAATTATAAAACTACTCTAAAAAACATTGGAGATAGTTATAATGTGGATTTATCTGGTGTTGAAAGTATTGACGGAATGATTCAGAAGATTAATGCAACAGGACAAGTTTCATTAATTGATCAATCCGAATTATCAAAAATAAGTTTGGTGAATAGTTCTTTAGAAAGAACACTTAAGTTAAATTTAGAACAAAAAGCAGCAGCCGATTTAGCAAAGGAAACTCTTTCAAAAGAAACAAAGAACGAAGCTGTTAATTCTGAGAGAACCCTTGGTATGAAATATGATGAAGATTACTATAATAACATGACAAATAATTCAAAATATAAATATGGTGATCTTTTAGAATCAGTTCAAACTGATATCAAGGCAGTAGATGATTATAAGAAAAAATTGAAAAACTTAATGAAGAAAAGACCAAGGCTGAAATATCAGAATTAGATAACAGAAAAAAGTCAACCCCGTCACTTTTGTCTTGGATTGAAAGTAAAAATAAAAAAAGTGACAAGCTACAAAAAGAAATTGATGATTATAGTGCTACAATTGATAAAATTCAAAGTGATGTAACGTCAAAAGAAACAGAACTTTCAACTTTACTGTCTGCATTTTCAATTGACGGTATGGTAAAAGATATTATAACTATTATAGCATCTATAATCCACTAGAAAAAAATCATGATATAGATATGGAAATAAACCCAATTGGATTAGATGAGACAGAATTTAAAGTAGATTTTGTAAACAGAAGAGAGTCTGGTGAATATGTTTCTCCTAGAACAATGCAACATGTTTCTTCTGTAATTCACAAACAATTAGATTTTAAAGAATTTGATTTTCATTCTTTAAGACATACTCATGCTACAATGTTGTTGGAACAAAAATCACCTTTCTTGTATATCAAAGACAGACTTGGGCATGTAAAGATTGATACTACGAAAGTATATACGGATCATCTGACAGATACTATGTCAAAAGAGGGACTAAATGTATTAATGAATATTTATAAAAAATAATCAATTTATGATAATATAGCCATCTATATTTTGCCCACAAGTTAGTTTTTGTGTGGGCAAAGTGTGGGCAAAGCACCGTGTATGATTTGTGTGCAATGGAATAAAAAAGGAGATATTCACAAATAATTGTGTTTATCTCCTATTTTTTTTGGTTATATTTGACTATTTTTGTCTATTCTTAGAATTTACCAGCCTTTGCAGCTTCTTCTACAGCAACTGCTACAGCAACAGTCATACCAACCATCGGGTTGTTTCCTGCTCCGATAAGTCCCATCATCTCAACGTGAGCCGGTACAGATGAAGATCCAGCGAACTGTGCATCAGAGTGCATACGTCCCATTGTATCTGTCATTCCGTAAGAAGCCGGTCCAGCTGCCATGTTGTCTGGGTGAAGTGTACGTCCTGTACCACCACCTGAAGCAACTGAGAAGTATTTCTTTCCAGCTTCGATACGCTCTTTCTTATATGTTCCTGCTACTGGGTGCTGGAATCTTGTAGGGTTTGTAGAGTTACCTGTGATAGATACGTCTACATTCTCTTTCCACATGATCTTAACACCTTCTACTACGTCGTTAGCTCCGTAGCAGTTAACTTTCGCACGAAGTCCTTCAGAGTATGCTTTACGGAATACTTCTTTCAGTTCTCCTGTGTGATAGTCAAGTTCTGTCTCAACGTATGTAAATCCGTTGATACGTGCGATGATCTGAGCAGCGTCCTTTCCAAGACCGTTCAGGATAACACGCAGAGGTTTTTTACGAACCTTGTTTGCTTTCTCAGCGATACCGATAGCACCCTCAGCTGCTGCGAATGACTCGTGTCCAGCCAGGAATGCGAAGCACTCTGTATCTTCTTCAAGAAGCATTTTTCCAAGGTTACCATGTCCAAGACCAACTTTTCTCTGATCTGCAACAGATCCCGGAATACAGAAAGACTGAAGTCCTTCTCCGATTGCTGCTGCTGCATCAGCTGCCTTTGTACATCCCTTTTTGATTGCGATAGCAGCACCTACTGTGTAAGCCCACTTAGCGTTCTCGAAACAGATTGGCTGAATTCCTTCAACCATCTTGTAAACGTCAAGACCAGCTGCTTTAGTTACTTCTGCAGCTTCTTCGATGGAGTTGATTCCATACTCAGCGAGTTTTGCAAGAATCTGTTTTTCTCTTCTTTCATATGATTCAAATAATGCCATTGAAATAGTCCTCCTTACTCTTTTCTTGGGTCAATGATCTTAACAGCATCGTCAACACGTCCGTACTGTCCTTTTGCTTTCTCAAGCGCTACAGCCGGCTCGTCTCCAGCTTTGATGAAGTCCATCATCTTACCGAAGTTTACAAACTGATATCCGATGATCTCGTCATCTTCGTTCAGTGCGATTCCTGTTACATAACCATCTGTCATCTCAAGATAACGAGGTCCTTTTTTCAGTGTTCCGTACATTGTACCAACCTGTGAACGAAGTCCTTTTCCAAGGTCCTCAAGTCCTGCTCCTACCGGAAGTCCGTCCTCTGAGAATGCACTCTGAGTTCTTCCGTAAACAATCTGAAGGAACAGTTCTCTCATAGCTGTGTTAATAGCATCACATACAAGGTCTGTATTCAGAGCTTCAAGAAGTGTTCTTCCCGGAAGGATCTCAGAAGCCATAGCTGCGGAATGTGTCATTCCTGAACATCCGATTGTCTCAACAAGTGCCTCCTGGATGATTCCGTCTTTTACGTTCAGTGTGAGCTTACAAGTACCCTGCTGTGGAGCACACCAGCCTACACCGTGTGTAAGTCCGGAGATATCTTTGATTTCTTTTGCCTTTACCCATTTAGCTTCTTCTGGAATTGGAGCTGCGCCATGGTTTACGCCCTGGGCTACCGGACACATCATTTCTACTTCGTGTGAATAAATCATGTTAATACTCCTTTCAATATGTATGATTTTCTTCGTATACGGTACACTATTTTTTTCGCACAAAAACTGACAGCTCTGCATTATTTTTTAACACTGAACTGCCTGCGCGGTGAGAAGTTGATTTGTCACCTGCCACAAACTCTTTCTCCCTGCACCATATGTATTTATTTTCGCACAATTTGTCGCATTCGTCAATCACAACTTTGACAAGATTTTCACCATCTGAGGGAAAGAATTATATAAATATGACACTTGACAAATTTATGTATAAGAAAAGCAGCTTCTGTATCCTTTTGGAAACAGTTACTGCTTCAACTTGATCTTTTCTTATTACACCGGCATCTCTTCCACCAGACGTTCCTTCAGCATCTCCAATGCTGTTTTCACAGTATCCAATCTGTTCTCCATCCGGCTTCCATTCCAACGACACTCTTTCACTGTCGTCTTCCCATTCAGATAACACCCAATATATACAAGACCAACCGGCTTTTCTTCTGTTCCACCTCCAGGCCCTGCAATTCCTGTTGCACTTAGTGCCGCATCCGCATTCGCAGCCTTTGCAGCACCCTCAGCCATCTCATGCGCTGTCTGTTCACTCACGGCACCGTAAGTTTCAAGTGTCTCATGAGAAACGTGAATTAGACGTTCCTTTGCCTCATTCGAATACGTAACGTATCCCTCGTTCAGCACATCTGATGCTCCTGCCACATTGACTAACGTTCCTGCAATCAATCCACCTGTACAGGATTCTGCTGTTGTCACATGAAGTTTACGCTCTGCAAGAAGATCTACTACAACTTCTTCCAGACTTTTCTCACCTGCAGCTTTCTCTTTAAAAAACCACTCCAGATACATCTCTTACATGCCTCCCTTTGTAAGAACCTCTCTGTTTGCCCACACATAGTCTACCAGAGAAATCACAGTAAGTGCTGTGGCAATCCAGATCAGTACTGTTCCAACCATGTCGAATACACCGCCGAAATCAGCAATCAGAACAATGATCATTGCCATCTGGGATACTGTCTTGAATTTTCCCCAGTAATTTGCTGCGATAACAACGCCATTATCAGATGCTACCAGACGGAAACCACTGATAATAAACTCTCTTGCAATAATAACAATAACAACTGCTGTCGGAAGTTTTCCTGAAGGAATCAGACAGATCATTGCTGAGCAAACAAGAAGTTTATCTGCCAGCGGATCCATAAACTTTCCAAAATTTGTTACAAGATTGTATTTTCTTGCAATCTTACCATCCAGCATATCTGTCAGACTTGCAACAATAAAAAGTACAAGCGCGATCCATTTATTTGCAGCTCCACCTACATCTGTCAACATAAAGAAAACAAAAAACGGAACCATAATCACACGTAATACTGTTAATTTGTTTGGTAAATTCATACTACATCAACTCTCCTATCAAATCATAATCTAATGCTCCGGTCACTTTAACCTTTGCAAAATCTCCGGAAATCAATTCTACGTCAGTATTGATAAAGATCAGGCCGTCTACATTCGGTGCATCACGATAAGTTCTTCCAACGTAGGCATTCTCATCTGCGACTTTACCTTCGATCATGACAAGAACTTCTCTTCCAATCATGTCTTCCGCTTTATCGAATGCAATTTCCTGCTGAAGTTCCATGATATCTGCCTGACGATCCTCTTTCACTTCTTCATCAATCTGATCTTCGAATGTGGCTGCCGGTGTATCTTCCTCCGGAGAATACGTAAATGCTCCAAGACGATCAAACTCAAGTGTGTCAATGAATTCCATCACCTCTTCATGCTGCTCCTGCGTCTCTCCCGGAAAGCCTGTGATCAGTGTTGTTCTAAGACAGATATCCGGGATTTCCTTACGAAGCTTCTGCACAATGTTGATCAGCTCCTGTTTTGAAGTTCTGCGTCCCATTCTCTTCAAGATGGTATCATTCGCATGCTGGATTGGGAGATCAAGATAATGACAGATCTTCGGTTCTTCTTTCATTACCTGGATCAGTTCATCTGTGATTTCCTCCGGATAACAATATAAAATACGGATCCAACGGATTCCACTGATCTTGCAAAGTTCACGGAGCAGCTTTGGAAGAGATTTCTCTCCATAAAGATCTTTTCCATAAAGCGTTGTCTCCTGAGCAACAAGAATCAATTCTTTTACGCCCTGCTCTGCCAGATCCTGTGCTTCTTTCAGAAGGCGTTCCATCGGTACACTTCTAAAGTTTCCACGGATTTTCGGAATGATGCAGTACGTACAATGTTTGTCACATCCTTCTGCGATCTTCAGATATGCAAAATGTCCTCCTGTTGTTACAAGACGCTTCGTCTCCGGTAATGGAAGAGCATCAAGGTCAGCTGTCATAACTTCATGTTGTCCTGCAAGTGCCGCATCTACCGCATCCAGAATGCGATCATATGCAGTTGTTCCAAGAACTTCATCTACCTCCGGAATCTCATCAAGAATCTCCTGACGATAGCGCTCTGCCATACATCCTGTAACGATCAATGCCTTTGCACTGCCATTCTTCTTATATTCTGCCATCTCAAGAATATTCTGGATGCTTTCCTCTTTCGCATCATGGATAAAACAACAGGTGTTGATCACAATAATATCAGCCTCCTGTTCATCATTCGTCATCTCGTAACCTCTTGAAGCAAGCATTCCAAGCATTACTTCTGTATCCACCAGATTTTTATCACATCCTAAGGATATAAAAAGTATCTTCATATATTAGTAAAACCTCCTGGTCATCCTCTCTAAAAAATATAAATAAATCTCACCTTCTGTGCATCATTTCATACATTCCATGCATGTACAAAACGTTCAACAACAACGTCAAAAGAGCAGATTGCACTTTTCTGCATCTGCTCCGTTACTGTTCTGATTCTACTCTTCGTCAGTGTCCTCAGGTAAGATCTTAAGCTCACCTTCATTCAGTTCTTCGATTGCAATGGAAAGCGGCTTCTGTCCGTCTTTCACAGGTACAAGCGGAAGTTCTCCGGCGATCAGCTGTCTTGCACGCTTAGATGTAGCCATTACGATAGAATAACGGCTGTTTACAACCTTAGAATCTCCCTCTTCAACGTCTTTGTTAACTACTTTCATCAAGTCAGTATAAGATGGATGCAGCATATTAATTTTCTCCTTTCAACTCTTCCAATTCTTCTTTTATGTCATTCATAAAATTCACATTGCGTGAACTTCTGTGGTGTTCTCCCTGGATAATAGAATGCATCTCTTCAACACAATCATCCAGTTCATCATTCACGACAAGATAGTCATAAGCACTCATTCCCTCTGCCTCTTCACAGGCACGGTTCATTCTGGACTCAATAACCTCCATCGTCTCTGTCCCTCTTCCTACCAGACGGGACTTCAGTTCTCTGGCATTCGGCGGTGTCACAAACATCAGAAGCGTATCCGGGAACTTTTCTTTCACTTTCAGTGCTCCCTGAATCTCGATCTCAAGAATCACGTCTTTCCCTTCATCCAACATCTTCTCAACATATGCACGCGGTGTGCCATAATAGTTTTCCACGTATTTAGCATACTCTATCAATTCATTATTGGCAATCATTTTTTCAAATTTCTCCCTGGAAAGGAAGAAATATTCTCTGCCATCTACTTCCCCGTCACGTGGACCTCTTGTTGTCGCAGAGATGGATAAAGCATAATTCTCCGGATATTTTCTCATTAATTCTTTCATCAATGTACCTTTTCCGGCTCCTGAGAATCCGGATACGACAATCAAAATACCTTTTTTATTCATGATCCTGCCCTCTTTTACTCTATTCTATATTCTGTATCTGCTCTCTGATCTTCTCAATCTCTGTCTTCAGACTGATTGCATGATTGGAAACCTCAATATCATTCGCTTTAGACAAAATCGTATTTGCTTCGCGATTCATCTCCTGCGCAATGAAATCCAGCTTACGCCCGATTCCTTCTTTCTCCTCCAATGTTGCTCTCATATGCTGAATATGGCTCTTCAACCGCACAACTTCCTCATCTGTACAGATCTTATCTGCATACAGAATCACTTCTGCTGCCAGGCGGTTTTCTTCCATCTGTGTATCTGCCAGTAACTCAGCCACTTTCTCTTCCAGTTTCTGTCGGTATTCTGCCACAATCTGTGGAGAACGTTCTTCTACCGCAGAGACCTCCTGCTCCAGAAATGTAAGCTTCGCAAGAATATCTTTCTTCAGGTTCTCACCCTCTGTTATTCTCGTCTCAACAAACTGTGTAAAAGCCCCTTCCAATGCTTTCTTCAGTCCATTCCAAAGCTCCTCTTCATCTTCCACTTGCTCTTCCATCGTAAGAACTTCCGGAAATCTTGCAAGTGCAGATACGCTGATGTCATTTTCCAGCCCGAATTCTTCTTCCATCTGCTTAAAATACTTCATATATTCTGCCGCGATCAATGGATTATATTTCACAGAGCTCTGCGCCTGTGACAGATCTTCATATGTAATAAAGATATCAACTTTCCCGCGGTTCGCATAAGACTTCAGAAGTGTCCGGATGGATGTTTCAAAAAAATTAAGTTTCTTCGGCATTCTGATGTTCACATCAAGATAACGGTGGTTTACACTCTTTAACTCAACGGTAAACTTCTTGGAATCCTGCTGAATCTCACATCTGCCAAAGCCTGTCATACTTTTGATCATTGTTTTCATCCTCTGTTTACTATAATCTAATCTATTATACATCAAATGTTTGTAAATGGTCAACAAGTCTTTTATAAAGATTCGATTTATGTTACAATTAAAAAATGTGAAAACAAACCTTTTATTCAGGAGGAAACAATATGGCTTTTGATGGAATCGTTGTGGCGAGTCTCGCCAGCGAATTAAAACATAAATTATTAAACGGAAGAATTTCAAAGATTGCACAACCGGAAGCGGATGAGCTTCTTCTGACAGTCAAATCAACAGAAGGTCAGTATCGTCTGTCGATTTCGGCGAATGCTTCTCTTCCGCTGGTCTATCTGACCTCGAAGAATAAGCCAAGTCCGATGACTGCCCCAAACTTCTGTATGCTTCTTCGTAAACATATCAGCGGCGGCCGCATTGTTGATATCTGGCAGCCGGGACTTGAGCGTATTATTCATTTTACAATTGAACATCTCGATGAACTTGGTGACCTCTGCCGGAAAGATCTGATCGTCGAGATCATGGGAAAACACAGCAATATCATTTTCTGTAACGATCAGGGTAAGATCATTGACAGTATCAAACATGTATCTGCACAGATGAGTTCTGTCCGGGAAGTTCTTCCGGGAAGAGAGTATTTCATCCCGGACACCATGCAGAAAGTAGATCCGCTCACGGTAACTTCTGAAGAATTTGCAGCGCATCTGACAGGTAAACCAATGCCACTTGCCAAAGCAATTTATACAAGTTTTACCGGAATCAGTCCTGTAACCGCGGAGGAGATCTGCTCCCTTGCAGGAATGGATTCTTCTGTCCCGGCCCAGGAGTATTCTGCTGATATTTTACTTCATCTATATACACAGTTTGAGATTTATTTATCCGCGATCAAAGAAGATAGCTTTTCACCTGGTATTTATTTCGATGGAAAAGAGCCAAAAGAATTCTCTGCTCTTCCACTGAGTCATTTTGTCAACTATACAAGGGTAGAATATGATTCTATTTCCGAAGTACTTGAGACTTATTATTCGACACGCAGTCTCATTACCCGCATCCGACAGAAATCGGTTGATCTGCGTCACGTAGTTCAGACTGCATTAGAACGAAACCGGAAAAAATACGACTTGCAGCTGCGTCAGTTGAGAGACACAGAAAATCGTGAAAAATATAAAGTGTACGGCGAATTGATCAACACTTATGGATACAATCTGGAGGAAGGCGCAAAGACTCTTGAATGCCTGAACTATTACACCAATGAAATGGTATCCATTCCGATGGATCCATTAAAGACACCGCAGGAAAATTCCCAGCGTTATTTTGCAAAATATAACAAGCAAAAACGTACTTTTGAAGCACTTTCTGTTCTTTGCAAAGAGACATTGGACGAGATCACTTATCTGGAATCCATTCAGACGGCACTTGATATTGCACTGACAGAAGATGATCTTGCTGAAATCAAAGAAGAGCTCACAAACTCCGGCTATATCCGCAGAAAATATACAAAGAAAAAAGTCAAGATAAAAAACAAACCACTCCATTACATTTCCAGTGACGGTTATCATATGTATGTCGGAAAGAACAATCTTCAGAATGAAGAACTGACGTTCCACTTTGCAGTCGGAAATGACTGGTGGTTCCATGCAAAACAAGCTCCGGGATCCCATGTCATTGTCAAAACACATGGGGATGAACTTCCGGACCGTACATTCGAAGAAGCAGCCAGACTTGCAGCTTATTATTCCAGCATGCGAGGTTCCGATAAAGTTGAGATTGACTACGTGGAGAAAAAACAGGTCAAAAAACCAAATGGTGGGAAACCTGGATTTGTCGTCTATTATACAAATTACTCCATGGTGATTGACAGCGATATCAGCAACATAGAAGAACTTGAGTAATATGAAATAAGTGGTAATAACAAAAAGAAGGAAGACTTCAGCGGCATGTGCCCGGTCTGAAGCTTCCTTCTTTTTATATAGCATCAACCATAGGATTTCTGGCAACGTTTCTTTTATTTCGCAGAATTCTTTATTTCATCCGGAACATGGATTTCATCCACCTTGTTATAGTCCGTAAACTGAAGCACGATCGAGTAAAGATTTACTTTCGTAGTCTCTCCGTAAGACTTATATAAATCTCCCATTACATCACTCATGTCTACAACGATCTTCGCCGGAAGCAGTTCTTCTTTGTAAATGTCAAAAATAACAGGGATTTTCAAATTACGGATTGCATCCTCCTCCGGGAGATTCACCAGATGATATGCTTCTACCATCTCTTTGCCAAGAAGACCCATAAGCTCCGTTCCTGTTACATCGCCATACAACTGATAACATGCCTTGCCATTTACTGTTGTCTCCTGCTCGGACAGGTGGAAAGACTCAAGCGCTTTCCCCTCCTGTGCGAAAATATTTCCGTCAATACCAAGGTGATTCTCGCTGCTTCCTTCTGCACTCTCTTTCTTCCAGGATCCATTCGTGCCACTATATGTCACTTGTTTTCCGTCTTCCTCCACCTGATAAAGTTCCAGATCTGCAGATACCTCAGAATCTTTGATCGTCACCCTGGCAGTTCCTTTCGCATGACCGGCCGGAGGCTCTGTCGTGTTCTCCAGATCCATCTCCATGTTTACTTCCATCAGATTTAAAATATCAGACATCTGAATTGCCAGCTCCACATGGTTTGCTGAAGAAGTTACTTTCTGCATATTTTCCGAAGACTGACGAAAAATCTTCTTTGCATTCATCTTCCCGGCACATCCAGAACAAAACAGCATAACCGCAACAAGTACGATCAGTAACTGTACAGATATCATCTTTTTGCGAAATCCACTCTTGTTTTTCTCTTCTGTTATTCCATTTTCCAAGCTCTGTTTGACTCTAAAAGCCTTCCACACAATGCATTACTCCCGTCCTGCCAGATAATCAATAAACTGCTGTGCTGTTCTTCCAGACAAACCGCCATGAGACAGTTCCCATGCATTCGCCTCAAGAAGCAGCTGCTCTTCCGGCATATTGATTCCATTCTTTTTCGCAAGTACACGCACGATCTCCTGGAATGCCTTCTTATCCGGTGAACCGAAATAAATCGTAACGCCAAATCTTGCAACCAATGACAGCTTCTCCTGTACTGTATCATTTGTATGCATATCTTCATCTCTGTCCTGCTTATCACGGAATGTCTCACGGATCAGATGACGGCGGTTTGATGTCGCATAGATCAACACATTCTTCGGTTTCTTCTCCAGACCACCTTCGATTACTGCCTTCAAATATTTGTATTCAATTTCAAATTCTTCAAAAGAAAGATCATCCATATAAATAATGAATTTATAATTTCTATTCTTAATCTGAGCGATTACATCATTCAGATCCTGGAACTGGTGTTTATACACCTCGATCATACGAAGTCCCTGGTCATAATACTGATTTAAAATAGCCTTGATCGAGGAAGATTTTCCTGTTCCGGCATCTCCGAACATCAGACAGTTATTTGCTTTCTTCCCTTCTACAAATGCTTTCGTGTTATCAACCAGCTTTTTCTTTGCATCTTCATAACCTACAAGATCATCGAGATGTACATGTGCAATGTTTGTGATCGGTATGATCTCCACATCAGAATTCTCCGGATGCTCCACACGAAATGCCTTGTGAAGTCCAAGTTTACCAACTCCAAATTCCTTATAAAACTGCGTCAGTGTACGCTTGAAATGATCTACGTTCTGCGTCGCGGCAAGGGCACGGCTGAGATCACAGATTCTGTCCCTGACACGACGGTTGAACACTTTACCGCCACTGTTACCGCTCTTATAATCCATGATGATCTTCAGGCAGTCAGCGTCCAGACTCTTTTCCAGTTCCTCGAAATCATAGTCAAACATTTCCTTAAAAATAGCAAAATCATGAAGTGCAATCTCATTCAGACTACCTTCAATCTCTCCTACGATCTCACAGGAAGTGCTGTATGCATTCTCATCACTTGCAAGAAGAAATGTCAGATAAGTATGCCACAGATTCCCTTCAAAACCGTGGCTTACTGATAATTCCAAAAGTTCATTGATACAATCAAAAAGGAGTCCTCTTAAATCTTCTTTGTTATAAAATTCACTCTCATAATTATCAATCAGGAATGTGATATCCTTTAGAATCTCTCCATATTCCATATTTTTATACAGCATCAGTTCGTTTGTACGCATTCTAAATAACCTCTTTTCCAGTAAATCCCTCTGGAGCTTTCGCTCCACCTGCTCTGTATTCTGTTTTTCTATCTATTCTAATATCTAGTAATTTCCAAGAATTCTCAAATTCGTTGCTTCTTCCCTCAGTCCACGCAATGCATTCTTCACTGCTGCATCCTCCAGACTTCCATCAAAATCTACAAAGAAACGATATTCCCACTGTTTTCCTTTCACAGGTCTTGATTCAATCTTTGTCATATTTATATTATTGTATACAAAATGTGACAGAAGATCATAAAGAGAACCACTCTGAGCCCCACTCTGATGCGGAAGTTCGAATTCAATACTGATCTTTGACGCATGCTTCAGATAAACCTTCTGATTTGTCACCACGATAAAGCGTGTACAGTTATCTGGCTCGTCATTTATATTATCTGCGAGAACTTCCAACCCATGAATCTTCGCCGCATAGGCACTACATACAGCTGCCTGTGCCTTATCTCCATCTTTTACTACTTTCTGCGCAGCGATTGCCGTATTCACTACACTGATCTGCTGCCAGTCTGCATGGTCATTCAAAAACCCTGTCGTCTGCATAAGGGCTTCTGCTTTCGAATAAACACGTTTGATATCTGTAAGTGTTGTTCCCGGAAGTCCTGACAAAGTATGCACTACCGGAAGGATCGTCTCAGCAACAATATAATTCTCAAATTCATCCAGAAGATCATACATCTCGTTCACCGGACCTGCAGATGAATTTTCAATCGGAAGAACCGCATAATCCGCAGCCCCTTCTTCAATCGCAGTCATTGCATCACGGAATGTTCTTACATGAAAGCAATTCACATCTTCTCCAAAGAACTGATGCATTGCCGCTTCTCCGTAAGCACCTTCTGTTCCCTGGAACACAACTCTGGCAGTATCCTTCTCAAGAGAATCAATCTGAATAAAAGGAAGCCTTCCAAGTGCGCCTGCTTCTACCAGCTTCTGATACTGCAGTTTTCTGCTCATAGACATCAGTTGCGTATATAATTCACGAACTCCGTTCTTATCAAAATCATTGTCAACCTTTGATGCCACATCTGCAAGTTTCTCCTGCTCCCTCTGCCGGTCATACACTTTACGTCCGGCTTTCACCTTATAATCTCCAACCTCACGGCAGACATTCATTCTCTTCTGATAAAGTTCCACCATCTGGTTATCTATCTTGTCGAGCTCTACTCTCAGTTCTTCAAGTGTTGCCATCCTAACTTCTCCTTACTAAAAAACTCCATCCATACTGCATCTCTTTTATACTGATTTGTAACACAATTAATTATAGTAAAAACACTGCATGAACAGTACCAAGTATAATACATTTTTTCCACAAAATCTATCCTTTGAAAAAAGTTTATTTTCCTGTTGAAAATCTTCTCGTTTTAGTATATCATGGTATGGAATACGAGAACAATCGGTTTTTATCTGATTCAAGCGTCTCGAATAAAACATTGGGAGGTATACAAATGAACGTTTCTGATTGTATCAAGATGCGCAGAAGCATAAGAAAATATAAACCTGATCATATTGATCATTCTATTATTGATTCTATTATTTCTATTGCTTCCTATTCTCCGTCTTGGAAAAACACACAGATCACTCGTTATATTGCAATTGAAGACCCCTCTATTCTCAAAAAGATCGCTGATGATTATACCCCTGTTTACAATTCTAATATTATCCGTCAAATTCCTATGCTGGTTGCTGTTACTTTTATCAAAAGCAGATCCGGTTTTGAACGTGACGGATCCTACAGCACAAAAAAGGGGGACAGATGGCAGATGTTTGACGTTGGTGTTGCTTGCCAGTCTTTCTGTCTTGCTGCCAAAGAACAGGGACTTGGTACTGTAATCATGGGCATCTTTGATGAGGAAAAAATTACAGAACTTTTAGAGATTCCGCCAGAGAGGGAACTGGCAGCTCTGATTGCAGTCGGCTGGCCGGATGATGATCCGCAAGCACCTAAGAGAAAAGCCGTTACTGATCTACTAGAATATAAATAATGTGATTCAATCACACAAGGAGGTTACTTATGAGACATTTAATGAGCCCACTGGACTTCTCAGTGGAAGAACTGGACGAACTGTTGAAACTTGCGCAGGATATTGAGGCACATCCTGACAAATACGCACATGCCTGCGACGGAAAGAAACTTGCGACTTTATTCTATGAGCCAAGTACTCGTACACGTTTAAGCCATGAAGCCGCAATGCTGAACCTTGGAGGAAGCGTTATGGGATTCTCTTCCGCAAGCTCCAGTTCTGCTTCAAAAGGAGAAAGTGTATCTGATACAATCCGTACAATCTCCTGCTACGCAGATATCTGTGCAATGAGACACCCAAAAGAAGGTGCTCCGATGGTTGCCTGCCAGCATTCTAAAATTCCGGTGATCAACGCAGGAGACGGTGGACACCAGCACCCGACACAGACACTGACAGACCTTCTCACAATCCTTAACGTAAAAGGAAGACTTGACAACATGACAATCGGTCTGTGTGGTGACTTAAAATTCGGTCGTACTGTTCACTCACTGATCACAGCACTCGTGAGATACACAGGCATCCGTTTTGTACTGATCTCTCCAGAAGAATTAAGACTTCCGGAATACATCCGTCATGATGTACTTGACAAGATGAACATTCCTTACGAAGAAGTTGTACGTCTGGAAGAAGCAATGCCAAAACTTGATATTCTGTACATGACACGTGTTCAGAAAGAACGTTTCTTCAATGAAGAAGACTACGTACGTATGAAAGACTTCTACATTCTCGACAAAGAGAAAATGAAACTCGCTCCGGAAGATATGTATGTTCTTCATCCGCTTCCGCGTGTAAATGAAATCTCTGTTGACGTTGATGACGATCCACGTGCTGCTTATTTCCGTCAGGTTCAGTACGGAGTATATGTGCGTATGGCTCTGATCCTTACACTTTTGGATATTCACGTTGACTAATATAATCATATTTCATAGTACGAAAGGGGTAACAAAATGTTAGAAAATACATTAACTGTAGGACGTATCGCTGAAGGATTCGTTCTTGACCACATTGAAGCCGGCAAAAGCATGGAGATTTATAAATACCTTCACCTGGATAAATTAGACTGCTGTGTTGCCATCATCAAAAATGCAAAAAGTAATAAAATGGGCAAAAAAGATATCATGAAGATTGAATGCCCGATCGATTTCATGGATCTTGATATCCTCGGATTCATCGATCACAACATTACTGTAAATATTATTGAAAACGGAGAGATCATCTCCAAGAAACCTCTGACTCTTCCTAAGAAGATCAAAAATGTGATCCGCTGCAAGAACCCAAGATGTATCACATCTATCGAGCAGGGACTTGATCATGTATTTGTACTTACTGATGAAGAGAATCAGGTATACAGATGCCAGTACTGCGAGGAGAAATATAGCCGCAGATAATCCATCGTTTATCTATATCAGATGTGGGATTGACTCCCACATCTAATATAAGAGCCAGAACAGTTACCGTGTGTGGTATCTGTCCTGGCTCTTATAAATTTAACACTCTTCTGCAATTTTGTAAATCAGCTTCTCTGTATCTTCCCATCCCAGACATGGATCTGTAATAGATTTTCCGTAAGTCATATGATCGCAGATCTTCTGATTTCCTTCTTCGATATAACTCTCGATCATAACTCCCTTGACCATCTTCTTCACATCATCATTGTATCTTCTGCTGTGAAGAATTTCGCTGACAATACGAATTTGTTCTTTGAACTGCTTATTGGAGTTAGAATGGTTCGCATCAATGATCGCTGCCGGGTTTTTCAAGTCTTTCTTCGCATAAACATCTACCAAACGGACAAGATCCTCATAATGGTAGTTCGGAATACAGGTTCCATATTTGTCAACACCACCACGAAGAATTACATGTGCAAGATCATTTCCTTCTGTTGTAACATCCATTCCTCTGTAAATGAAATTATGAGAGTTCTGAGCAGCAATTACGGAGTTCATCATAACTGAAAAGTCTCCACTGGTCGGGTTCTTCATACCAACCGGAATGTCCATTCCACTGGCTGTCAGACGGTGCTGCTGATTCTCTACCGAACGGGCACCGATTGCCTCATAAGAAAGGATATCGTCAAGATAGCTTCTGTTCTCCGGATAAAGCATCTCGTCTGCGGATGTCAGTCCTGTCTCTTTGATCGCGCGGATATGCATTCTGCGGATTGCAATGATACCCTCAAGAAGGTTTGGAGCCTGATCCGGATCCGGCTGATGGAGCATTCCCTTATATCCTTCTCCTGTTGTACGTGGTTTGTTTGTATAAATACGAGGAATGATCATCAGTCGGTCTGATACCTTCTCGTTCACTTTTGCAAGACGATTCACATAATCGCACACAGAATCTTCATTGTCTGCGGAACATGGTCCCACGATAACAACAAATTTATCGGATTTTCCTTCAAAAATCTCCCGAATCTCCGCATCACGTTTCTTCTTGATCTCTGCCAGTTCTTTCGGAAGCGGGTATTCCGCCTTCAGGTTTGCAGGTAATGGTAATTCTGCATTAATTTTCATTCCCATGGTCTTAATTCCTCCGTTGTCTGTCTCTTGCAAAAGAATCTATCTCAAATAACTTCTTCCGCATTATTAATAACTAAAATACAAAAGGAGTTTCTAAATAGAAACTCCCTCCATTGATTGAGCAAAACGATAAGCCGGGTTATGTCGTTGAACAATCATCTATCTAGGCGCCGCGTTACCGCTGCGCTCAAGCGACCCACCTTAAGCGTGACGGGCAGCCACATTGCTTATATTCGGTCTTGCTTCGGATGGGGTTTACATGTGCCCTTCCTGTTACCAGCAAGGCGGTAGTCTCTTACACTGCCTTTCCACCCTTACCTGCACAAAATGCACAGGCGGTTTATTTCTGTTGCACTGGCCTGGGAGTTACCTCCACCGGACGTTATCCGGCATCCTGCCCTATGAAGCCCGGACTTTCCTCACCTGCGGCCTTTCGGCACTTGCAGCCGCGATTGTCTGTCTTACTCAACACAGTTTTCAATTATACTAAGAAATCCCTCTGTTGTCCACTGTTTTCAAGATTTTCTTCTTGATTTTTATTAATCAATCATTGTTTTCGAATTCTTACAGCCCTTCGTCTACGATAAGATTCGTTCCATCTGCAGCAGTTGTTGCAAGTTCATCACATCTTTCATTCTGTGGATGTCCATCATGCCCCTTTACCCAGTGAAATGTCACGCTGTGTTTCTGCTTTGCTTCTAACAGACGTTTCCAAAGGTCTACATTCTTCACCGGTTCATTCTTCCCGCGTTTCCATCCCTTCTTGATCCAGCCGTCTACCCAGTGCTGGTTAAACGCATTCACAACATATTGTGAATCCGAATAGACTTCTACTTCACAGGAACGGTTTAAAGCCTCCAGACCTGCAATTACAGCCATCAACTCCATTCTGTTATTCGTTGTCTTCTCATATCCCTGGGACAATTCCTTCTTATGAAGCTGTCCCTTCGTGTCGACATACTCAAGCACTGTTCCATATCCGCCCGGTCCGTCCGGGTTTCCGCGCGCTGCACCATCTGTATATATTTTTACCAGCATTTTCAATCTCTCCTGTTATTCCATCCTTCTGTTTTTATCTTAATGAAAAAGTATCTACCACCTGTACCACTTCTGGAAGTATATATTCCAGATCTTCCTTTGCCATCTTGGCACTCTCCGGCAGATTGATCATCAATGTCTTCTTTCTGATTCCAGCCTCTGAACGATCCAGAATCACTTTCTTTGTATGACGAAGATTATAAGCCCTGAGTGCTTCCGGAATACCTGGAAGCAGACGGTCTGCTGTCTCCCTCACAGCATCCGGCGCACAATGCTTCTCCAGGAATCCAACTGCTCCGGTTGTCAGAACCAGTTCAACCATTCCCGCATCTGCCAGCTTACAGAGCACTGTTTTCAACATTTCTTTATCCTCTGGAAATGCTTTTGCTGCCCGGACTTCAATCCCAACCTGCTCCAGCATTCTTTTGAGTGATGCTGCCGCTGCCACATCCGCTTTTGCTTTATATGCCCCTGTATCTAATGATAAAATAACTGCTCTCATCTTCTGTCTGCCCCTTTCTTAATTCTACTATGATCTCCACTCGTACTTTCTCATTATACAGAACAATAAACTTTTGTGCAACTAGAACAAAGAATGTGCCGAGGCACATTCTTGCGCCTGCGGCGGTCGCTTGCGACGCCTACATTATACGCCGCAGTGCGCATCCTAAGCGGAGCGTTTTCAATAAAAACAAAAAG
>ENA-OPCI01000141-OPCI01000141.1-human-gut-metagenome-genome-assembly--contig:-NODE-141-length-47386-cov-7.287845_pt1 | contig 47386 bp, 42 predicted proteins | sample MGYA00241564_ERZ501479 | MGnify/ENA primary metagenome ERZ501479 (study PRJEB25962, sample SAMEA2042630) | human gut metagenome | biome: human gut; feature: human-associated habitat; material: faeces...
CGCGCAGCACTCAGGCTGCGAGCAACTGATAATTATTGTTGTCAGTTAATTTTTTGGAGGAGTTATAGAGCAGTTCCCCCGCTGCTACCCGCTGCCCAGGCCTCCCTCCCCCCGTCGAAACCTTTACGCCCCCATAAAAGCACACCTTGCGGCGTGCTGGTAAAGCGAATGTTCCTGGCAGGAAAAGCTGCCTGAAAAAGTTTAGTAATACTGGCCGTTGGATTTGACCGCCCGGTCAATGGAACGCTTGGCGTCCCGCTGGGCGGCGTCAGCGCGCTTGTCGTAGAGCTTTTTGCCCTTGCACAGGCCCACTTCCATCTTCACGCGGCCATGCTTGAAATAAAGCGAGAGCGGTACCAGGGTGTACCCCTGCAGCTTGCACTGCTGGTGCAGCCGCCGGATCTCGTTCTTGTGCGCCAGCAGACGCCGCACCCGCAGCGGATCCTGATTGAAGATGTTGCCGTGGTCGTAGGGAGTGATATGCATTCCCTTGACCAGCAGCTCGCCGTCTTCGATATCGACCCAGCTGTCTTTCAGGTTGACGCCTCCGGCCCGTAAGCTCTTGACCTCGGTGCCCTTGAGCTCCACGCCAGTCTCCAGCGCTTCCATCACAAAATACTCGTGGCGCGCCTCACGGTTGGTGGCAATGGTCTTGGTTGCCGGACGTTCTTTCGTCGGTGCCATGGGTGCGCCTCCTTTCTTCTGGTCTGGCTTCGTTTTTGTAGTATATCATATTCCCACGGTTTTGCAAGGGCAGATTTTGAAGAAAGTGTAACACTTTCCCAAATTTTCCGTGCCTTACAGTTCCCCGCGGCCAGAGAGGGCCCGGTACAGGGTGGTCTCATCGGTGTACTCCAGGCTGGCGCCCACCGGCAGGCCGTAGGCCAGGCGAGTGGTCTTGATGCCCATGGGCTTGATAAGCTTGGCCAGGTACATGGCGGTGGCCTCGCCCTCCACGGTGGGGTTCATGGCCATGATGACCTCTTTCACTGTGCCGTCGCCCAGGCGGGCCAGCAGCTCCTTGACGCTGAGCTGCTCCACGCCGATGCCGTCCATGGGGCTGATGAGGCCGTGCAGGACATGATACAGGCCGTGGTATTCCCGGGTGCGCTCAAAGGCCTGCACGTCCCGGGGGGTCTCCACCACGCAGATGACCGAGCGGTCCCGCTTGGCGCTGGCGCAGATGGGGCAGAGCTCTGCCTCGGTGTAGTTCTGGCAGACACGGCAGCGATGGAGCTTGGTGTGGGCGTTCTGGATGGCACCCGCCAGGGCGGCGGCGTCCGCATCCGACATGCTCAGCACCTGATAGGCCATCCGGGTGGCACCCTTGCGGCCAATCCCCGGGAACTTGCTGAACTCTTCGATCAGCTTTTCCAGCGGGGCTGCATTGTAACCCATTGCGTTCCCTCCCGGATCAGAGGCCGGGGATGTTCATGCCGCCGGTCAGCTTGCCCATCTCGGCTTCCGCGGTCTCGTCCACCTGCTTGACAGTGGCGTTGATGGCAGCCGCCACCAGGTCTTCCAGCATCTCAATGTCGTCCGGATCCACGGCCTCGGGCTTGATCTTGATGGACAGCACCTCGTGCTTGCCATTCATCTTGACGGTGACCATCTCACCGGAGGCGCTGCCGGTGTACTCGGCAGCTTCCAGCTCAGCCTGCTTCGCCTTCATATCCTCCTGCATCTTCTGAGCCTGACGCATCAGAGCGTTCACATCGGGGCGGCCAAAGCCTGCGGGCATTCTTGCTTTCATGATCATTTCTCCTTTAAAATGTTATTTTATGCTTTTTTCTTGCGATCGGTGTCCTCAATGGAGACATCGAGCCCCAACTGCTCCAGCTTGTGCAGGGACTCCTCCGCATTGGAGGCGGTCTTCCCTGCCGCTTTGGGCTCATAGGGGCCGATGGGCACTGCCACACCGGACACCTGGGCGATCAGCTTTTTGATGAGCTTCTGGCTGTCCTTGTTGGCCCGGATGAAATCGCGGAACGTCTTACCGCCGTCGATCAGCACCCGGGTACCATCAAAGTAAGCCTTGGATTTTTTCAGGTAGGTATAGAGCATGGGGTCTTTTTCCTGTAACAGATGGATGACCTCGCTCCATTTGTCAAAGGGATTGATGCCGGCAGCCGCCACCTTGCGGGGCCGGTCAAGGGCGGGATCTGCCGCGCAGTCCGCTTTCGGCTGCTGCGGCATGGGAGCCGGGGCAGGCGTTGCGGGCGGTTCCGGAACCGGTTCGGCCAGCGGCATGGGCGGCGCGGGCTCTTCCCACGGGAGGGCGGCGGCGCTCTCCTGCACCGGCGGCTCTTCAGGGATGGGAGGAGCTTCCTCCTGTACGGCAGGGGCCGGGGCAGGCTCCTGCGGGGCGGCGGGGGCAGGAACCACCGGGGCCGGGGCGACCGGAGCCTGCTGCACCGGGGCCGCAGGGGCGCTCACAAAGGGTTGCGGCTGGGCCTGTGCGGCCGCAAAGGGCCGGGGGGCTTCCGGAGCAGGGGCGGCAGAGGCACGGGCCGGAACGGCCTGTATCGGCTGCGCCACGGGCTGCGGCGGCTCTGCCAGATTGACCAGTGCCAGTTCCAGCTCAATGCGCTGGTCGCTGCCGCGGGCCATGTGCTCCAGCGCGTTGCCCAGCAGCCGGATGGCCCGGATGGGTTCCCGCTGGCCCAGCGCCGGGCCTTTTTGCAGATAGAGGGCTTCTTCCTCGGGCGAGACACCGGTCAGCAGCGCCTGCCCGCCGGGCAGGGCCGCCAGCATCAGGGCCCGGTAGTGGGCAATGAGCTCATCCGTCAGCCGCTTGATGTCCACCGAGTCCTGCTGCCGCAGCTGGGCCAGACAGGCCAGCGCCGTGGCGCCATCCTGGGCGGCAATGGCGTCCGAGATGCGGAACAGGTAGCTCCGGTCGGTCACGCCCGCCATCTTGCGGACAACGCTGGCGTCGATCTGGGAGGTCACACCCGCGCAGGTGTCCAGGATGGACAGCGCATCGCGCATGGCACCATCCGCCAGGCGGGAGATAAGCTCCGCACCCTCGGTGGTCAGCTGCAGGTGCTCCTCCCCGGCGATGTACTCCACCCGCCGGGCAATGTCCTCCGGGACGATGCGGGCAAAATCATACCGCTGGCAGCGGGAGAGGATGGTCTCCGGCACTTTCTGGATCTCGGTCGTGGCCAGGATGAAGATGACGTGGGCGGGCGGCTCCTCCAGCGTTTTGAGCAGGGCGTTGAACGCCGCCGTCGAGAGCATGTGCACCTCGTCGATGATATATACTTTATACCGGCACTCGCTGGGGGTGTAGGCCGTCTCATCCCGCAGGCCGCGGATATCGTCCACGCCGTTGTTGGAGGCCGCGTCCATCTCCACCACGTCCAGGATGCTGCCGTCGTCGATGCCGCGGCAGATGGAGCACTGGCAGCAGGGGTCGCCGTCGTGGGGGTTGAGGCAGTTGACCGCCTTGGCAAAGATCTTGGCGCAGGTGGTCTTGCCCGTGCCGCGCACGCCTGTAAACAGGTAGGCGTGGCCAACGCGCCCGGCGGCCACCTGGTTGCGCAGCGCGGTCACCGTGCCGTGCTGGGCCACCACATCCTCAAACCGCTGGGGTCTCCACTTGCGGTACAACGCGCGATACATCCGGCTCTCCTCCTTTGACAATAAAAAATCGGACAGCGCTGACGGGGTTTGACCCCCGCCTTGCGTAACTCGGCATACGGATGCAGGCTGACTGAAACGCACGGGGCGCGCCGCTTAAGGCTGCTTGGTTCCCCACCTGACCTGGTTCACAGCGGCCCCATCGTACAGGGCCCGCATCCGTATGCCGAACCACGCAGCAGGCGCTGTCCGACATGACACATGTTTGATGTGCTTGGTTATTGTATCATACTTTGGGGCAGATTGCAAGAGGGCAGCAAAAGAGCCCCGCCGGAAAAAACTCCGGCGGGGCTCTGATATCCGTCTAGCAGGTAATCAATCAGGACTGGCAGGCAGTGATCAGGCTCATCTTGTAGACCTCGTCCGCGTTGCAGCCGCGGGACAGGTCGTTGATGGGAGCGTTCAGGCCCTGCAGGATGGGGCCGTAAGCAGCATAGCCGCCCAGACGCTGTGCGATCTTATAGCCGATGTTGCCGGCCTCGATGCAGGGGAAGATAAAGGTGTTGGCCTGGCCAGCGACCTTGCTGCCCTTGCACTTGACCTGAGCGACCTCGGGAGCAACGGCAGCGTCAAACTGCAGCTCGCCGTCCACAGCCAGCTCGGGGTCCATCTCCTGAGCCTTGATGACTGCATCGTGGCTCAGAGCAACGGTGCCGCCCTTGCCGGAGCCCTTGGTGGAGAAGCTCAGGACAGCCACTTTCGGATCGATGCCGAACAGCTTTGCGGTCTTGGCGGTCTCGACAGCCACCTCAGCCAGCTTGGAAGCAGCGCTGACCTTGACTTCGCCGGTAGCCTTGTCCACAGTGTCGGTGTAATCGATGTTGACAGCGCAGTCGCCCATGGCAATGCGCTTCAGGCCCTCTTCGCCGCAGTCGCGGTCCAGGATGAAGCAGGAGCTCACCAGATGTGCGCCTTTCTTGGTCTTGACCAGCTGCAGAGCGGGGCGGATGGTATCAGCGGTGGAGTAGGTAGCGCCGCCCAGCAGGCAGTCAGCCTTGCCCATCTTGACCAGCATGGTGCCGAAGTAGTTGGACTTCTTCAGCAGAGCAGTGCACTCCTCAGCGGACTGCTTGCCCTTGCGCAGCTCGACCATGGTGTTGACCATCTCATCGAAGCCTGCGTAGTTCTCAGGGTCGATGATCTCGGCAGCGGAAATATCATAGTTGCCAGCAGCAGCGGCAGCCTTGCACTCTGCCTCATTGCCGACCATAACCACTTTCAGCACGCCCTCAGCCAGCAGCTTGCTTGCGGCCTCCAGGATGCGGGGGTCATTGCCCTCGGTAAAAACGATCGTCTTGGGGTTCGCTTTCAGCTGGGCTACCAGCGGTGCAAACATATCAGCCATTGTGATTACCTCCGAAATAACTTTTGCAATTTTTCCTGGGCGCACAGGAGCGCCCTCTTTTTTATTCTAGCACAGAGTCAGAAAACTTCAAGACAAAACCGCAATTTTGTGGTATATTAATTCCAGAAATTCATCACAGGTTTGTGAAATGTTTGTCATTTAATTTGTTAAGAAACAGACGATACTTCCCCCGTCGAACTGTTTTACGGGCTATAACCTCTTTCTTTTTCCGTTCTATATTTTGCATGCACATCATGCGCATAACATGTTGACATTTCTCTCAAATATGTTATATTGATCATAGAATACTTGTATGGAGGTTTTCGATATGGCAAGAACAAGCACCAATATCAGTCTTGACCCGGAGCTCAAGCGTTCCAGTCAGGAATTGTTTGCCGACCTCGGCATTGACCTTTCCACCGCGATCACTCTTTTTCTCAAGCAGTCTCTCCGTGTCCAGGGCCTTCCCTTTGCTGTCACTCGGGAGAATCCCAATGCAGAAACGGCAGCCGCGCTGAACGAGTATGTCGAGATGAAAGCACACCCAGAAAAGTATAAGCGCTACGCTTCTTTTCAGGATGCCATGAATGAGGTACTCTCGGATGCTTGATGTCGTTCTTTCCAACCGCTTCAAGAAAGACCTCAAGCTCGCTGCCAAACGCGGCCTTGATCTGGATGCGCTCAACGCCATCGTCGATCAGCTTGCCGCCGGGCAGCCTCTGCCGGACAAAAACCGTGACCATGCCCTGACCGGTGATTCTATCGGCTTTCGCGAATGTCATATCCGGCCGGACTGGCTTCTCGTTTATCGTGTCGATGGGGAAGACTTGATCCTCTTTCTTTTCCGCACCGGCAGCCACACCGATCTATTCGATTGAACCGACAGCAGGCAGTTCCCGGACTGTCTGCTTTTTGTCATTTTATAAAGAGTAAGGAACGAAGCTATGGATCTTGAAACGTTACGCACCCAATGCCTCTCCTGCACCCGTTGCCCGCTGCACACCACCCGCACCAACGTGGTGTTCGGGCAGGGCGTGCCCACGGCCGAAGTGCTGTTTGTGGGCGAGGGTCCCGGCCAGAGCGAGGATGAGCAGGGCCTGCCTTTTGTGGGCCGCAGCGGCCAGCTGCTGGATAAATACCTGTTTGCCATCGACCTGGACCGGAACCAGAACTGCTACATCGCCAACATCGTCAAGTGCCGCCCGCCCCAGAACCGCGACCCGCTCCCGGCCGAGAGCGAGGCCTGTATGCCCTGGCTGCGGGAGCAGTTCCGCATCTTGCAGCCCAAGATCGTGGTCTGCCTGGGCCGCATTGCCGCCCAGCGGATGATCCGGGCGGATTTCTCCGTGACCAAAGAGCACGGCACCTTTATTGAAAAAGGCGGCATCTGGTTCATGGGCACGTTCCACCCCGCCGCCCTGCTCCGCCAGAAGCAGAATAAACCGGACGCCTTTGCGGATTTCCTGGCCCTGCGGGAGAAGATCGGGCAGGTGTGCGAGCACACTTACTGATCCATGGAGGAAACACAATCCGCCCCGCTTTTGCATAGCTTTATAGCAAAAGCGAGGTGTTCTCTCATGATGCAGACCACGAGCAAAACCGTTGATTTCTTCCTCGGTGCCACCACGCCCGCCGGGTTCAAAGGCTATTTTGAGCCCCTGCGGCGGGAGCCGGGGATGCAGATGTATCTCATCAAAAGCGGGCCAGGCTGCGGCAAATCCACCCTGATGAAGCAGCTGGCCCAAAAGGCCGAGCAGCAGGGCCAGTCCATTGAGCGGGTGCACTGCGCCAGCGACCCGGACAGTCTGGACGGGGTGGTGTTTCTGGGGCAGCGGGCCGCCATCGTGGACGCCACCGCGCCCCATGTATTGGAACCGGACGCCCCGGGGGCCGACGAGATCGTTGTCAGCCTCTATCACACCATCCGGGCCGAGGCCCTGGCTCCCCACCGCGAGGAAGTCAAAGCCCTGTTCCGGCGCAACGCGCAGCTGCGGGCCCGGGCCGCGCGATATGTAGCCTCCGCCGGGAGTTTGCTGCTGGACAGCCGCCGGGCCGAGGCCTGCAGTACCAACTTTGAAAAAGTCCGCCGTTATGTCAAGCGGCTCTGCACCCGGGTGCTGCCCCGGTGCCCGGACGACTGCTCCCCCAGCGAGGAGCTGCGTCTGCTCTCGGCCATCACCCCCAAGGGGATGGTCTTTTACAAGGGCACCGTGCAGGCTCTGGCCGACCGCTGCATCGTCTTCCGGGACGATTACGGGGCCGTCTCCCGGCTGCTGCTGGAACTCATCCGGGCCGAAGCGCTGGCCCGGGGGTATCACATCATCACCTGCCCCTGTGCCATGCACCCGGAGGATAAGATCGACCATATTCTCATCCCCTCCCTGCGGCTGGCATTCCTCACGGACAACAGCTGGCACCCGGTGCAGCTGCCCGGCGTGCAGGCCGTGCGGTGCACCCGATTCCTGGACCGGGAGAATCTGGCCCGGTGCCGGGCCCGGCTGCGGTTCAACGAGCGGGCCGCCAACGAGCTGCTGGAACAGGCCGTTGCCCTGATGGCACAGGCCAAAAGCTGCCACGATGAGCTGGAAACCTACTACCGCGCGGCGGTGGATTTTGAGGCCGTCAATGCAGAGGTGCTGAAATGCGCTGAGATGCTGCAACTATGAGGATATGTTCTCTTTTGTCCCCAAAAGAGAACCAGAAAAGGGCCGCGTTGAGAGGCTCGGCGGTAGCAAAGCTATGAAAGCCCCAGTGGGGCTTTTAAGCCGACAGCCCGGTTTGCGCAGCAAATGCCGCGTGTTTAGCGCGGCAAGGGCGGGGCACGAATCAGGGGCTGCTCGTCCCTAATAACCCCATTTATGTTTGCTACACTGAAAAATTTGGGAGATTCACGCATTCGCGTGAAGATCTCTGTCCAAATTTTCCAGCTTCGCTGATTTGCTGCTTTGCAGCAGATGTTATGTTGTTGTAAGAGGAAAACAGGATGGCTGAAGTAAAGCTCTCAGTGCGGGAGCTGGTAGAGTTTTTATTACGGACGGGCAGCATCGACAGCCGCTTTGCGGGGTTCGACCGGGCCAACGAGGGGGCCCGCATCCACCGCAAGCTTCAAAAGGCTGCCGGGGAGGGCTATCAGGCGGAAGTCTTCCTCTCCGAAACCCGGGAGGTGGACGGCATCCCGTTCACCATCGAGGGCCGGGCCGACGGCATTTTCCAGAGCGAGGACGGCGTGACCGTCATCGACGAGATCAAAACCACCGCCATCCCCACGGACGAAATTCAGGAAGACGGCAACCCCTGCCACTGGGCACAGGGGATGGTCTACGGGGCCATCTATGCCAAACAGCAGGGCCTGCCCCGGCTGGATGTCCGGCTGACCTATTACCAGATCGACACCGACGAGATCGTCCGGTTTCTCCGACATTTCACGCAGGAAGAACTGGACGCCTTCTTCGAGGGCCTGCTGCGGCAGGTTGCCCCCTGGGCCCGGCGCCAGCTGGACTGGGACACCCGCCGGGCTGCCAGTCTGAACGCCCTGCGCTTCCCCTTTGAAACGTACCGGCCCGGGCAGCGGGCTCTTGCTGGGGAAATCTACCGGGCCTGCAAGGCGGGCGGCAAAGGCGGGGCCCGGCTCTTCTGCCAGGCTCCCACCGGCATCGGCAAGACTATGAGCGCCCTCTTCCCGGCCCTGAAAGCCATGGGCGAGGGCCACGGCGAAAAGCTCTTTTACCTCACGGCCCGCAACACCACCCAGGCCGCTGCCGAGGACGCCCTTGCTCGGCTGCGGGCCTCAGCCCCGGAGCTGGCCCTGCGCAGCGTGACCCTGACGGCCAAGGAGAAAGCCTGTCTGTGCAGGGACGCCGAGGGCCATCCCGCCTGTCTGCCGGAGCTCTGCCCCTACGCCAACGGCTACTACGACCGCCTCAAAACGGCCCTCTCTGCCCTTCTGGACGGCGGCAGCGGCTGTTTTGACCGGACCGTGCTGGCCGAGACGGGCCGGAAATTCTCGGTCTGCCCTTTTGAGCTGGGGCTGGACCTGAGCGAGTGGTGCGACGTGGTCATCGGGGATTACAACTATCTGTTTGACCCGGTGGTAAGACTCCGCCGCTTCTTCGATGCCTCCGGTGACTGGCTCTTCCTCATCGACGAGGCCCACAACCTGCCCGACCGGGCCCGGGCCATGTACTCCGCCAGCTTTTCCAAGGCCAGCCTCACCGAGGCCAAGCGTTCTCTGGGCCCGGGCAAAAGCACCCTCAAAACGGCCCTGCGCAAGGCTGACAAGGCCTTTCTGGAAGCGCGGCGGGCTGTGGCGGAGCTGGCCCCCCGGCACGGTACCCTGCCCGCGGAAGCTGCCCCCGCCGAGGCCAAACAGACCAGCCTGCTGGACGCCCCGGAGGCGGAAACCGCATTCGCGCTGCCGGAGCCGCTTTTTGCGGAGGACGGCACGGTCTTTTTTCGGGAGCTGCCCGCCGGGCTGTTAAAGCCCCTGCAGGCCCTGACAGCTCCCCTGCAGGACTGGCTGGAGCAGCACCCGGACGCCGAGGCCCACACAGCCTTGCTCGACCTTTATTTTAAGGTACAGGACATCCTGCGGGCGGCAGAGCGGTACGACGAGCACTTTACCGCCCAGCTGACGGCCTATGGCAGCGCGCTGGATCTCCACATCCTCTGCCTGGACCCGGCCCCCTTTGTGGACGCCAGCCTCAGCGGCGGGCGGGCCGCCGCCCTGTTCAGCGCAACGCTGACCCCGCCGGGCTACTACCGGAATGTGTTGGGCTGCCCGGACGCCCGGGCCGTGGCGCTGGAAAGCCCGTTTCCGCCACAGCACCTGGGGCTCTACTGCCTGCCCTCCATCTCCACCCGGTATCGGGACCGGGAGGCCAGCATCCGCCCCCTCTCCGACGCGCTGGCGGCCATGGCAAAAGGCAAAGTGGGCAACTATCTGGCGTTTTTCCCCAGTTACGCCTACCTGCGGCAGGTGTACGAGGATTTCACGGCCCGCTACCCGGACATTCCCACGCTGGCACAGGAGAGCGGACTGGACGACGCCGGGCGGGCGGCATTTCTGGCCCGGTTTGCGCCCCACCCGGAAAAGACTCTGCTAGGCTTCGGGGTGCTGGGCGGCATCTTCGGGGAGGGGGTCGATTTAGCGGGGGACCGCCTCATCGGGTGCGCCATCGTGGGGGTGGGCCTGCCCCAGGTGAACCCCCGGCAGGAGATGCTCCGCCGCTATTACGACGCGGCCCCCGGCGGCACCGGCTTTGACTACGCCTACCGCTGCCCGGGCATGAACAAGGTCTTACAGGCGGCAGGGCGGGTCATCCGCACCAGCGAAGATAAAGGCGTGGTTCTTTTGCTGGATGACCGCTTTGCCCGCAGCGAGTATACCCGGCTGTTCCCCCGTCACTGGGGGCACCTGCAATATCTGCAAAGCACTCAGGCCCTCTCGGAAGCATTGGACGCTTTCTGGAAACAGCCTTGATTTTCCCGGCATCGGTACCGACAAGAAATCGGTCACGGTGTCGGGATTTTTTCTGTCTGATTTTTCCAATTTCATCCATGAAAAGTAACAAAATGGTACGGTTCTCCCGGAGTTTTTGATAATTCCCGGAAATTACCGGGAACATTCTTCAGTTTCGCTTTCCCGGCAGATCAACCTGCACAAAGACGGGTTGATCTGTTAGACAAAATTGCCAAAAGTGATTCCGACCGATTGATTTTTTGTGCAGATTGTGCCATACTATAGCCACTGGAAACGTTCCCGACACCGTTCCCGAAGATTTTCCAAGAAACGAGGTGCTTCTCCCCCATGCCGAATCTGACGATCAAAGATATCGCCCGCGTCAGCGGCTGCTCGGTCAGCACCATCTCCCGCGTCATCAATGACCGCCCCGACGTGCGGCCCGAGACCAAGGAGCACGTTTTAAAAGTCATGCGGGAAGCCGGGTTCGTCCCCAACACCAACGCCCGCCAGCTCAAGATCCAGCAGTCGCGGAGCGTGGTCTTTGTGGTCAAGGGCACCCGCAACCTCTTCTTCTCGGACTTCCTGGTCCATCTGCAGCGGGCGGCCACCCTGTACGGCTACAACGGCATCATCTCCTACATCGACGAAAACGCCAACGAGATCGACGCGGCCGAAAAGATCCTGCGGGAGATCAAGCCCAAGGGCATCATCTTTCTGGGCGGCAGCGTAGCCAATTTCCAGAACGGCTTTTCCAACATCTCCGTCCCCTCGGTGCTGGCCACCCTCGTCTCGGACGAGCTCCACTTCCCCAACCTTTCCATGGTGGGCGTGGATGACCGGGCGGCGGCCCATACCGCCGTGGCTCACCTCATCGCACAGGGGCACAGCAAGATCGCGGTGTTGGGCGGCCCCGCCACCAGTTTTCCCAGCCGGATGCGCCGCCTGGGCGCGCAGGATGCCATGGAGCAGGCGGGCCTCACCTTTGATGACCGGCTCTACGGCCTCTCCAACTACGATTTTGAATCCGCCTACCACGCCATGAACAGCCTGTTGGCACGCCGGGCCGAGTTTACCGCCCTGTTTGCCATGAGCGATGTCATCGCGTTTGGTGCCATCCGGGCGCTGGTCAGCGCCGGGTTCCGGGTGCCGCAGGACGTCTCCGTCATCGGCTTTGACGGGATCACGATGTCCCGCTACTGTGTCCCGGTCATGACCACCATCGTCCAGCCCAGCGAGCAGATCGCGCTCCAGAGCATCGAGCTTCTGATCAATCAGATCGAGCACGGGGCCCCGGCCCAGACCATCACCCTGCAGCCCGAGCTGCAGCAGGGCGAAAGCGTCTGCCCCTGCCGCCACCCGCTCTAATATTTCTTTTGATTTCCTGCCGCTCCCTGTGGGCGGCAAGTAAAATAGCACCTCATAATTTTTCAATAATGAAGAAGGAGAATAATTATGAAAAAGATGATCTCTCGTCGTAACTTCCTGAAAGCCGCTGGTGTTTCCGCTGCTGCTCTGGGTCTGGCTGCCTGTGGCGGCTCTTCCAGCAGCTCCACCGCTGCTTCCACGGCCACTTCTACCGCCGCTTCCAGCACCGCTGCTGCTTCCGGCGCTTCCGGTAAGGTCTACTACCTGAACTTCAAGCCCGAGCAGGATCAGGATTGGCAGGATCTGGCCGCTGAGTACACCAAGGAGACCGGCGTGCCTGTCACCGTCGTGACCGCCGCTTCCGGCCAGTACGAGACCACCCTGATGAGCGAGATGGAGAAGAGCGAAGCTCCCACCCTGTTCCAGGTCAACGGCCCTGTGGGTCTGGCCAACTGGAAAGATTACTGCCTGGACCTGTCCGACAGCAAGCTCTACGGCGAGCTGACCAGTGACTCCTTTGCCCTGAAAGACGGCGACGCCGTTACCAGTATCGCATACGTCATCGAGACTTACGGCATCATCTACAACAAAGAGCTGCTGAGCGCCGCCGGTTACACCCAGGACGACATCAAGGGCTTTGATGACCTGAAGAAGGTCGCTGATGACATCCAGGCACGCAAGGCCGAGCTGGGCGTGGACGGTGCTTTCACCTCCGCCGGCATGGATAGCTCTTCCGACTGGCGCTTCAAGACCCATCTGGCAAACCTGCCCATCTACTATGAGTACAAGGCAGACGGCATTGGTTCCACCGACGCCATCAAGGGCACCTATCTGGACAACTACAAGCAGATTTGGGATCTGTACATCACCGATTCCACCTGTGACCCCAAGCTGCTGGCCTCCAAGACTGGCAACGACGCCGTGGCTGAGTTTGTGGGCAAGAAGGCTGTGTTCTACCAGAACGGCACTTGGGCTTACAATGACGTGAAGGATCTGGGTGACGACAACCTGGGTATGCTGCCCATCTACATCGGTGCGGACGGCGAGGAGAATCAGGGCCTGTGCACCGGTTCCGAGAACTTCTGGTGCGTGAACAACACCTCTTCGGACGAAGACATCCAGGCGACTCTGGACTTCCTGTACTGGTGTGTCACCTCTGAGGCCGGCACCAGCGCGATGGCTGACAAGATGGGCTTCGTCATCCCGTTCAAGGCTGCCAAGGACTCCACCAACCCCCTGATCGCCATTGCAAACGATTATGTGGCCGCTGGCAAGACCAGTGTGGACTGGTGCTTCTCCACCATGCCTTCCGAGGAGTGGAAGAACGGCGTGGGCAGCGCGCTGACCGCTTATGCCGCAGGTACCGGCGATTGGAATGCCGTCACCACCGCCTTTGTGGACGGCTGGGCCAAGGAGTACAAGCTGGCCAACGGCTAAGCTCCCCCATCGTTTCTAACACCTGACTTGCAAAAGGAGGCGGGCGAATGGTTCGCCCGCCTCCCTCTTTTTTGGAGGTATATCATGCAAAAGGCCATCAGCAAATATTGGCCGGTGTTCGTGCTGCCTACCCTGATCGCGTTTATCATCGGCTTTATCTGGCCCTTTATCTGGGGCATTTATCTGTCGTTCCAGCGGTTCACCACCGTCAGCAAGACCACGTTCGTGGGCATCCAGAACTACATCAGCGTGTTCCAGGATTCCACGTTCCTCCACGCGTTCGGCTTCACGGCGGCGTTCACCGTGGTGTCCACCGTCCTCATCAACGTCTGCGCCTTTGCCATCGCGCTGGTGCTCACCCGGGGCATCAAGGGCACCAACCTCTTCCGCACCGTCTTCTTCATGCCCAACCTGATCGGCGGCATCCTGCTGGGCTACATCTGGCAGATCCTGCTCAACGGCGTGCTGGCCAACCTGCAAAAGCCCCTGCTGGCCCTGGATGCCAGATACGGCTTCATCGGTCTGGTCATCCTGATGTGCTGGCAGCAGATCGGCTACATGATGATCATTTATGTGGCCGGCCTGCAGAGCGTCCCCGGCGATCTCATCGAAGCCGCCAAGATCGACGGTGCCAACGACCGGGAGATCCTGTTCAAGATCAAGATCCCCATGGTCATGCCCAGCGTTACCATCTGCACGTTCCTCACCCTGACCAACAGCTTCAAGCTGTTTGACCAGAACGTTGCCCTGACGGGCGGCGAGCCCGCCAACATGAGCGAGATGCTGGCTCTGAACATCTACAACACGTTCTATGGCCGCTCCGGCGCCCAGTGGAAAGGCATTGGCCAGGCAAAGGCCGCGGTCTTCTTCCTCATCGTCGTCGTCATCTCGCTGGCCCAGCTTCATTTCACCCGCTCTAAGGAGGTGCAGCAGTAATGTCCAAACAGCGTAAAGCCTGGGATACCGTCCTTGCAGTGGTCATGATCCTGCTCTGCCTGCTCTGGGTCTACCCCATCGTTCTGATCTTAATTAACAGTCTCAAGGTGGAGGGCACGTTCACCACCTCCACCGTCTTCCAGCTGCCCACCAAAGAGACGTTTGCGGGCCTGTCCAACTACGTCTACGGCGTCTTCAAGATGAACTTCCTCTCCAGCCTGGGCTACAGCCTGCTCATCACGGTGTCCAGCGTAGTGCTCATCCTGCTGTGCTGCTCCATGACGGGCTGGTACCTCACCCGTGTCAACAACAAGCTCAGCAAGTTCATGAACCTGCTCATCGTCTTCTCCATGGTCGTGCCATTCCAGATGGTCATGTTCACCCTGTCCAAAACGGCGGACACCCTCAAGCTGAACACCCCGTGGAACATCTGCATCATCTATCTGGGCTTCGGCGCGGGCCTGGCCGTCTTCATGTTCACCGGCTTCATGAAGAGCGTCCCCATTGAGATCGAGGAGGCCGCCATGATCGATGGCTGCAACCCCCTCCAGATCTTCTTCAAGGTCGTTTTCCCCATCCTCAAGCCGACCATGATCTCCACCGCCATTCTGGAGACCATGTGGGTCTGGAACGACTACCTCCTGCCCACGCTGGTGCTGGACATCAAGAAATACCGCACCATCCCCATGGCCATCCAGTACTTCCGCGGCGGTTATGGCCGCGTGGAGCTGGCCCCCATGATGGCCTGCATCATCATTGCCATCATCCCCATCATCATCCTGTACATGACCTGCCAGAAGTACATCATCGAGGGCGTCGTGGCAGGCGCTGTCAAGGGTTAATCTCAACACGACAAGGAGGGTTCCAAAATGCGTGCATGCGGCATCCTGATGCCCGTGTTCAGCCTGCCAGGCCCCTTTGGCATTGGCACACTGGGCAAAGAAGCGTTCGCGTTTGTGGATTTTCTGGCCGGAGCGAAGCAGACCTATTGGCAGATCCTGCCCATTGGCCCGACCGGCTACGGAGACAGCCCTTACCAGAGCTTTTCCGCTTTCGCAGGCAACCCCTATTTCATTGATTACCGGCTGCTGGCCGAGCAGGGTTTCCTGACCCAGGCCGAACTGCCCGCCCCCCAGCCTGTGGGTGCCATTGATTATGGTGCCCTCTACCGCGAGCGCCCGCTGGTGCTGAAAAAGGCCGCCGACCGGCTGCTGGCCTCCCCCACGGAGGCCTACCACACGTTCTGCACCAGGCAGGACTTCTGGCTGGAGGATTACGCCCTGTTCATGGCCATCAAGGCCGAGCAACATCAGGCAGGCCTCGCCGACTGGCCGGATGCTCTGCGCACCCGTCAGCCGGAAGCACTGGCCGCCGCCCGGGCCCGGCTGGCGGAGCAGGTGGATTATCACAAGGCCGTGCAGTTCTTCTTCTACACCCAGTGGAACGCCCTCAAGGCCTATGCCAATGCAAAAGGCGTGCAGCTGGTGGGGGACATTCCCATCTATGTCAGCCCGGATTCCAGCGACCTGTGGACCCACCCGGAGCTCTTCCAGACCGATGGGCAGGTCCACCTGACCCAGGTGGCCGGCTGCCCGCCAGACGCCTTTGCCGCCGACGGCCAGCTCTGGGGCAACCCGCTCTACGACTGGCCCAAGCATCAGGCCACGGACTTTGCCTGGTGGAAGCGCCGGATGCAGCACGCCACCTCCATTTACAACGTGGTCCGCATCGACCACTTCCGCGGCTTTGAGAGCTACTACTCCATCCCCGCCGGGAACAAAACGGCAGCGGGCGGCCACTGGGAAAAGGGCCCTGACCGTGCGTTCATCCAGGCCATGCACGAGTGTCTGGGCGAGGGTGGCATCATTGCCGAGGACCTGGGCTACCTGACCCCAGAGGTCAAAGCCATGCTGGCCGCCAGCGGCTACCCGGGCATGAAGATCATGCAATTTGCCTTTGACCGCCGGGAGCCGGGCAACTACCTGCCCTACACCTACCCTGCCAACAGCGTGGTCTACACCGGCACGCACGATAACGTCACCACCGAGGGCTGGCAGCAGACTGCCGCCCCCGAGGATGTGGCCTACGCCTGCCGTTACCTGCGCTGCACGCCGGGCACCCTCACTGAGGCCATGATCTCCGCCTGCCTCGCCAGTGCTTCGGATATGGCAATCATCCCTTTCGCAGACTGGCTTCATCTGGGCGCGGAGGCCCGCATCAACACCCCCAGCACCCAGGGTGCCAACTGGCAGTGGCGGCTGGCCCAGCCCCTCCCTGACGGCCTGGACGGCCATATTGCAGAGCTGACCCGGCTCTACGACCGTGCTCCCGCCTGACGGAAACTTTCCGAAACGCTATTTCTTCATTTTCTCCCCATAAAACCGCCGCGTTGCCCGCTCTGTTCCCAGAGCCGGGAGCGGCGGTTTTTCTGTTTTATCGCAATTTTCATAAATAGTGCCTATCAAAACGGCATATTTGCGATATGCAGTTTGCGGATGTTGCTTGTGCGTTAAAAACGCAAACTGCTATAAAATGCATCCAACGCAAATTTTACACAACATTTTTTCACCATCCTCTTGCAGAGCATTTTCCACTATTTTTCGTTTTTTCGTTTCTTTTTCCAATTTTTCCGTTCAAAGTCCTTGAAATTCGTCTCAATTTATCTTTCAGCGCTCTCTTGTTGTTTTTCCGCAGTTATGCTATAATCCTGATAAGTGATTCTCCGCCCCTGTGCGGACGTACGAGCGAAAGGAGTTTTCCCATGATGGAACTTACATATCAGAACCAGATGTTGTTGCCCGCATCCTACACGGTTCTCTCCGAAGAGGAAATGACCTATATTGAGGGCGGTGCCATCACAGCCAGTGATGCTACAGCTGCTGTGCTGAATTTTGCGATCAACTTTGCTGTGAATACCATCAAGACCCTGGGCCAGGGTGCCTTTAATGCTGCTTGGAATGGTATGAAAGAGATGCATGATGATGGCCTATCCATTACAGGCTCGGTCAAACATTACTGGGGCCGTCAAACTCCTGCTGGCAAGGCAGGTACGGTTGTGGTCGGCAGTTTTGCCGCTTTCTATGTTTATGCACAGACCATGCAGATCATCAACACGGCCGTTGCGATTTATCGGGATATCAAGGCCATCTATGAGCAGACCAAAGCTGACAAGGCTGCCAAAGAGGCTGCCGCTGCTGCCATCCCGAACAACACGCTGGCCGTGGCCTGAGCGTGTCCTGTGTAATTTGAGTTGAAAGGAGTTCTTTGTGATGAAACACCTTTGTTTTCCCGCTTCGTACGCGCGTCTTTCTGAGGAGGAGCAGTGCGAGACCATCGGCGGAGGCGATCTGCGCAGCGCATGGAGCACCTTTACCGACAACCTCCACTTTGGTGATTTTTCCATGGGCAGCGGATTGCTGACATTCTCCATCTCCTTTGTGCCCATGCTGCTGTTCAACGTCATCCGCACCGGATACCGGGCCGCGGAAACGATCTACAACAAGCTGAGCGCCCGGTACGGCTATCAGGACGAGACCCTGACGGCTTTCCAGCAGTATACCGACGAGATGCGCAATAAGCACCAGAAAAACAACGCTTAAAGTCTTAAAAACAAGCAGCGGCAGGCACTCTCAAAAGGTGGGGGGTGCCTGCCGCTCTGTCAATGCCACAAAGGGGACGGAGCTGACGGTCCACCCCAGAAACAGAGAGCTCATGAAAAAGGAGCCTTTATGAACGCTGAACTGCAATTTCTCACTGCCCTGCAAGGCCTGCACACTCCTGCCCGGGATGCCGTCATGCTCTTCTTCACCCGGCTGGGCAATGCCGGGTTTGTCTGGATCGCGCTGGCGGCTCTCCTGCTGCTCTTCCGCCGCACCCGCCGGGCCGGGTGCATTTTGGCGCTGGCCCTTGTGTGCGACCTTGTACTCTGCAACTTCATCCTCAAGCCACTGGTGCACCGTGTCCGCCCCTGTGACCTGTTACCCGAGGCAGTCCTCCTCATCCCCCACCCCAGCGATTACTCATTCCCCTCCGGGCACACGGCGGCCTCCTTTACCGCCGTGGCTGCCCTCTGGCTGGCCGGGAAGAAACGGCTGGCCGGTGCCACCCTTGTGCTGGGCGTCTTCATCGCCTTTTCCCGCCTCTACCTCTGCGTCCACTTCCCCACCGATATCCTCGGCGGCGTGCTGGTGGGGCTCGTCTGTGGCTGGCTGGGAAAATGGCTGTGGGAATCTTTCGCTCAAAAACAAGCATGAGAAAAGCCCTGCGGCTCGGTTGTTGAGCCGCAGGGCTTTATTGTTTGGTTCAGGGGAGAACAAGCCGTACTTATTCCGGCAGGTCCTCTTCGTTCTCCAGGCTGTGCCAGACGTTCTGGACATCGTCGTTGTCCTCGAGGGCGTCCAGCAGCTTGCCCATCAGCTTGAGCTGATCGGGGTCGGTCAGGCGGGTGGTGGTCATGGGGACCATGGCCAGATCATCGCTCAGGATCTCGTAGCCTTTCTCCTCCATTGCCTTGACGACAGCGGAGTAGTTCTCGGGATCCGTGGTGATCTCTGCGGCCTCTTCGCCTGCATCGAAATCCTCAGCACCGGCATCCAGAGCATCCATCATGGCCTCGTCGGCATCCTTGTCCTCGAGGGAGATGTCGATGACGCCTTTCTGGCTGAACAGGAAGCCCACGCAGCCCATAGCACCCAGGTTGCCGCCGTTCTTATCAAAGTAGTGGCGCAGGTCCGCAGCGGTACGGTTGCGGTTGTCGGTCAGGGTCTCGACCATGACCGCCACGCCGCCGGGGCCGTAACCCTCGTAGGTGATTGCCTCGTACTCGGTCTTATCGCCGCCCTCGGCTTTCTTGATGATGCGCTGGATGTTATCGTTGGGCACACTCATGCGCTTTGCCTTGGAAATCAGGTCAGCCAGCTTGCTGTTGGAAGCGGGGTTGGGGCCGCCGGTACGGACAGCCACGCTGATCTCGCGGCCGATCTTGGTAAAGACTTTTGCCTTTGCGCCGTCGGTCTTTTCCTTTTTGCGCTTAATATTGTTCCATTTGCTATGTCCAGACATGGGAAAGAGCCTCCTAAATATTCTCAGTGATCTCCGCCTGCGGGCAGACGGGCTGTGGTCGCCCGCATGTGGCAGCACACAAAATCTAACTGTTTAATTTTATCACAATCAGTGCACGCGTTCAAGCCTTATCCGACCTGTTTTTGTCAAAAAAGAGCGTTACAACAGGCGCAGCGCCTTGGGGTAGTGGTTTTTCACCCGCCCGCCGGACACTTTGCCGCCGCCCAGGGGCCAGCCATCCACGGTCACGCAGCACCAGCCATCGGCGGCGGTGCGGGCCTCGATCTCCCGGCCCGAGAGATATTCCACGGTGCGGGGGTCGGTCAGCGTCAGTTCCTCCCGGTTGGTGCACTGGGCGCCGAACGCTGTAAAGAGGTGGTGCTCCGGCACAAAACGGACTTTCTGCACGCTGCCCACAAACACGCCTGCCCGCAGCACATGGAGCGTGGTCTGGGGGAACGGCACAGGCAGCAGCACCCCGCCGCCATGCACCACCGCCGGGCGCTGGGCCAGCGCCGGGAAGTACCGGGCCGCAAACTCCTGCCAGGCTGACAGACTCTGGGCCGGGGTGGCTTCCCCTGCCCCGGCGTCCCGAGTGCGGGTATTCCGGCCCTGCACGGCCTCGTGGCAGCTGCGGGAAGCTTCCCGCCGGGCACTGCGGGCATCGGCCTTGTCAAAGCTCTTTGTGGGCTTTCCTTTGCCTTTGCCGGCCTTTTTGCCCGCCTGGGCGGCCGCCTCCAGCCAGAGCTGTTCTTCGGGGCGGTACTCGCCGGGAGCCGGCAGGGCGCGGGGCGTGCCCGCCTTGACCAGCCGGGCCATGAAATGCCCCTCACCGCCCTGACAGGGCCAGACACGGCGCACTCTGGTCACGTCCAGCGGCAGGCCGCCGGTGCGGTTGGCCTCGCCCTCGCTGCCAAAGGTGTAGTCCACATTGCCCAGGGCGTCCGCCAGCGTGAATTCCGGGTGGCGCTGCAAAAAGGCCGCCACCTGGCCCTCATCCTCTTCCGGGGCGAACGTACAGGTGGAATAGACCAGCTGCCCGCCGGGGGCCAGCACCGCCGCCGCGCAGTCCAAAATCTGCGCGCCCAGCTCGGCGCACTGCTTCACCAGCGCCTCGCTGTGCTGGGTGACCGCCACGGCCTCCTTGCGGAACATTCCCTCGCCGGAGCAGGGGGCGTCCACCAGCACCCGGTCAAAAAACTCCGGCAGAGCCTCCGCGATGCGGGCCGGGGCCTCGTTCAGGATGACCGCATTGGGCACGCCCATCCGCTCCAGATTGCTCTTGAGAATGTCGGCCCGGGCAGCCACATACTCATTGCTGACAAGCAGCCCCTGCCCCTGCAGCGCCGCCGCCAGCTGGCTGCTCTTGCCGCCGGGAGCCGCGCACAGGTCCAGCACCCGCATCCCGGGCTTCACGCCCAGCAGCGGGGCCGCCGACGCCGCCGAGGGCTCCTGCGAGTAAAACACGCCCGCATGGTGGTAGGGGTGCCGCCCGGGCTTGAACGTTTCTTCCCGCACCACGAACGCCGCCTTGCAGAACGGCGAGGGTTCCAGCGCCATGTCCGCTTTGGCTGCAAACGTCCCCGGCGTGGTGCGCAGGGCCGAGACGGTCACACCCCGGGCCGCGCTGTCACTGGGGGCGGCATAGAGCGTCTCATACCGCTGCCCCAGCAGGGCCCGCTCCCGGGCTTCAAAATATTCGGTGGGCATCCCACAGACCTCCTTTTGATGTTTTTGTTTTTTCAAAGCCGGGTGCATAAAGCCGCCCCGCCCGGCCACACTAGAGGCAGAGCCAGCGGCCAGTCCGCTTCCTCTTTTTTGAATCGGAAAGGAGCAACCAACCATGGAAAACCGCAGCAATAACTGCAAGAATCAGAGCCAGAACAAAACGACCAACCAGACCAACGACCAGACCAATAACCGCACGACCAACCGGACCACCAACAGCGCCGTCAACGAGCACAAGCACCCCAACCAGTACACCAAGGGTGCCGACGACGAGGGTGCCAAGAACAGCACCCGCAGCTCTGCCCGCAACAGCCGCTAAGCGTTCCTGAGCATTCCGCGGCAAAAAAGCCCGCTGCTTTCCCCTGCACTGTTTTCCAGTGCGGAAAGCAGCGGGCTTTCGCGTTTCTTATTTCTCGTTGGGGTCAAACGACTGCCAGAGCGTTTCAAACAGCTCGTGCACCCGGGCCAGCTGGCCGTTGAGGTAGAGCCAGCCCAGCAGGCACTCAAAGCCGGTGGAAGCACGGTACTCCTCCGGGGAGGCGTGCTTGGCCACGCTGGCCTTGCTGGCGTTGCGGCCCCGCTTGAAGACCGCCAGCTCGTCCTCGGTGAAGAGCGGTTCCAGCAGCTGCTCCTCCCGGAACTGCGCCCGGGCCGAGACATACTTGACCTTTTCCGCGTTCAGCCTGCCCGCCGAGAGCCGGTGGTGCTCCACCAGCCGCTGACGCACCAGCAGCTCCAGCACGCTGTCGCCCACAAAGGCCAGTGCCAGCGGGCTGAGCTCGCGGGGGTCGATCTTTTCTGGTTCCTGCATAAAAACCTCTTAGAAAATATAATCGAACTGATAATCGCCAATGAGGATGGTGTCGTTCTCCTGCACGCCCTTTTCCACCAGAGCAGCCAGAATGCCGCTCTCGTCCAGCTGGCGCTGGAAATACTGCAGGCTCTCGTAGTCGTCTACATTGCTGCCGGCCAGGATATACTCCAGCCAGGGCGCGTTGACGCTCCACACATGAGCCTCCATCCGCATGATGGAGAACTCGCGGCCGCCGGCCTTGGGCTCGGGTTTCTTGTACTCGGGCGCAAAGACAGGGATGGCCGGGATGTCTTTCAGGCGGTTGTACACCAGGCCCGGCAGCTCCCGCACGCCCTGCATGGTGGCGGCAGAGATGGGCACAAAGGTCAGGCCCTTGGCCTCCACATACTTGCGGAAGTCCTCGATCTGCTCCTCGGTGGCCAGGTCGCACTTGTTGCCCACCACGATCTGCGGGCGCTCGGCCAGCGCGGGGCTGAACTTTGCCAGCTCCTCGTTGATCTTCTCAAAGTCCTCGATGGGGTCACGGCACTCGCTGCCGGAGACATCCACCACATGCAGCAGCAGGCGGCAGCGCTCCACATGGCGGAGGAAATCGTGGCCCAGGCCGATACCCTCACTGGCACCCTCGATCAGGCCGGGGATGTCGGCGCAGACAAAGCTGGCACCCTCCCCCACCGAGACGACGCCCAGCGTGGGCACCAACGTGGTGAAGTGATAGTTCGCGATCTTGGGCTTGGCCGCGCTGATGGTGGAGATGAGGGTGGATTTGCCCACGTTGGGGAAACCAATGAGGCCCACATCCGCGATCAGCTTCAGCTCCAGCGTGACCTGAATGTCCTCGCCGGGCATACCGGGCTTTGCAAACTTGGGGATCTGGCGGGTAGGCGTTGCAAAATGCGCGTTGCCATAGCCGCCGCGGCCGCCCCTGGCGATGGTCACCGGGGTGTGGTCGGACAGATCCGCGATCACAAGGCCGCTCTCCGCGTCCTTGATGACAGTGCCCAGAGGCACCTTGATGATAAGGTTCTCGGCATTTTTGCCGTGGCAGAGGCTTGCCCCGCCCTTGCCGCCCTCATCGGCGGTGTATTTGCGCTTGTAGCGGAAATCCATCAGGGTGGTGAGGTGGTCGTCCACGACGAAGATGATATCACCGCCGCGGCCGCCATCGCCGCCGTCCGGGCCGCCCGCGGCCACGAATTTTTCACGATGGAAGCTGACCGCGCCGTCGCCGCCCTTGCCCGCATGGAGCCAGATGGTGGCGATGTCGATAAAGTTGGTTTGTGCTGCCATACAGCCCCTCCTGTTCTCAAAAAAGGCCTTTTCCTCCTCGATTTGGCTCCCATATCAGGAGAGCTGGACGCGCCAGAGCGCGGCCTGAGAGGTTTTATTTTCCAATCAGAAAAGGCCGTCTTCATCAAAAAGAGCCGGGCCCTAAAGGTCCGGCTCTATGGGTTGCAGATTTTAGAAAGAAGTTACTGCTTCACGCTGCACTTCTTGCCGCTCTTGCCCACGCGCTCAAAACGGACGGTGCCGTCAACCAGAGCAAACAGGGTATCATCGCTGCCCTTGCCAACGTTCTCACCCGGCATAATGTGGGTGCCACGCTGACGAACCAGGATGTTGCCGGCCAGAACGAACTGACCATCTGCACGCTTAGCGCCCAGACGCTGTGCTGCGGAATCGCGGCCGTTCTTGGTGCTGCCTACGCCCTTTTTATGTGCCATTGTAATTTACCTCCTTAGCCGTTGATCGCAGTGATCTCAACCTTGGTGAAAGGCTGACGATGGCCCATGCGGCGAGCACTGTGCTTCTTTGCGCGATAGGTGATGATGTTCAGCTTCTTGCCCTTGCCATTCTTGATGACCTTGGCAGAGACGGAAGCGCCCTCAACAACGGGAGCGCCAACCTTGACAGAACCCTCCTCGCCGATAGCGAGAACCTGATCAAACTTCACTTCGGAGTCGGCCTCAACGTCCAGCTTTTCAATGTAGACGATGTCGCCCTGCTCCACGCGGTACTGCTTACCGCCGGTAACAATGATTGCGTACATTTGTTTCATTCCTTTTCGTTGTACTCGCTGGTCGTAAAGGCAGGCCCTCACAAGGGCCATTTGAAGCGCCCACACCAAGCGGCTAGAATAGTATAGCAAAAAAATGCCGGGATTGCAAGGGCTTTTTTGCGCTTTGGGGCAAATATTTTTTGTTTACCCGTTCTTTTGCTGCCGGGCCAGGTTCTCGTCCAGGATCTCCCCCACCTCTTTGTTCCACGCAGCAGTCTTTTCCAAAAATTCCGTGCGGGAGGCGGAAGCGGGCAGGCTGCTTTCCGGGCCAAAGAACGCGATCGGCCCGTCCAGCTTCTTTCTCTTGGCGCGGTTGTCCGCGTTCAGGGCCAGCGGCACCATGAGCGGTTTATCCTTATCCTTGCGGGTCAGGTAAATTTCCAGTGCGAGACCAACGATTACGGCCAGCCCGGCAACGAGCTGGGACACCCGCAGGCCGATGGAGGGCACCAGCATCAGGCTGTCCGTGCGGAGAGCCTCGATCCAGAAACGGCCCGCGCCGTACCAGATGAGGTACCGCAGGGTGATATCACCGTTGAACTTCCGCTTTTTCCGGTAGAAGTACAGCAACGCAAAGCCCACAAAGCACCAGATGCTCTCATAGAGGAACGTGGGGTGGACGGGCAGGTTCGGGTCAATGACAACGCCTTTCTGGGCCGTGACCGTGCTGCCCATGAGGTAGTTGCGGGTGGCCTCGCTGTACATGCCCCAGGGCAGGGTGGTATTGCAGCCAAAAGCCTCCTGATTGAAGAAGTTTCCCCAGCGGCCGCAGCCCTGCCCGATGAGGAAGCCCATGGCCGTCAGGTCAAACATGGGCAGTATGGGCACGCCCCGCCATTTGCAGGCCAGTCCGCCGAACAAAAAGCCGCCGATGATGCCGCCGTAGATGGCAAGGCCGCCGTCCCGGATGGCAAGCATCTCCCAGATGCTTTCATACGCAAAGGGAGCCATGGCAACGTAATAAGCCCGGGCGCTGGCAATGCCCAGCACCACACCGATGAGGATCACATCCACCATGGCGTCCGGGTCCACGCCGAATTCCTGACAGTGCCGGAACGCAAACACCAGCGCCAGACACAGGCCCACCGCGATGCAGACACCGTACCAGTAAATGTGGATGCTTCCGATGGAGAACGCCACCCGGTTGATCGTGAATTCCAGCCCCAGCCCGGGGAATTGTACCAGATTCGTTAAACTTGTCATGCTTCTTCCTCCTCCCCATCGTCCTCCGGCAGGACAGCGGTGCCGTCCGGCTGGATGTACATGGTTGCCATCCGCTCTTCGCAGAGGATCTGCTGGAGAGCCGCGTCGGCATCTTCCGCCTTCAGGCCCGCCAGCGTGGTGATCTGCTGGGCCACGGTCTGGCCTGCCAATGCAAAATCCGCCATCTGGCTGGCCGAGTCCTCCACGTTTTCCAGATTCTCAATGAGCTGGCCGTATTTTTCATTCTTGCAGAGGGTGAAAATTTCACGGTCCACGCCCTCAGCCCGCACCCGGGCGATCTCGTCCAGCAGCAGCTGCCGGACGGTATCCGGCGCGTCACTTTCGCCCGTGAAGAGGATGCAGCAGCAGCCATCCACCCGGAGCACCTCGCCGCCAAAGCCGGGGTTGGTCAGCCCCTCGTCGTAAAGGCGGCGGTAGAGTTTGGACATCCCGCCGCAGATGCAGCAGAGGATCAGATCATACAGCATCTCGCTCCGCAGGTCGCCGGAGGGCAGCGGCTCCTCCTTGAAGCCCAGGCCAAAGCAGGGCTTGGCCACCGGCATCCGGAGGGTCTTTTCTTTGGCCGCCAGCGTCATGGGCTCGTCCCGCCACAGGCGCTGAACCCGCTCTGCAGGGCGTGGCTCCATCAGGCCGTTCCGCTCACAGGCGGCCAGGATCTGCTCCATGGTGGTGTTTCCGGCTGCCGCCAGCACCATGTTGTTGGGGGCGTAAAACGCCTTGCAGCAGTCGTACAGCATCTCGGGCGTGATGGTGGCAATGCTCTCACAGGTACCCGCAATGTCGCTGCGGATGGGGTGACTGTGGTACAGGCACTCGCACAGGCCGGTGATGAGCCGCCAGTCCGCGCTGTCGTCGTACATCTTGATCTCCTGCCCGATGATGCCCTGTTCCTTATCAATGGTCTGCTGGGTGAAGTAGGGCTTACCCACCATTTCCAGCAGCACGTCCAGGCTCTCGTCCAGCTGTTCCGTCGCCGTAAAGAGATAGCAGGTGCGGTCAAAGGCCGTGAAAGCGTTGGCGTTGGCACCGGTCTTGGCAAACTTGGCAAAGGCGTCCCCGTCCTGGTCCTCAAACATCTTGTGCTCCAGGAAATGGGCCACGCCCGCCGGGAGGTGTACCTCTTTGTCGTCCAGCCGGAAGTCCCGGTCAATGGAGCCAAAGCGGGTGGCATAAATGACATGGGTGCCGGAGTAGCCCGGCATGGGCCGCACGATGACCGTCAGGCCCGAGGGCAGCACTTTCCACTGGTCGGCAGCGGTCTGCTCCAGAACGCTCTGTTTTTCAGGCATGGGTGCTCCCCTCCTCTCGTGTCAGACAGTAGCTGACCGAAAGGGTCAGCGCCCGCAGGATGGCCCGGACATCCTCTTTGGTCACGGCACAAAGGGCCGCGCGTGCTTCGTCCGGGCTCTGGATGGGCCCGCCCCGCAGCACTTCCATGTAATACCAGGTTTCAATGCCGCCGAGGGTATCTTCCAGCCCGGTCATCCCGCTCAGGAGGGAGCGGCGGCAGTCCTCCAGTTCCTCGTCCGTAATGGGCCCGTCGCACAGGTCGGCCAGCTCTTTCAAAACAGCTTTCTCGGCCCGGGCCGCGTCGGCATGCTCCACGCCGCTGTTCACGGCCATACTGCCCGTAAAGCTCTGGAACGAGGACGAGCAGTAATAGCACAGGTGATCCCGCTCCCGGACATTCAAAAACAGGCGGCTGGTCACGCTGCCGCCGTAGAGGGCCATGGCCAGCCGGACGGCTGCCAGCTGCCGGGGCTGCATGGGCTGGCCCAGCGTGAACAGCATACAGAGCTTGGCCTGGGTGGTGTCAAACGTCTCGGTTTTGTAAAGCGGCTCCCGCCGGGGCATGGCCATGTTCTCCGCCAGTGCCGCCGGGGCACGCTCCACCTGAGACAGCTCTTCCAGCAGGGCGTTTTTCACCGCCTCGGTCTGGGCTTCGCCGCAGCCCAGCACGATCAGCTCGATGCTGGCCGCGCGCAGCATCTCGTAGTAAGCATCGGTGAGCTGGCGGGCAGTCAGGCCCTCCACCTCTTCCAGATAGCCCTCCTGCCGGACGCCCGCCGGACTGTCACCAAAAAACTCCCGGTTGGCCTGCCGCTGGCAGTAGAGGCGCTTCTCGTTCACTTCATCTTCCAGCGCCTTTTTGAGCATCTGTTTTTCAATCTTCACAGCTTCCGGGTCAAAGGTCTCCCCCACAAAATAGGGGTGGAACGCGGTCCCCAGGGCCAGCTCTGCGTATTCCTGCGTCAAGGGTTCCCCCTCCAGCGCAAACTGGTCTTTGATGCCCGTCACGCTGACACAGAGGTTGTGGTTGGCGCCCATGGGGCGGGCATCCACAGTCAGGTCCGCCCCGTAGAGGCGGGCCAGCTTCTTGGTCAGCTGGGTCATATCCGGGCAGTCGGCATAGCCGCGCTCCATCACCAGCGGCAGCAGGGCATGAGCCGTGGCGGTCTCCCGCTTTGCCGGGAGGGCAAAATGGATGCTGACGCGGCAGCGGTTGAATTTTTGCGCCGGGTCCCAGGAAAGGTGTACCCCGGGCGCGATCTCCATTCGTTTCAATTGATATTCCTCATTCGATGTAATAGCTTGGTTTTTCAGGTCCGTTGGCCGCGCTGAGCTGGCCCAGGGCCAGAAACTCTTCCAGCGAGAGGCCGCCGGCACGGATGGCAAGGGCGTTTTCCACCCCTACATACCGCCAGTGCCAGGGAGCAAAGGCCATGCCCGTGGCCGCCTGCCGGTCCTCCGGGCAGCGGAGGATGAAGCCATATTCGGCAGCATAAGCCGTCAGCCACTCATAGGCCCGGCTCTGGGCAAACGTCTCATCTTTCGCTGCGCTGTCCGCCGCCAGAATATCCGCCGCGTATCCGGTGGCGTACTCGCTGGCCTCCGGCATGGGCACGGTCAGCGCCGCTTTGGCAGAGGCTTCCTCTTCCGAGCAGCCTTTTTCCAGGTACGCCTGTTTTGCGGCATCAAAGGCAGCCTGCCGGGCAGCCGCGTCCTGATAGCCGGTTTCCAGCGTCAGGGCAATGCCGCTGTTCCGGGCAGCCTCGGCCATGGTGCGGTACTGCTGAGCAGCTTCCGCTTCCAGCTGCTGGCCCGTGGCATCGTCCGCCACGGCAAGCTCCGGAGTGGGCTCTGCCGTCAGGGGGAGGTTCGCGTTCACCAGCGCCAGCCGCCCGTCCGCAAGGTCGAGAGTGTAGGCACTGCCGTCATACTGCTGGGCCTCAAACACCTCCGGCCCCGCAATGAGGGCGTGAGCTTTGGGCAGCAGCCAGAGGATGCCCGTGGTCATCAGGGCCATGGCTCCGGCACAGGCACCCAGAAAAAGCACCCAGTTACGCACCAGCCGCAGACGGCGGCGGATACGACGCTGGCGGCGGGTCGGCTGCGGGGCAGCGCGGCGGGGGGTAGCTTGATTTTGCTCCATAACGAATGTTCCCTTCTCACAGCAGTGCAAAACTGCGTCTGCGGCATTTACAGACACAATTTATATTATACACCCCTTTTTATTGGGTGTAAACGGAAATGGATGTTAATATATTGTGAAGCATTAAAAAGGCCCCCCTTGGAGCGGCAACTCCGAGGGGGGTCATCTTTTTTGGGGATACCCATGACAACGAGTATCTCATCATTTGCACTTTTATTTATATGCGATTTTCCGAAAAAGTCAAGTCCTACTTAGTCGAACAGCATATCGTGGATGGCGCTGACAGCCTTGTCGGCGTCGTCACGGTCGATGATGCAGGAGATCTTGATCTCGCTGGTGGAGATCATCTTGATGTTGATGTTGTTGTTGGACAGTGCCTCAAACATCTTGGAAGCCACGCCGCTGTGGCTCTGCATACCGGCACCAACGATGGAGACCTTTGCGCAGGTCTCGTCGCAGGTGATATCCTGGAAGTTTGCACCCTCGCGCAGAGCTTTCAGTGCAATGTCGGCATCGCCCTCAGAGCAGGTAAAGCTGATGTCTTTCTTGCCATCGCGGCCGGTGGACTGCAGGATGATGTCCACGTTGACATTCTTCTGGGCCAGCAGGCCAAAGATCTTGAAGCTGGTGCCCGGCTCATCGGGAACGTTCAGAATCGTAATAACAGCAACGTCGGTATCCTTTGCGACGCCCTTGATCAGCATACCTTCCATGTCTTTGACAACCTCCTTGACGATGGTTCCCGGGACGGGATTCAGGCTGGAAAGCACTTCCAGCTCCACGTTATACTTCTTTGCCAGCTCCACGCTGCGGTTGTTGAGCACCTGTGCGCCGAGGGAGGCCAGCTCCAGCATCTCGTCAAAGGTGATCTCTTTCAGCTTGCGGGTGTTGCGCACCTTGCGCGGGTCGGCGGTGTAAACGCCCTCCACGTCGGTAAAGATCTGGCAGCGGTCCGCGTGCAGGGCAGCCGCAATGGCAACTGCACTGGTGTCCGAGCCGCCGCGGCCCAGGGTGGTGATATCATCCAGCTTGTTCAGGCCCTGGAAGCCTGCCACGACCACCACGCGGTTGCGCTCCAGCTCGGAGGAAATGCGCTCCGTCTCCAGCTTGGTGATGCGGGCCTTGGTGTAGGCACGGTCGGTGCGGAAACCAGCCTGCCAGCCCGTCAGGCTGGTGGCATGGCAGCCGATCTCGTTCAGCGCCATGGCCAGCAGTGAGATGCTGATCTCCTCACCGGCTGCCAGCAGCATATCCATCTCACGGGCAGAGGGGTCGTGGCTGATCTCAGCCGCTTTTGCGATCAGGTCGTCGGTGGTATCGCCCTGGGCAGACACCACGACCACCACGTCATTTCCCGCGTTGTGGGTATTGGCCACGATACGGGCCACGTTGAAGATCCGGTCCCGGTCCTTCACCGAAGAACCGCCGAACTTCTGTACGATCAACGCCATAGTTTGTCACTCTCCTTTAATTCACTCTACGGTCGCGCCGGTATTATCGGCATCCAGCCGCAGCAATGTAAATGCTTCACATCCGTCCAGGCCCTCCAGGAGCTCCAGCCCCTTTTCCAGCTTGGAATAGAATTTCTCCGCCGTGGCTTTCTCGCCCACGGCCATCACGGTGCTGCCTGCACCCGAGACATACACGGCCTTGGCACCGCACAGGCGGGCCATCTCAAACACCTCTTTGGAGCCCGGCATCAGGGGCATCCGGTAGGGCTGGTGCAGTTTATCCTCGGTGGCAATGGCCAGCAGGTCATGCCGTCCCTCGCAGAATGCTGCCGGTACCAGCGCCGCGCGGGACAGGTTATACACCGCGTCCTTGTGGGCGATCTCCTTGGGCAGGGCCGCACGGGCCGCCTCGGTCAGGAGCTTGTAGTCCGGCACAATGGCCGCAAAGCAGAGGGTCTGGTCCACATCCCGCTTGACGGAGTAGACCACGCCGTCTTCATACACGCTGCTGGTCAGGCCGCCCAGCAGGGCCGGTGCCACGTTGTCCGGGTGGCCTTCAATGGAAGTAGCCAGCGTCAGCAGTTCCTGGGTGTTGAGCACATCGCCCAGCATCCGGTTGGCTCCCAACAGACCCGCAATGATGCAGGCAGAGGAAGAACCCAGGCCTCTTGCCATGGGGATGGGATTCGTCTGCACGATCTTGAGGGGCGGGATGGTCTTGCCCACCTTATCAAACAGGCCCTTGGCCGAGCGGTACACGAGGTTGGACTCGTTGCGGGGGATGCGGGTGCCGTCTGCCGAGGAAATTTCCAGATGGTCGCTCTCCTCAAACGTAACGGTATTGTAAAGGGTCACTGCCAGGCCCAGCGCGTCAAAACCGGAGCCAACGTTGGCACTGGTGGCCGGGACCGAAACCTTGATCTTCATGGCTGCACCTTTCCTTTGTTTTATAACACTCAGTCTTCCTCCGGCAGGCGCTTGAGCCACAGCTTGACGCTGCCGCCCACGGCCTCTACCTTGCGGGCTGCCTCGGCCAGAGCCTTTTCATCGGCCTGTTCCACAAAGTAGGAGCAGCCCTCGTAGTGCTCATCCACCACACGGCCTTTGCCGTAGATGGCTTCCGCCACCGCCGGAGCAATCCCTGCCACACGCACATAGTATGCGGTGGGCGTCGGGTCGGTGAGCATCCCATCCACAGGCTCCGCGGGCTGCCAGAACAGGCTGTCGTGGACCTTGGAGCCGTTCTTGAGGGCGTCCACCACATCGGCCACCACGGCGCTGGCGGTGGGCAGCTTGCCCGCGCCCTTGCCGTAAAAGACCACGTCGCCCAGCATGTCGCCCTTGACCAGCACGGCGTTGAACACATCATCCACGCCGGCCAGCTGGTTGGCTTTGGGCACGAGGCAGGGCTCCACGCCCGCGGCCACGCTGCCGTCCTCGCCCCGCTTCATCCAGGCAATGAGCTTGATGACACAGCCCAGCTTCTCCGCAGCGGCCACATCGGCCACCGTGATGTCCCGGATGCCTCGGGTGGGGATGTTCTGGGGGTAGATCTGATGGCCGCAGACCAGTGAGGACAGAATGGCGATCTTGCGGCAGGCGTCGCGGCCATCCACGTCATCGCCGGGGTCCTTGGTCTCGGCGTACCCCAGCTCCTGGGCGATCTTCAAAGCCTCGTCAAAGCCCAGATTCTCCCGCACCATCTTGGTCAGCATGAAGTTGGTGGTACCGTTTACGATGCCCTCCACCTCAGTGATGACATTGGCGGCCAGGCACTGATGCATCGGGGTGATGATCGGCGTGCCGCCGCCCACCGAAGCCTCAAACAGGAACGCGCAGTTGTGAGCCTTGGCCAGGCCCAGCAGCTCGGCGCCGTAGGTGGCCACCATCTCCTTGTTGGAGGTGCAGACGCTCCGGCCGCTCTCGAGGCAGGCCTTGACATAGGGGTACGCAAACCGCGTGCCGCCGATGGTCTCTACCACGACGCGGATCTCAGGGTCTTCCAGGATGGTGTCAAAGTTCTTGACGAACAGATGGGCAGCCGGATGATTGGAGAAATCCTTGGGGTCCAGAATATACTTGACCTCCACAGGCTCGCCTGCCCGGCGGGAGACACCAGCTGCATTGCGGCAGAGCACCTCGTACACGCCGCTGCCAACCGTGCCAAACCCTAAAATTGCAATCTTGGCCATGTATTTTCCCTCTTTCCCTATTGCTTCAAAAATACAGAGTCGGTTTTACAGATTATATCCGCAGTGGACCCCCACCACCATCCGCTGGCGGCTGAGCTTTTCGGTCAGTTCCTCGGGGGTCATCTGCATGGTGTCGGTCCGGATGGTAACGGCCACCAGCGCCGCGCCATTTTCCGGCGTGGACTGATTGATGGTCACGATGCTGGCTCCGGCCGCGCTGATGCCGGCCAGCAGGCTCTGCAAAGCGCCCGTTTCGTCCCGCAGCGTCGCCATGACGGTGATGACCTCCCGGCCATTCTCGGAATCAAAAATGCAATCCTTATATTTATAAAAAGCACTGCGGGACAGGTCCACGCTGCGGGTCGCAGCCGAGATGCTGCGTGCCTCGCCGCTGGCCAGAAGTTCCTTGGCGCGTACCACCTTGAGGAAAACTTCCGGCAGGACCTGTGCGTCTACCAGATAAAAGCGGCGTTCCAACTTGTTCACCTCACAAACACAAGTGTTCTTGCAGAGAATATAATAGCATCCGGCCTCACGCATTGCAAGAGGTCGGATGCTATTTTGTCAGATTATCCAGTTTTGCTGTCGGAAGCGCCGCTTTCCCGCACCGAATCACAAGGGCCAGGCCTGGAAAAGTATGATTTTTAATCCGTTTTTAATCCGTCTCCACGCCCGTTGCGGCGGGGTCCGGGATCTGGGTCGCCTGTGTGTCGGCCGCGGACGCCGCACCGCTGCTGTGGGAGTAGTTGCAGGTATCGGGCAGGTCGTCCGCACGGTAGTACCCGGTCGCGCGGCTGGGGCAGTTGGGCCCGGCCAGCAGGCCGCTCTGGGTGCAGTAAGCACGCTCCACAACGCCGTCCGAGGTCGGGAACGCCTTGTAGGGCAGGTCTGCCTGCACCTGCTCCATATAGGCTTTCCATGCCTTGACGCAGGTTTTGGTCTTGGCCTGATCCTTGGACAGGGTGTTGGTCATATCATAGGGTGCATCGTAGCCCCACCACACCGCGGTAACGTAGTACGGCGTGCCGCCCACGAACCAGAGGTCTCTTTCATCGCTGGCGGTACCGGTCTTACCAAAGGACTCCATGCCGCTGGAGTTGGGGTAGTTGCCGCGGGCCGTGCCCACATTGGAGTAGAGCACGTTTTTCAGCAGGCGGTTCATCACATAGGCCGTCTGCGGGGTCAGGGCCTGATAGCTGGTGGCGTTGTTTTCCAGATAGATATTGCCGTCCCGGTCCAGCACACGGGTGTACAGGTGCGGGGTGGTGTACTGGCCATCGTAGAAGATCTGGAACGCGGCTGCCAGTGCCATGGGCGTCACGCCATGGGTCTGGCTGCCCATGACCATCTGGGCCAGACCCACATCGTTGGCCGGGTCCAGCGTGTTCAGCTGCAGGGTGTTGTAAACAAAGTTAAAGATATTGCTTGCGCCCACCAGGTCACCCACACGGATGGCGATGGTGTTCAGGGAGCGGGCCAGACCGTTCCACAGCGGGAGATCGGTGTTGTCGCCGTAATTGCCGCCGTAGTTGCGAGGCCAGCTGCGCCATGCATTGGGGTAAGCGCGCAGCTGCTTGTCCGAAAGGCCCATCAGGCCGTTCTTGCGGCAATAGTCCTCATCCCGAATGATCATGTCCCGCTTCTGGTACAGGGGCGAGTTGTTGAGCATGGTGGACCAGTTGACCAGGCCATACTCGATGCCAAGAGAATAGGCACCGATGGGTTTGATGGTGGAGCCCGTCTGCCGGGTCACGCTGTAAGCACGGTTCAGGGAGAGGCTCTTGGTCTTTTGACCTAAACCGCCCACCATAGCCAGCACGTTGCCATCATAGTCCAGCGTGACCATAGCCGCCTGGGTGCGGACATTGCGGTAGTAGTAAACGGTACCGTCCTCGGCCGTGCGGGTCTTGGGGGTTCCGTCGGCATTGAACACCTGCACGTCGTCGTCCGAGATGCCGGTCACCTCTTCCTCATGCCAGCCCGCCGGGAAATACGCGTCGTCGGTGTTGAGCATCAGGTTTTCCATGGCCGTCTGCATCTTGGGGTTCACCGTGGCTTCAATGGTGTAACCGCCGGTGTAGAGCATCTTCTGGGCCGTGGCCTCGTCCACGCCCTCCTTGGCGGCAATGTCGCTCACCACCTCATTGAAGAGGGCATCGGTGAAGTAAGAGGAAGCCGTGGAGGCGTTCTTCTTGCTTGCGTCCTCTTCCGCCAGCACCAGCGGCTGGGCGGCGGCGTTGCGGTAATCCTCTTCCGAGATGACGCCCTGCTGCCACATGTTGTAGAGCAGGAAGTTCCGGCGGTGGATCAGGTTTTCAGGGTTGGTATAGGGGTTGTAGTTGGTCGGGTTCTTGGTAATGGACGCAATGGAAGCGCACTCCCAGAGGGTGAGCTGGCTGACATCCTTATTAAAGTACTCGTTGGCTGCCGTCTGCACACCCTGAATGGTACCCGTGAAGCTGATGGTGTTGAGGTAAGCTTCCAAGATGGTCTCCTTGGAGTAGCTGCGGCTCAGGCAGAGGGCGCGGTAAATTTCGCGCAGCTTGCGCAGTGCACCCTCTATGCCGCTGGCGCTGTCATCGTCCGTCAGGTTCTTGATGAGCTGCTGCTCCAGCGTGGACGCGCCCTGCTTGGAGCTGTAGATGGGCAGGATATACTCGTTGATCATCGCGCCGATGGTGCGCTTGAAGTTGACACCCGGCTCATTGTAGAAGTCTTTGTCCTCGGTACAGATGAACGCATACTGCAAATAGCTGGGGATCTGCTCCAGGTTGGCCCACACGCGGTGGCTGTTGGAGGAGCGCAGGGTGGCGTATTCCACCTGAGCACCGGTGTCCGGGTCGGTAGCCATCACCACACTGGACTGGCTCAGCTCAATGTTGTCCAGGTCCAGCAGGTTGCCGTCGTCGGCTGTAGCATTGACCACATAGTACACGGCCCCCACGGCCAGCAGGCTGCCGCCAATAATGCACAGGCAGACCACCGTGGCAATGAGCCGCCCCAGCACGCCCCAGAAGGTGACACGCCGCTTTTCTTTCGGCTCTTTGGGTTCCTTGGGGGCACGGGGAGTTCTCTGCTCCTTGCGGCTGCGGCTCAGGTCCACTTTACGTCCCGCCTTGGGCCGCTCCTGCATGGCGTCCCCGCGGCGGATCTTTCTTGTTTCATTGTTTGAGATAAGGATCGCCTCCTGACTTCCTGCGGCCGCCTCGTGTTCCGGCGCCGCCAGACGGGCGGAGCCTCGGCTCCCCCGTTTCCTCCCATCATTCGTCCCAGGCCGTTCTGCCCCGGGCCATAATATTAGATTATAGTCCTCCGGCCTGCTCCACGCAAGGGCCAGATTTTCTCTCACAAGCGTAGTATAGCACATCTGGGCGCTGAAAGTACAGCATCCGGGTGTGAAAATTCTCCCCGCCTGTCTGAGCATTTCTGTTTTTGCACATACTATCGGCTGAAATTCTCTTTTCCGGAAAGGAGCGTCCTGCCATGCGCAAGCTCTGGCTCTGCCTGTTTTACGCGTTATGCGTTTTCACCATCGTGTTCAGCCTGTTCTGGATGGCCCTGCCCCGGCTCCCGCCGGGCCGTGCCGACTCCGCGGAGGAGACCCCTGTCCCCTCCCTGCCCAGCATCTCGGTGCAGGCCGTGCCGGAAACCGGCTCCACCACCTACTACCTCTGCGACGAGGGCGGGCGGGTCGTGGTCTGGCAATGTGACGCCGACGGCACCCCTGTCCAGCGGGTGCTCCGCACCGGCATCTATGTCAACCTCCTGCCGGAGGGTGACGCCCTGCGCGTCAAGCAGGGGCTGCGCCTCCCCAGCGAGACCGAGCTGCGGCAGTTGCTGGAAGATCTGGGTGGGTAAAGCACAAAAACTCCCCCGGCCGGGGGAGTTTTTGCCTGCTTGATCAAAATTATGCCTCCATCTCTTCCAGCGGGACGAGATAGTTCTTGCGGCACTGCTCATAGTTGAGCATATAATCCTTGCTGGGGTTGTGGTGCATCATGTTTTTGAGGGTGTGGGAATCGTAGTCCTCACCGGCCTCCATGCCCACCAGACGGGCCGCCACATTGGAGCAGTGATCGGAGATACGCTCCGCATTGTTCAGCACATCCAGGAAGACAACGCCGGTATCAATGGAGCAGGCACCGTCTTTCAGGCGCTTGATGTGCTGGTCGCGCAGACGCTCCACCAGAATGTCAATGATCTCCTCCAGCGGCTCTACCTGGCGGGCCATACGGACATCCTCATTTTCAAAGGCATCCACGGTCAGGGTCAGGATGTTTTCCAGGGCCGCGTCCAGGATCCCCAGCTCATTCTTGGCGGTCTCACTGAACGAAGCCTCTTTTTCTTCCAGCTCCTGCGCTTTTTCCATAATGTTGACCGCATAGTCGCCAATGCGCTCGTACTCGGTGACAAAGTTCAGCAGCTCGGTCACTTCGTGGCTCTCGTCGTCGTTCAGCTCCTGATCGGTCATCTTGATGAGGTAGTTGGAGATCTCCACCTCCATCCGGTCAATGAGGTTTTCCCGCACGTTGATGGCGCTGACCGTGTCCGCGTCCATCTTGAGCAGCAGCGGGGTAGCCAGCGTCACATTGCGGGCCGCGCGGCGGGACATCTTGATCACCGCGTTCTTGGCCTGCTGCAGGGCCACAGCCGGGCTCTTGAACAGACGCTCGTCCAGCACCGGCATACTGAGCTCCTGCTCCTCTTCTTTGCTGTCCGGCACCGTGAGCATCGCCAGCTTGGAGAGCACACTGCTGCAGGGCAGGAAAAGCAGCATAGCCGCCACACTGGAAAGGGTGTGGATGTTTGCAATGGAGCTCTTGTTCATTACGTCGCTCCACATGGGGATGCCAATGGTATACCGCACCAGATAGACAGCGGCCAGCAGAATGATGCTGCCGATGATGTTAAAGTAAAGATGGATGAGGGCCGTGCGCTTGCCATCCTTGGAAGAGCCGCCGATGGTGAGCAGCGGGGTGAACGCCGTGCCAATGTGCGCGCCCAGAATGATGGGGATGGCCGAGCCAAAGGTGACAAGGCCGGTGCTGGACAGCGCCTGCAAAATACCCACCGAGGCCGAGGAAGACTGGATGATCACCGTGACCACCACGCCCACCAGCACGCCCAGGATGGGGTTGGTCATGCTGACGAACAGCTCCTGGAACGCGGCGCTCTCCCGCAGGGGGGACACGCCGGTGTCCATCAGGCTCATGCCCGTAAACAGAATGCCGAAGCCCAGCATGATCTGACCGATGTTCTTTTTCTTGGCGTTGCGGATAAACACATAAAAAACGCAGCCAACAAACGCGACCACCGGCGCAAATGTCTTGGGCTGGATGAGGGTCAGCCACAGGCTGTCGCCTGAGATATCCGCCATGCGGATAAGCTGGCCGGTCACCGTAGTACCAATGTTTGCACCCATGATCACGCCTACCGACTGCGTCAGGGTCATAATTCCGGAGTTGACAAGGCCGACACAGATGACGACCGTGCCAGCCGAGGACTGGATCACGCCCGTGATCAAAGTGCCGAAAATAACCGCTTTGAGAGTAGAAGAGGTCAGCTTCTGCAGCACGCCCTGCATCTTGCCGCCGGCCAGTTTTTCCAGGCCGGCGCCCATGATGGACATTCCGTATAGAAACAGCGCAATACCGCCCAGCAGAGAGGTGATGTGTGTGATATCCATAGAATCAATGCTCCTACTATTGATCTTCGATCTTCTTTTGACAAAAAGGCATAGCACGGCATTGAAACAGACGAGACGTATTCCTCCCGCTCAAACGCCGTCCTTTTTATTATAGCATTGATTCCCCTCACACAACAAGGGATTTTTTACAACAAAAATAGATTTTTTACACATTTCTGCCGTTTCAGGCTGTTTCTTTGCGGTTCTTTTTCTGTTATTTTACATGCATTTTACAATTCGTCCTTTCAAACCGTGCACTGACAAATTCTGCATCAGGCCGCGCGGGCCTCTTCTTCCAGCTCTTCCATGGCTTCCCGCACCGTATCCGCGGAAAACAGGAACACCCCGCCCGCGGTATACACCTCGATGTGACTGCCAACATTTCGCATCTCAAACTCTTTCATCTCGTGTTCCCTCCTGTCGTATTTCTTAGGACAGGGAGAGTATCGCATAGTTTGAGTCCAATAAATCGGATTTTGAAGCATTTTTGCGCAAAAAGGCCCGGAAATTTTCATCTCCGGGCCTTTTCCTGCAAAAATTTTAATGCACTGCCGCCGCTTCCCGCTTGCGTTCCGGCTTTTTCTCCGGCTTTGACATGTGCTGCTGCTCAGCGCGGGCCTTATCATAGCAGTAACGAATGATGGCCTGCCGCCGGACGATGCCAATGAACATGCCCCGGTCATCCACCACCGGCACAAAGTTCTGGTTCATGGCCGCCTCCACCAGCTGATCCATGCTGGTGGTCACGGTCACGGCCTTGTAGTCCCGCTTGTGAGGGAACGACGAGATGGGCACGTCCTCCGCTGCTTCCAGATCCAGCCCATGGAGCTTTTTCAGTCCCCACAGAATGTCTCCCTCCGTCAGGGTGCCCACATACTCGCCCCGGCGGTTGAGCACCGGGATGGAAGCATAGCGGTTGTTCTCCCATTTTTCAAGGGTCTGACGCAGGGTGAAATCGTCATAAACGTACATCAGGTCCTGCTTGGGGGAAAGGAAAAACAGAATATTCATCAAACAACTCTCCTATTTTGTTATTTCTGCCGTCTGGGCCGCCTGATTCCTGTCTAATACAACATTTTTGCGCGCAGCTGCCCCGCCGACCGCAAATGCAGCCAGCGACCATGCGTTTTCCTACTTTCAGTTTAGCACTTTTTCATAGGAATAGGAAGTCATACTATCAAGTTTTTATATTTTATTCACAATCGGTTTGCAATGTTTTACTAAAAAATCACGGAAAGCTATGCACAGCGCCCACTTTTGTGCTATACTAGAAAAGAGATGTCGGCCCGGAACGGGAGTTCACTGTCCCAGTATAGCGGTACCGGTGGTCGGAAACCACAGAAATCGCGTGGCCGGCAGAACACTTTTGGAACTGATTTTGAAATGAATAAAGGAGCAGAGCGACTATGATTACTTCCCGTTTCCCGCTGGGAGATGTCAGCTTCTCCGCCGAGTACTTCTCTACGCTGGTGGGCGAAGCAACCAAACATTGCTACGGTGTGGCCGCAATGGCCCCCCGTGACCTGACCGATACTGTCAAGAGCATGGTGCGGGGCGCTGATTTTTCGGAAAAGGGCGTCCGTGTCACGCAGGAAGAGGGCCGTCTCGTGATCGAGCTGCACATTGCCGTCAGCTATGGGCTGAACATCTCGACTGCCGCGCGGAGCATCTCGCACCGCGTCAAGGACGAAGTAGAGCAGGCTACCGGCCTCAAAGTAGCCCGCGTGGTCGTCTCGGTCGATGACGTCATCGCCTGATCCAAACGCAAAGCCCACCCGGGGGTACCGGGAGATTATAAGGAGTAGAAAACAATGATTTCTGGTAAGATTCTGCGCGACGCGATTATTTCCGGCGCAAACAACATCAACAATCAGCGTTCCCGCGTGGACGAGCTGAACGTCTTCCCTGTCCCGGACGGCGACACCGGCACCAACATGGGCATGACCATTGGCGCTTCCGTCCGTGAGCTGCAGGCTCTGGACGACAGCTGCACCGTGGCGGAAGCCTCCAAGACTGCTGCTTCCGCCATGCTGCGCGGCGCGCGCGGCAACTCCGGCGTGATCACCAGCCTGCTGTTCCGCGGCTTCTCCAAGGCTCTGGAGGGCAAGAAAGAGGCCGACGTGGCTGATATCGTCGCCGCCCTGAAAAAGGGCGTCGAGGGTGCCTACAAGGCTGTCATGAAGCCCACCGAGGGCACCATCCTCACCGTGGCCCGCGTCGCCAGCGAGGAGGCTGCCGCCTCCGATGCCGCCGACCTCCCCGCCCTGTGGGACGTGGTACTGAGCGCCGGCCAGAAAGCGCTGGAGGACACCCCCAACCTGCTGCCTGTGCTGAAGAAAGCCGGCGTTGTGGATGCAGGCGGCCAGGGCATCATGATCATCTTTGAGGGCATGGGCAAGGTCTTCCACGGCGAGGCCATCGTTGAGGGCGGCGAGCCCGCTCCCAACAAGGCCAAGCTCTCTACCGAGAACGCCGGCAAGGGCGTCTTCACCGATGACCTGATGAAAGTGGAGGACATCAAGAACGGCTACTGCACCCAGTTCCTCATCAACAAGAACGAGGGCGTCAGCGCCGCCAAGATGCGTGCCTTTGCCGAGTCCAACGGCGACAGCGTCGTCTGCATCGAGGACGATGACGTCATCAACCTGCATGTTCATACGGCTGATCCCGGCAAGATCCTGAGCGAGGCCATTAAGTACGGCTACCTGACCAACTTCAAGATCGAGAACATGCACGAGCAGTTCCTGGCCCGTCAGCGCCAGGGCAAGAGCCTGGAAAAGCAGGCCTCTGCCGAGAAGAAGTCCGACCCCACCAGCCAGTTCATCTATGCCGCGGTGGATCCCAGCCGTGACTATGGCTTTGTGGCCGTTGCCGCCGGTGAGGGCCTGAAAGCCGTCTTCACGGATCTGGCAGCTGACGCTGTCGTTTCCGGCGGCCAGACCATGAACCCCGCCACCGAGGATATCCTGGCTGCCATCCAGAGCGTGCCTGCCAAGACCGTTTTCGTCCTGCCCAACAACAAGAACATCATTATGGCTGCCGAGCAGGCCCAGAAGCTGGCTGACCGTCAGGTCGTGGTCCTGCCCACCCGCACCGTGCCCATGGGCATCACCGCTCTGCTCAACTTTGACCCCTCTGCCAACACCGAGACCAACACCATCAATATGATGGCTGCTGCCGACAAGGTCTCCACCGGCCTCATCACCTATGCCGCCCGCGACAGTGAGTACGACGGCAAGCGGATCAAGAAAGGCGAGATCATGGCTCTGGAGAACGGCAAGATCGTCTCCACTTCCAACGACCTCGCCAAGGCCACCTATCGTCTGGCACGCGGCATGTGCAAGAAAGATTCCAGCTTCGTCACCATCATCTCCGGCTGCGACGTCTCCGACGAGGAAGCCGAGAAAGTGACCGAGCTGGTCAAGGCCAAGTGCCCCAACCATGTGGAAGTCAGCCACATCCGCGGCGGCCAGCCTGTCTATTATTATATGATCAGCGTGGAGTAATCCTCCGTTGCATTGCAAAATCCCCGGTACAGAATTTCCTGTACCGGGGATTTTTGTTGCATTTAGAAGAAACTCACCTGACTGCTCTCCGGCAGGTCCCCCAGAGCGCCGACCTGGCGCAGGCGGTCCAGGATGGCACTGGACACACCGGAAGCCTGCTGCAGCTCTTCCATGGAGAGGTACTCCTCCCCGTGGATGGTGGAACGCTCCAGCGCGTCGGCTGCCGCGCCGCCCAGGCCTTTCAGCGACGAGAACGGCAGACGGACCTTGCCGTCCTCCACGATGTAGCGGGAGCCCCGGCTCTTGCCCAGCTCAATGGGCAAAAACTCGTAGCCGCGCACCAGCATCTCGTTGACCAGCTGCAGGCTGACCAGCACGTCTTCGTCCTTGGCGTTCTTCTCCTCTTTCAGGCGGCGCTTCACCTCGTTCATGTGGGCGCGGGCCACGGCCGCGCCGCCCACAGCGGCCTCGTAGTCGATATCATCACCACGGACGGTGAAATAGACCGCATAGAACGCCTGCGGGTGGTAGATTTTGAACCACATCAGCCGGATGGCCGACATCAGGTAGGCCACCGCGTGGGCCTTGGGGAACATATACTTGATCTTGCGGCAGCTCTCAATATACCAGTCCGGCACATCGTGCTCCCGCATGGCCTCTTCCCAGCCATCTTTAAAGCCGCCCTTGGCCACCTTGCCCTTACGGACAGCCTCCATGATGTCGAACGCCATCTTGGGCTCCAGCCCCTTGCGGAGCAGGTAGAGCATGATGCTGTCACGGCAGCCAATGACCTCTGCAATGGTGCAGGTGCCGTTCCGGATCAGCTCATCGGCGTTGCCCGTCCAGACGTCGGTGCCGTGAGACAGGCCCGAGATCTGGATCAGCTCGGAGAAGTTCTTGGGCCGCGCCTCCACCAGCATTCCGCGGACAAAGTTGGTGCCCATCTCCGGGATGCCGAACGTACCGGTCTGGCTGTCGATCTGCTCCGGCGTCACGCCCAGCGCCTCCGGGCTGGTCAGCAGGCTGTAGACCTTGGGGTCGTTCATGGGGATGGAGTCCACCGGGATGCCCGTATATTCCTCAAAATATTTGTAGAACGTGGGCATATCGTGGCCCAGCTCGTCCAGCTTGAGCAGCGTGTCGTGCAGATACTTGAATTCAAAGTGGGTGGTCAGCAGGCCGCCCGCCACATCGTCTGCCGGGTGCTGGATGGGACAGAAATCGTAAATTTCGTAGGTGTCCGGCACAACGACCATGCCGCCGGGGTGCTGGCCCGTGGTGCGCTTGACGCCCGTGCAGCCCAGCGTGAGGCGGTTTTCCTCGGCGTGGTTCACGGTCTTTCCCCGCTCTTCCAGATACTTGCGGACATAGCCGTAAGCGGTTTTATCCTGGATACCGGAAACGGTGCCCGCCTTGAACACGTTGGCCTTGCCGAACAGCTCTTCCGTGTAGCGGTGGACATTGGACTGGTATTCGCCCGAGAAGTTCAGGTCGATATCGGGCTCTTTGTCGCCGTAGAAGCCCAGGAACGTCTCAAACGGGATATCATGGCCGTCCACCAGCATCCGGGTACCGCAGTGGGGGCAGTTCTTGTCCGGCAGGTCAAAGCCGTCGTCCACGCTGCCGTCGGTGATGAACTCACTGTGCTTGCACTTGGGGCAGCGGTAGTGGGGCGGAAGGCTGTTGACCTCCGAAATGCCGGAGAAGTGGGCCACAGCCGAGGAGCCGACGGAACCACGGCTACCCACCTGATAGCCGCCTGCGTTGGAGTAGGCCACCAACTTGACCGCGATGACGTACAGCACCGCGTAGCCGTGGCCGCAGATGGAGTCCAGCTCCTTTTGGAGCCGCTTTTCCACGATCTCCGGCAGCGGGTCACCGTAATCCTCCTTGGCCCGCTTCCAGGTGGCGTCGCGCAGCTGCTGCTCCGCGCCCTCGATGCTGGGCGGATAGGTGCCCCGCGGGATGGCCCGGACGGTATTGTCGATGCTGGCCGCCACCTTGCGGGGGTTGGTGACCACGATCTCGTAAGCTTTTTCTTTGGGCAGATAGTAGAACTGCTTGAGCATGTCCTCCGTGGTGCGGTAAAACAGCGGCGGCTGGTTGTCAGCGTCTTTAAAGCCGTTGCCCGCCTGCAGCACCGAGCGGTAAATGGCATCCTCCGGCTCGGTAAAGTGGACGTCACCCGTGGCGATGACCGGCTTGTGGAGGTCTTCGCCCAACTGGATGACGGTGCGGTTGAAGTCCTTGATGACTTCTTCGCTCTCCACCTTGCCCTCCCGGACCATATAGGCATTGTTGCCCAGAGGCTGCACTTCCAGGATGTCGTAGTAGGACGCGATCTTCTTCAGTTCCTCGTAGGAGCGGCCCTCCACAATGGCGCGGTAGAGCTCGCCTGCCTCGCAGGCCGAGGTCAAAATCAGGCCGTCACGGTACTTGTTCAGCAGGCTGCGGGGCACACGGGGCTTTTTGAAGAAGTAGTTGACGTGGGCCTCGCTGACGATCTTATACAGATTTTTCAGGCCCATCTGGTTGCGCACCAGAATAATGAGGTGGTAGTATTTTTTCTTCAGCACCTCACGGTTGCCGCCCAGGCCCGTGTTGATCTCGCTGGCCTTGGCCACCTGCTTTTCTTCCAGGTCTTTGAGCATCACGCAGAAGATGCGGCCCAGGGCCCCGGCATCCTCGCAGGCACGGTGCGCCTCGTAGGCAGGCAGCTCCAGATGCTTGTTGATGGTGCCCTGCTTGTAGTTGTGCAGGCCCGGGTACATGGCCTGTGCCATGGTCAAAGTGTCGATATAGGTCGGTTCAAACTCGATGCCGCTCCGCTTGGCCGCCGCCCGCAAAAAGCGGATATCAAAGGAATGGGCGTTGTGGGCCACCAGAATGCGACCATCTGCAAACTCCAAAAAGGCTTTCAGCGCCTCGGCCTCGCTGGGGGCGTTGTCCACCATCTCGTTGGTGATGCCCGTCAGCTCGGTGATCTTGGGGGTGATGGGCTTGCCGGGCTTGACAAAGGTGTCGAACTCCTCCACCACTTCCCCGTTCCGGACGATGACGCCGCCGATCTCGGTCAGGTACTCCACACCGGGGTCCAGGCCCGTCGTCTCGGTATCAAAGACGCAGAACTCCCCCGTCAGCGGCTCATCTTTCACACCGTAGACGCAGGGGATCATATCGTCCACAAAGTAGGCCTCACAGCCGTAGATGAGCTTGAAGTCAGGGTCTTTCTTGTGGATGTCATCCGCGGCCAGCATGGCCTCCGGGTAGCCCTGACAGACACCGTGGTCGGTAATCGCAATGGCCGGGTGTCCCATCCGGTGAGCCAGCCGGACGATGCCGCCCGGGTCACAGAAAGCGTCCATACTGGACAGCTTGGTATGCAGGTGGAGCTCCACCCGCTTGACCGGGGCGGTGTCCTCCCGCTTTTTCCGCTCCACAAACAGCACATCGTAGGGATACACGATGTAGTCGTGCTCGTATTTGTCGTAAGTGCAGTCGCCCTTGACGATGACCGTCGTCCCTTTGGGGATGCTCTCCCATTTGGAGCAGTCCTCCCCCTCCTGTGCACGGACTTTCAGATTGATGGAGCCCGTGTAGTCCGTGATGGAAACGGTGTAGATTTTGCGGAAATTGCCCTTGACTTCGGTAAAGAAGACATCGCCCCAGATCATGCACTTGCCGCCCTCGCCGCCCAAATCTTTGAGGGGGGTGAGGTTCTTTGGGGAGAACATCTTGCCGTGGAAAATGGTCACGGGCTTGTCCGTCAGGTCCAGGCCTTCCACCTTGATGGAGGGGGCCGTGTTCTTCTTCTCAAATTTGACCACCGGCGGCGCGATCTTGCGCTCCAGCTTTTCTTCCATCTGGCGCTGTTCCGCCTCATCCACCGCGCTCTGCAGGGTCACTTTGGGCTTGACCCCCGTATGGGTGGCTACCCGCTGGGCCAGCAGGTTCTCAAAACCCATCTCCTGCAAAAATTTGGTGCCGTGGCAGACACCGATGCGGATATTCTGGCCCGTAATGCTGATCTTGCACCGGTCCAGAAAGCCGTTGATGGGCACGCCGTCCCGCTTCATCTCCTCCATCAGCTCCCGCAGGGCAGCTTCGTCCATGGACGCGTAACCGAAGAGGTTCTCAATTTTCAGTTCAAAGCCCTCATAGCCCGGCTGCAGCGAGGCCAGCAGCCGCGCGCACAGGCCTTTGTCCAGCGGGGCGGCGCTGCGCAGGGTAAAGATCACCTGCCTTTCCTGCCGCAGCATCCGGGCGCGCTCCACAATGACCTGTCCAAAGCAGGATGCAAACGCCGGGTCTACCATAAACTGCGGCCAGAGCTGGGAAACGAGTGGTGTCACAGTGATACTCCTTTGTGTTGGGGAATAAACAGCACAAACTGCCGCGCCCGGTTTTCAGGCGTGGCAGTATTGCTTTATCATGATTGCTTACAGCTTATAAATCTCATCCATGAACTGATCGAGGATGTTGTCACCCGTCAGCTTCTTGATGGGCTGGCCGTGGATAAACAGCACCGCCTCGCCCTTGCCGCCGGCAATGCCGATGTCGGCCTCGCGGGCCTCACCGGGGCCGTTGACGACACAGCCCATGACGGCCACCTTCACCGGCTTGTCCAGGCAGGCGATGCGCCGCTCCACTTCCTGAGCCAGCCCGATCAGATCGACCTGGCACCTTCCGCACGTAGGGCAGCTAATCAGCTCGGGGTTGCGGCGGCGCAGGTCGAGCGCGCCGAGCAGCGCCCAGCAGGCGCGCATTTCCGTGACCGGGTCGTCGGTGAGCGAGATGCGCAGGTAATCTATGTTGCGTCCAAAGCGATCTTTCATAGGACTAGCAGGGTGTTTCGGCTTCCCTTTGCGCAAGGTGACTAATGGGTCACCACATAGAGCGCTTCAGGAGGGAAGGTGAGAAACACGCAGTCTCCTCTCTCAGGCAGAGCGTTATCGGCGGTAATGTGCTTGTCGATATTCCATCGTACATGACTTTTGAGGAATGCTTGCTCGGTATTTTCTGGCGGTGCTGGGGTGCGCACTTTGCTATCCTGCGTGCTCTGCAGGTGAAGAGCCGTGGGAAGCTGAGTTCCCTTCTCGTCGACGAACGCAGCCATGACGGCACGCTCGAAACGCGAATCGCTCACACGGTCGCAGCGCATCCTGAACACATTGGGCTGCGCGTTCGATGCCGCGGCACCTTCACGCGCCTGCTTGATGTGGTAGGCGCGCACGCCAAGCCAGGCTACGTCATGAGGGACCACGCGCTTCGTTTCCATCTCCACGCCCCATTCAGGTAGGTATACGCGATGATCGCTCACATAGCGTGCCGGGGTGGTGTTCTTGCAACCCGAAAGCCGGATCGCTGCCAAGCTTCGCGGTTCGTGCACGAGCTCATCCTTGGGCGCTATCTCATCGATCGTGCCATCGCTCACCACCGCAATGCGATCGCAGAAACGGAACGCCTCATCGATATCGTGCGAAACATAGAGGATGGTTCCTTCATAGGTGGCGAACAGATCGAGCAAGCTCTGTTCAAGCTCGCTCTTCAAGTGCGCATCGAGAGCAGAGAACGGTTCGTCGAGCATGAGGATCGCGGGCTGGGCGGCGAGCATGCGCGCGAGCGCCACGCGTTGCTGCTGACCACCGGAAAGCTGCAGGGGGTAGCGCTTCTCCAGCCCGCGAAGCACGAAGCGCGTGAGTTGACGCTCGATGAGCGCATCACCGTTTCGCTTGAGCACCTCGCGCGGAATGCCCGCTGCGATATTCGCCTTCACGGTAAGGTTCGGGAAGAGCTGGTAATTCTGGAACAGCAGCGCGCTCTTGCGTTCCTGCGCAGAAAGATTCACGGATGCCTTCTTGCCAGGAGCCTTGTCGAAATACGTCTTGCCATTCACGACGATCTTACCTGCATCAGGCGTTTCAACACCGGCGATGCAGCGCAGTGTGAGCGACTTGCCACACCCAGAGGCGCCCAAGAAGCCGAGCGTTTCGTGCGCCGCTTCAAAGGCAACTTCCAGATCGAAGGTGCCGTAGTGCTTCTC
>ENA-OPCI01000154-OPCI01000154.1-human-gut-metagenome-genome-assembly--contig:-NODE-154-length-46119-cov-7.627605_pt1 | contig 46119 bp, 42 predicted proteins | sample MGYA00241564_ERZ501479 | MGnify/ENA primary metagenome ERZ501479 (study PRJEB25962, sample SAMEA2042630) | human gut metagenome | biome: human gut; feature: human-associated habitat; material: faeces...
AAACGGTCAGCTCCATGCTCGGACACAAGAGCATAAAGACGACGCAGATTTACGCGAAGATAACCAAAGAAAAACTCAATCAGGACATGAAGAACCTTGCCGCAAGGTTGAACAGTGTTGAGGAATTTGCAGGTTGCACCATCTAAAAAAGAGAAGCCATGAAACGTGACATAATCATCATAGAGGACAAGGCGGTCAGCGTAACCGGTAACGACGTGTGGATGACCGCCACCGAAATCGCCGGACTGTTCCATACGACCGTCCCGGCAGTGAACGCCGCCATCAAAGCCATCCGCAAGTCGGACGTGCTTAACGACTACGAGGTGTGCCGCTACATGCAACTTGAAAACGGACTGTACGCAGATGTGTACGCGCTTGAAATCATCATCCCCGTCGCCTTCCGGCTGAACACCTACAACACCCACCTGTTCCGCACATGGCTGGTGGGAAAAGCTCTCGCCAAAGAGAAACGGCAGGCATACGTGATGTTCATACAGAACGGAAAAGCCGGGTACTGCTGATTGCGCATACCACATAAGACAAGGAAACGGGCAGCACCACAAAAAGTGTCGCCCGTTTCCTTTTTTCTTGCCAACCGCGCTCACTCCAGCGGCTTGCGGTAATTTGCTTCCAGCACTTCACGCAGCCCCGTTTCCGGGTAAAGCACCTTCCCTCCCAAAAGTATGAAGGGCAACACGCGGTTGTTGCGGTATTCCTGCAAGGTGCGCCGGCTCACACGGAGCAGTTCCGACACCTCGCCGTCCGTCAGGTAACGTTCCCCGTCCAGCGGAGGACGGTAGCTTTCCAGAAATGCGGACAGCCATTTCGAGCCTTTGCGCATATCCTGCACCACAGAGGCTATCGGCTCGTCTTCCATCGTAAAAACATCGTTGTTCTCGTTCATCATAACTTCGGATTCAGTGGGTGAATAAATCAAATCATCTGCCGTGCGGATAGAGCGTGCCGACAAGCGGTATCAGCCGCTTCACCTCCTCTGGCTTGTAATAGAACCTGCGGTTTATCTGCGAGTAGCCGATAAGCCGCCTGTCACGCAGCGTCTGCAACGTGCGCGGGCTTATTCTCAACTGCCCGCAGACCTCCTCGCCCGTGAGCCATCTTTCCATGCGCCCCGTGTCGCTTTTGCGCCTCAGGGCGGCGACCTTCTCCGAGAGTGCGCCGAATGCCGCCACCATCATCTCGAAAGTCTTTTTCTCGATAGATACTATTTCCATATTCATGTCATTTAGAGTTTGCCGCAAAGGTAACGAAACGGCATACAAGACGTATCGTTTTCCGCTGAAAGGCTGCCTGTTGCGCCGTTTGACCGGGTTACGGAGCCATCTTCCGCAAAAATCTTACGTGAGTCACGTAGTGAGTTGTTAAAGCCCCTTTTGTTTATTGCCGAATTTTGCCGCAGAGAAACAAAAGAAAGGACAAAATATGAAAGTGATAACGATTGAAAGTTCCGCCTTCACCGCCCTGACGGAACAGATAGCCGAGATAGCGGTCTATGTGCGTGCCGTTTCCGGTGAGAGGAAGGGAGAGTCTTCCGACATGCTGCTCACCACCCGCGAGGCGGCGCACCTGCTGAACGTGAGTACCCGTACCCTCCAACGTATGCGCAGCGAACAGCGCATCGGCTATATCGTGCTGCGCGGCAAATGCCGCTACCGCCGGTCGGAAATAGACCGCCTGCTCGCAGACTGCACCGTGGCAGAAGATGCAGCGACACTGACGGAACTGAAACGCAACCACACGCTGCGCACGGGCGGCGGCAAACCCAAAGGAAGGAGGACATAAGATATGGAACTGCTTACACGAAACAATTTTGAGGACTGGATGCAGAAGCTGATGGAACGGCTCGACCGTCAGGACGAGCTGCTGCTCTCCCTGCGACCGTCCGGCAAAGCCCCGAACCCGATGGAAAGTATCAGGATGTTCGACAACCAAGACCTCTGCATGCTGCTCCAGATAAGCAAGCGTACCCTGCAGCGCTACCGCAGCATCGGTGCATTGCCGTACAAGACGCTCGGCAAAAAGACCTATTACAGCGAGGAGGACGTACTGACATTCCTCTCCGAACACGTAAAGGATTTCCGCAAGGAAGATATAGCCTTCTACAAGGCGCGTATCCATAATTTCTTTAATAAATAACCCATTAAAACATTTTTCAAATGGCAAAGAAAACAACAGAAAAAGACGTGCTGATAGTCCGCGACGAGAAGACGGGCGAGATTAGCGTGGTAGCCGGGCTTAACGCCGACGGCTCACCCAAGCGTACCCCCGCAAAGGCGGAGAACGCGCAGAGTTTCCTGCAATTCGACAGGCACGGAGACGTGCTGGACAACTTCTTCAAAAACTTCTTCCGGCAGTGCAAGGAACCCAGCCGCTTCGGTTTCTACCGTGTCGCGGCGGACCAAGCCGACAAGCTGCTGGAAGTTATCAAGGACTTGCTGAAAGACCCCGAGGGCAACAAGGAGATGCTTGCGCCCCACAAGGTGGACACCTCCGGCTACGAAAAGAAAGTACAGGAGGAGCAGTCCGCCGAAAAGCAGGAACAACCGGAACAGAAACAAGATGACGAACCTAAAAAACAGGAAGAAATGGAACAGAAAAACGAACAGAATCAGGAAAACCCGCAGCAGGCGCAGAGCAACCGGGGCTACCAACCCATCGACGAGAGCAAGATCAACTGGAAGGAGTTGGAGGAGAAATGGGGCGTGAAGCGCGACGACCTTGAAAAGTCGGGCGACCTTGACAGGATGCTCAACTACGGCAAGTCCGACTTGGTGAGGGTGTCGCCCAATTTCGGCGGAGAGGCTTTCGAGCTGGATGCCCGCCTCTCCTTCAAGAAGGACGGCGAGGGCAACGTCAGCCTTGTGCCGCACTTCATCCGCAAGGAGCAGAAACTCGACGAGTACAAGGAACACAAGTTCTCCGACGACGACCGGAAGAACCTGCGCGAAACGGGCAACCTCGGCAGGGTTGTGGACCTCGTGGACAGGGAAACGGGCGAGATCATCCCCTCGTTCGTCAGCATCGACCGCAAGACGAACGAAATCACGGATGTCCCGGCAAACAAGGTGCGCATACCGGAGCGCATCGGCAAGACGGAAATCACCAAGCAGGAGCAGGACATGCTGCGTGCCGGGCTGCCTGTGCGCGACAAACTCATCGAGCGCAAGGACGGCAGGAAGTTCGTCACCACCCTGCAAGTGAACGTGGAGCAGCGCGGCGTGGAGTTCGTGCCGGGAACCGGCAGGTCGCCACGTGCCGCACAAGCACAGGAAGCCAAGAACAACCCCGCACAGGGACAGGCGCAGGGTACGGAAAATACAGCCAACACGAACAAGGAGCAACGCCGCAACACGTGGACGAACGCCGACGGCAGCATCCGCCCCATCAGCAAATGGAGCGGCGTGGACTTCACCGAGCAGCAGAAAGCCGACTACGTGGCTGGCAAAGCCGTGAAACTGGAGAACGTGACCGACAAGCAGGGCTTCCACGCCACGATGTACATCAGGTTCAACCCGGAGAAGGGACGCCCGTACCGCTACGACACCAACCCCGACAACGCGCAGAAGGTCGCGCCTTCCAACGAGAGCCGCACGCAGGTGGCGGTGAACAGCGAGGGCAAGACCAACGAGGCTACCAAGAACCTGAAGGAGCCGTTGCGGAAGGGACAGACCGCCCCGAAGGACACCGCACAGCAACAGCAGCAGGAGAAGCCGCAAAAGAAAAACAATAAGGGCATGAAGATGTAATCCGGTGTCCGCCACTAAATCCGAAGTAACATTTGTAAAATTCAAAACGGCAGAAAAATATGAAGACAATCATTGCAGAAAAGCCGTCTGTGGCACGTGAGATCGCCCGTATCGTGGGCGCGACAAAGAGAGAGGAAGGATATTTCGAGGGAGGCGGCTACGCCGTGACATGGGCATTCGGGCACCTCGTCCAGCTTGCCATGCCCGACGGTTACGGCATACGCGGCTTTGTCCGTGACAACCTGCCCGTCATCCCCGACTCCTTCACGCTCATACCCCGTCAGGTAAAGGCTGAGAAGGGCTACAAACCCGACAGCGGCGTAGTGGCACAAATAAAAACCATAACCCGCCTGTTCAATGACAGTGAGCAGATCATCGTGGCGACCGATGCCGGTCGCGAGGGCGAACTTATCTTCCGATACCTCTACCATTACATAGGATGCGCCACCCCTTTCGTGCGCCTCTGGATAAGCTCGCTTACCGACAAGGCCATCCGCGATGGACTGCGCAACCTCGAAGCGGGGAGCAAGTATGACAACCTCTACCTCGCCGCCAAAGCGCGGAGCGAATCCGACTGGCTCGTGGGCATCAATGGCACGCAGGCTCTCTCCATCGCCGCCGGACACGGCACGTATTCCGTCGGGCGGGTGCAGACACCCACGTTGGCGATGGTGTGCGCACGCTATTGGGAGAACCGCCGCTTTACCCCCGAAGCCTTCTGGCAGCTCCATATCGCAACGGACGGCTGCGATGAAGGAACGGTGAAGTTTTCCTCTTCCGAAAAATGGAAAGAGAAAGAGTCCGCGACGGAACTGTATAATAAGGTGAAGTCGGCAGGCACAGCCACCGTCACGAAAGCCGAACGCAAGGAGAAGACGGAGGAAACACCGCTCCTGTACGACCTGACCACGCTCCAGAAGGAAGCCAACGCCAAGCATGGCTTCACGGCGGAACAGACGCTTGAAATCGCGCAGAAGCTCTACGAGAAGAAGCTCATCACCTATCCGCGAACCGGAAGCCGCTACATTCCCGAAGACGTGTTCGCGGAAATCCCCAAGCTGCTTGCCTTCATCGGCAGCCTGCCCGAATGGAAGGGCAAGTTGCAGCCGAAAGCCGTGCCGACACGCCGCAGCCTGGACGGCGGCAAGGTGACAGACCACCATGCCCTGCTCGTCACGGGCGAGAAGCCGCTGTTCTTCTCCAAAGAGGACAGCACCGTCTATCACATGATAGCCGGGCGCATGCTTGAGGCTTTCTCCGAAAAATGCGTCAAGGACACTGCCACCGTCACGGCAGAGTGTGCCGGAGTGGAGTTCGTGGCAAAAGGCAGCATCATCAGGCAAGCCGGATGGCGTGCCGTCTATGGCAAGGAGAATGGAGAAGAGAACAACAGCCAAGAGGAAACCGCCGCCATTCCCTGTTGGCAGGAAGGCGACACGCTGGCACTGAAAGCCGCCTCCATCACGGAGGGAAAGACCAAACCCAAGCCGCTGCATACCGAAGCCACCCTGCTGTCCGCGATGGAAACGGCTGGCAAGGAGATAGAGGACGACGCATTGCGGCAGGCTATGAAGGATTGCGGCATCGGCACGCCCGCCACCCGTGCGTCCATCATCGAAACGCTTTTCAAGCGCGGCTATATGGAACGCTGCAAGAAGTCGCTTGTCCCCACCGAAAAAGGGCTTGCCCTTTACTCGGTCGTGAAGGCGATGCGTATTGCCGATGTCGCCATGACGGGCGAATGGGAAAAGGAATTGGCACGCATCGAGCGTGGGGAACTGCCCGCCGATGACTTCCGCAGGAAGATTGAGGCATATACACGGGAAATTACCTCCGAACTGCTGTCGTGCGACAAGCTGTTCGCCCGCAGGGATTCCGGCTGCAAGTGTCCCAAGTGCGGAGCGGGGACGATGCAGTTTTACGGCAAGGTCGTCCGCTGCGACAACGCGGAGTGCGGTCTGCCCGTGTTCCGCCTGAAAGCAAACCGCACCCTCTCTGATGATGAAATCAAAAACCTGCTCACCGACGGACACACGAAACTGCTCAAAGGATTCAAGAGCAAGCAGGGCAAGAGTTTTGATGCCGTAGTCGCCTTTGACGGGGACTATAACACGGTTTTCGTGTTCCCAGAAAGGAAAAGTAAAGCGACCTCTGCGAAAAGAAGAAAATAAATGTTTAACTTTGCCACTGGTTCAGAGTAATGAATTGTTCTTCGATACCGGATTACACTCATACTTTGGATTTAGTGGTGGCACTCGGAGGGATACCGGGTGCCTTTTTCTTCTCGTTTTCCAACGATTATCCCTATCATCATTATCAATCCACTAAATTCCAAAGAAATGAACAACAAGAAGAAAAACGAGGGTCGGACCGACTTTTCCTATTACGGTCTGTACCTGCTGGACTACCTCACCACGAACAAGTTCGAACAGGCAGCCGATGAAGCCTTCATCCGAGAAAGAACCGACCGTGCCGCCGAAGCGTATGAACGGGCAAGGCTCGAAGGCTATCCTGCCGACGGGGCGCAGGAACTGGCGATGAAGGTGCTGACGGAGGGCCTTCGCTACTCCAAGCATGCCATCCTGCGCGAAGTCGTGGAGAACGAATTTGCGGGTGAAGTACCGGGAGAAAAATGTGAAGCCTTTACCCAGAAGCTGCTACCGCTTGTCGGAAACGTATTCTCCATCTATGACCTCTCGGACGACAATTTCGCCCTGTCGCCCGAATATGACCTGCTCTACACGGAGCTGACGGGAGCCGTCATCCTCTATATCGAAGAGTATGGCGTTTAACCGCAAACAGAGACTGCGGGACAACATCGAGGCGATACGGACGGCATTCCTCCTTGACAGGGAACAGCGCACACCCACCGCACGCGAACGGCTCTTGTTAGAGCGTTATTGCGGTTTCGGGGGACTGAAGAGCATACTCAACCCTGCAAGGGAACTGACGGATGCCGTCCACTGGGCGAAGTCCGACCTCGAACTGTTTGCCCCTACCGTGGAACTGCACAGGTTGCTGCGGGAGAACACAAAAGACGAGACGGAGTACAAACGGAATATGGATGCCATGAAGCAGTCCGTGCTGACCGCCTTCTATACCCCGCCGGAGATAACCGGGACCATCGCGGACGTGCTGCATGAACACGGCATCCGTCCCGACCGGGTGCTGGAGCCGTCGGCAGGTGTCGGTGCATTCGTGGACGCCGTGCTGGAGAACAGACCGGACGCGGACATCATGGCTTTTGAGAAAGACCTGATGACGGGCAAGATACTGAAGCACCTGCATCCCGGACAGAAAGTAAGGGTACAGGGCTTCGAGAAGATAGAAAAGCCGTTCATGAACCATTTTGATTTGGCTGTCTCCAATATACCGTTTGGCGATGTGGCGGTGTTCGACCCGGAATTTTCGGGCAGCAAGGATCCTGCAAGGCACTCGGCGGCACGGACGATACACAATTACTTTTTCCTGAAAAGCCTTGACGCGGTGCGTGAAGGCGGAATCGTGGCGTTCATCACCTCGCAGGGGGTACTGGATGCCCCGACCAACGCGCCCATACGCGAGTATATGATGAACCATGCCAATCTGGTGGGCGTAGCCCGCCTGCCGAACAACCTCTTTACGGATAACGCGGGAACGGAGGTGGGCAGCGACCTGATTATCCTGCAAAAGAACAGCGGAAAGAATGGTGAACTGTATTACAACGAAAAACTCTTCGTGCAGACCGAACAGACCCCTATCGGCACTTCCGTAAATGGGTATGTATGGAGCATCGGCTCGCTTTCACACACGGATTTGATCAGAAGTACCGACCCGTACGGGAAACCAGCCTATAAACTCCTGCACTGTGGGGACATCGCACAACTGGCGGAAGACTTGCGGGAGCATCTGAAAATAGAACTGCAACAACTTGACAGGAAACTGTATGAGAAACACAGCCTGCATCCGACAAAGGAGGAAAGCACGGCTGCGGAAGTGCAACCTGCTCCGAAAACAGAAAAGGTATCACCTTCTGTAATAGCCCCCGTTTCTGTAATTGAGCCTGTCAAGGGAGTGGAGAAGCCGCAGGCACAGCCCATAGAGGAAAAGCCGGAGATTGAGCCGCGCCAACCCAATCATTCGTCAGCCGTGCAGCTTACCCTGCTCGACCTTTGGGGTATGCCCATAGAGGAACCGGTAAAAAAGAAAAAGGCAGCGAAAAAGGAAAGCAAGCCGAAGCCTATGCCGTCCACGCCTAAACCGCAGGTCAAAGTTACTCCACCCGTTGAAGCCGCCAAGCCGGTAAACGGTAATAAGGAAGAAAAGCCGGAAAATGCCGAAAAGCCAAACGACCCGGACGACATTTACGCCACTCTGGATTGGGAAACCAATCCTCCCATCAACGGCTTCTATGAGACAATGATGAGCCTGACAGCGGAACGGCGCAAGGCCCTACGGCTTGAGGCAGAACGGCACAGGCAGGAACAACTGAAAAAGATGGGTATCAAAGACACGTTGAACCCTGCTTTTGCGCCTTCTTCGGACAATATGGATAAAAAGCCGGAACAAACGGAAGAAATAAAGCAACCTGAAACACTGGCAGAAGTTGTGCCTACTTCCGAAACGGTTGCCACTTCCCTGTTCCCGGAACTTGAAACGGAAAAGCCGAAGGAGGAAGTCATGGACCTTTCTCCCCGTCCGTTCAACGGCCTGCTGGAGCCACACCACCGTGACGGCTCGATGGTGCTGGATGCTTCACGCAATCTCGGTTACCTGAAAGACCTCACGCCTTACGGTGCGACCTTCCAACCGCTCGACCTCCGTGGCTATCAAAAAGAGAAAGCGATGCTGTATATATCGCTCCGTGACGCTTACGAACGTCTGTATAGCCACGAGACGGAGAACCATACGGAACACAAACCGCAGCGCGGGTATCTCAACACCTACTACGATGAGTTTGTCATGCGTTACGGTAACCTCAACGCCAGACAGAACGTGAAACTGGTGATGATGGATGCCGGAGGGCGCGACATCCTTTCGCTGGAACGTGCGGAGGACGGCAAGTTTGTCAAGGCGGACATCTTCGACCGTCCCGTTTCCTTCTCGGTGGAGAGCCGTGTCAATGCAGGCTCTCCCGAAGAAGCCTTGTCCGCATCGCTCAACAAGTTCGGCACGGTCAATCTCGGCTATATGCGGGAGATAACCGACACCACGGAAGAGGAACTGCTTGGTGCCCTCAAGGGGCGCATCTTCTACAACCCGCTCGTAACCGGTTACGAAATCAAAGACCGCTTCATCGCGGGGAACGTGATAGAGAAGGCGGAACGCATAGAGGGCTGGATGGAGGACAATCCCGAAAGTGAGCGGATGCCGGAGGTGAAACAGGCGTGGGAGGCATTGAAGGAGGCCGAACCGCAGCGCATCGCCTTTGAAGACCTCGACTTCAATTTCGGGGAACGCTGGATTCCCACGGGTGTGTATGCCGCCTACATGAGCCACCTTTTCGACACGGACGTGAAAATAGCCTACTCCGCAAGCATGGACGAGTTTTCCGTGGCGTGCGGCTACCGCACCATGAAGATCACGGACGAGTTTTTAGTAAAGGGCTATTACCGGAACTATGACGGTATGCACCTGTTGAAGCACGCCCTGCACAACACCTGCCCCGACATGATGAAAAGTATCGGCAAGGACGAGAACGGCAACGACATCAAGGTACGCGACAGCGAGGGCATACAGCTCGCCAACGCGAAGATAGACGAAATCCGTAACGGGTTCTCCGAATGGTTGGAAGAACAGTCGCCGCAGTTCAAGGAACGGCTCACGACGATGTATAACCGCAAGTTCAACTGTTTCGTGCGCCCGAAGTATGACGGCTCGCACCAGACTTTTCCCGACCTCAACCTGAAAGGGCTGGCAAGCCGGGGAATCAAGAGCGTTTACCCGTCGCAGAAGGATTGCGTCTGGATGCTGAAACAGAACGGCGGCGGGATCTGCGACCACGAGGTGGGAACCGGCAAGACGCTGATAATGTGCATAGCGGCACATGAAATGAAGCGTCTGAACTTGGCGCACAAGCCGATGATTATCGGGCTGAAAGCGAATGTGGCGGAGATTGCCGCCACCTATCAGGCGGCATATCCCAATGCGAGGATTCTCTACGCTTCTGAAAAGGATTTCTCGACCGCCAACCGCGTGCGTTTTTTCAACAACATCAAAAATAACGATTACGATTGCGTCATCATGTCGCACGACCAGTTCGGCAAGATACCGCAGTCACCGGAGTTGCAGCAGCGCATCCTGCAGGCGGAGCTTGATACGGTGGAGGAAAACCTCGAAGTCTTGCGGCAGCAGGGCAAGAACGTGTCGCGGGCGATGCTGAAAGGGCTGGAGAAGCGCAAGCACAACCTTGTGGCGAAGCTGGAGAAGGTGGAACACGCTATCAAGTCCCGCACGGATGATGTGGTGGACTTCAAGCAGATGGGCATCGACCACATCTTCATTGACGAGAGTCACCAGTTCAAGAACTTGACTTTCAACACCCGTCATGACCGTGTGGCGGGATTGGGAAACTCGGAAGGAAGCCAGAAGGCCCTGAATATGCTCTTTGCCATCCGTACCATACAGGAACGCACGGGCAAGGACTTGGGGGCTACGTTCCTTTCGGGCACGACCATTTCCAACAGTCTGACGGAACTGTACCTGCTCTTCAAATACCTGCGCCCCAACGAACTGGAACGGCAGGACATCCGCTGTTTCGATGCTTGGGCTGCCATCTTCGCCAAAAAGACGACCGATTTTGAGTTCAACGTAACGAACAATATCGTTCAGAAGGAGCGTTTTCGCTATTTCATCAAGGTGCCGGAGCTTGCCGCCTTCTACAACGAGATTACCGACTACCGCACGGCGGAGGATGTAGGTGTGGACAGACCAAACAAGAATGAGATACTGCACCACATACCGCCCACACCGGAGCAGGAGGACTTCATACAGAAGCTGATGCAGTTTGCCAAAACCGGCGATGCCACTCTGCTTGGCAGGTTACCCCTGTCGGAAACGGAGGAAAAGGCGAAGATGCTCATCGCCACCGACTACGCGAGAAAGATGGCTCTTGATATGCGCATGATAGACCCGAACTACGAGGACCATCCCGACAACAAGGCAAGCCATTGTGCCAAGATGATTGCAGAGTATTACCACAAGTACGAGACGCACAAGGGTACGCAGTTCGTGTTCTCCGACTTGGGGACATACCAGCCGGGGGAAGGATGGAACGTGTACAGCGAGATAAAACGCAAGTTGGTGGAGGATTACGGCATACCGGCAAGTGAGGTGCGCTTCATTCAGGAGTGTAAGACGGATAAGGCTCGTAAGGCGGTGATAGATGCCATGAACGCCGGGACGGTGCGCGTGCTGTTCGGCTCCACAAGTATGCTCGGAACGGGCGTGAATGCGCAGAAAAGATGCGTCGCCATCCATCACCTTGATACACCGTGGCGACCGTCCGACCTGCAACAGCGTGACGGACGGGGTGTTAGAGCCGGGAACGAGATTGCCAAGCATTTTGCCGAGAACAACGTGGATGTCATCATCTACGCGGTGGAAAAGTCGCTGGACAGCTACAAGTTCAATCTGCTGCACTGCAAGCAGACGTTCATATCGCAGCTCAAAAGTGGAGCGATGGGCGCACGTACCATCGACGAGGGAGCAATGGACGAAAAATCGGGTATGAACTTCTCGGAGTATATGGCGTTGCTCTCCGGCAATACCGACCTTTTGGATAAGGCGAAATTAGAGAAGCGTATCGCCTCGCTCGAAGGGGAACGCAAGTCGTGGGGCAAGGGCAAGCGCGATTCGGAGTTCAAGCTGGAATCCAAGACGGGAGAACTGCGCAACAACACGGCTTTCATCGAAGCCATGACGGAAGACTGGAACCGTTTTCTTTCCGTTGTGCAGACTGATAAGGAAGGCAGCCGCCTTAATCTTGTCAAGGTGGACGGCGTGGATTCAACGGATGAGAAGGTCATCGGTAAGCGTTTGCAGGAAATCGCCAAGAACGCCACGACTGGTGGACTGTACAAGGCTGTCGGGGAACTTTACGGCTTTCCGATAAAGGTGGTCAGCGAGAGGACACTCAAAGAAGGTCTGGAGTTCACCGACAACCGCTTCGTGGTGGAGGGCAACTACAAGTACACCTACAACAACGGGCATCTGGCGATGGCAGACCCGATTGCTGCCGCACGAAACTTTCTGAACGCATTGGAGAGGATTCCGACCATCATCGACCAGTACAAGTCTAAGAACGAAGTGCTGGAAAAGGAGATTCCGCAGTTGCAGGAGATAGCGGGCAAGGTGTGGAAGAAGGAGGACGAGCTGAAACAGCTGAAGTCCGAACTCGCCGCACTGGACCGCAAGATACAGCTTGAGCTGGCTCCGGCTCAGGAAAACACGGAAGAGAACCGGCAAGGCAACGAGAAAAAACAGACGGAACAACAGCCGGAAAGCCCGCACGTGGACTTTGTACGCAGTCATTTAATTATAGGGAGACCCGGTTTATCGGAATCCAAAGGTGTAAAACTTTAATATCGAAGTCTTGACAGAAAAAGCCAGTGGTTGAATTTTTCACCACTGGCTTTAATTCTAATAATTTTTCAATCTAATATGACCGAATCTATAACGTTAAATCATAGATTATGTGTCTATTTGTGAAGAAAAAGACGTATTTTTGTATCAAAATCAAATAAGCATAACAATGGAACCATCTATATACCGTTTTTCACTTTGTGCCGCACTGCCGTTGATGTTATTCTTCGGCTTTTATTTTTTGTTTGCAAAGACTCCTGAAAAGAAAATTTTCAAGAATTATCTCCGCTCCCGACAGATTATGGGTATAGCTATGCTGCTGCTTTCGGCAAATTATTCGGTACATTTCTTCTTTGGTATCCGATTCAAAAATGCGGATTCTGCCATATTGATGAACATGTCCACATACTTCCTGTGCTATTCTCTGTTCAGTTCGGCATTGATAATGTTGCTTGATCGTTTTTACATTACCAAACGGCGTGTGTGGACACATATCATTTTATGGATTATATTTTCAACTCTTTCCGGAGTTGTGTTGTTCCTGTTGCCAAGCGGAATCATGCAAAAATTCTCTTTATTTGCTTTAGCTGTATGGTTAGTCGTTTTTGGAGTCGTTTTAGCTCGCAGAGTCATAATTGCATACCGTAGAGCCATTCGGATTTTCAATGAAACTCAGGCGGATGATATAGGTACATATATCGAATGGCTTTCCATATTCACTTATTGGGCTGTTATCTTCGGTGTCGGATGCGGATTGCTGACATTTCTGCCAGACAAATATGTTTTTATTTGGATTTTGTCGTCAATACCGTTCTACAGCTATCTTTTCTACAGCTATCAGAACTACCTGCTGTTCTATGAACAGGTGGAAAATGCTTTTGAGCAAGATATACAATCCGAAGAAGAACTTCTGACAGATACGGAAACAGAACCTGAAATAGTTTCTGAGAAAGAAGTTCCAGTGTCCTATACAGAAATTATAGAGAAAGTGGCCAACTGGATAAAGACAGACGGCTATGTCCAGCAGGGACTTACCATAAAAGAACTGTCCGAAATACTTCATACGAACCGTACCTATCTTTCCGCTTATATCAAGACTACGTATAAAATGACATTCCGCGAATGGATAACCGGTCTCCGGTTGGAGTATGCGAAAAACATACTGAAGGAGCATCCGGAAATCAATATACAGAAGCTGGCTGAGTCTTCCGGCTTTCTTTCCCGCAGTAACTTTATCAAATCATTTACCGAGAAGGAAGGATGTACGCCTGGCAAGTGGAAAAAAGCAAATCTGGAATAATTTGTGTGGTAAAAAGCCGATGAAAAAGGTCTCAGAAGCCCATTTTCAAAAAGTGCTCAAGCGACAAAAAAGTGCTCAAACGACAATTTGAAAAGTGCTCAAACGACAATTTGAAAAGTGCTCAAACGACAATTTTTATAAAACGCTGTATTTCAACAGAAAAAAGTTTTTGTAATATTTTGGGCGCTGAATGACATTTATTATCTTTGGAGAGGACAAAGATAATAAATGCAAGTTTATATGAGCAGAAAAATCACTTTTCTTACCTTGTTTCTGTGGCTGATGACGGTAACTTTTCCCGTCATTGCGCAGCAGAAAACAGACACGACCTACACCTTCCGCTTCGTTTCGCAGAAGGACATGTTCTACGTTCCTTGGAATGGCAATGACACTGAACTTGCCCGCCTGTTGGAATGTATCGAAAACAGTAAAGCAACAATTTTTAACGGCAAGTTGCCGCTACTGGTTGACGGCTACTGCAATTCGCTGGGCGGTGAAGCCGAGAACCTTGCAACGGCGAAGATCCGTGCCAATCGAGTAAAATCAGAACTGATTACACGCGCGAAAATCAAGGAAGAAAACTTCATTACCCACAATCATGCGACAGAGGGTGATTTTGTAATCGTGCGCCTAACGGTACCCGCAAAGGAAACAGCCGCGATGGATGCGGAAGCGGAAGCACGACGCAAGGCGGAAGCCGAACGCTTAGAAACCGAGAAGCGTGCCGAGCAGGAACGGCTTGCCGAAGAGCAGCGCAAGGCGGAAGAAGCCCGACTTGCCGCTGAAAAGGCAGAAGCCGAGAAAACCGCTCAACAAAATACACTTGCCGACACGCCGTCAGAAACCAAAATCACAACTGATTATCATCTCTCCCTGCGTGCCAACCTGCTGCGCTGGGCTACCTTGACACCAGATTTAGGACTTGAATGGCGCATCTGCCCATCGTGGGGCATTGCCGTAAACGGCTCGTGGACTTCTTGGAGCTGGAGCGACAAAGACCGCCGCTATGCACTCTGGGAAGTGGCTCCGGAAGTACGTTACTATATGGGTGAGAAGAAAGCCTGGTATCTGGGCGCGATGTTCAAGGCCGGACAGTTCAACTACAAGCTCTCCGAAACAGGCAAGCAGGGCGACCTGATGGGTGGCGGCATCACCGCCGGCTATCAGCTGCGACTAAACAAGGCATTAGATCTTGATTTCAACCTCGGTTTGGGCTACCTGAATGCCGATTTCGAAAAATATGAAGTCATCGACGGTGTACGTGTACGCCGCGGCAACGAAACAAAAGATTGGTGGGGCCCCATCAATGCCGGTGTGACATTGGTATGGAAGTTATTCTAACACGGAGGAATAGAATATGAAAGCAAGACAATATATAAATATGATGGGAATGGCAGCCGCCGTGCTGCTCTCTTCCTGCGTGAAGGACACGCTTTATGACACGCCGCATCCCGACTATGGGAAGATTGCGGTGACAGCCGACTGGTCGGCACGCGGTGAGGGTATCGACATACCTACCACATGGACGGTCACCATGGGTGACTATACGGGTACGGAGACTTCCGCCACCCATGCCCCCGACCATCTGTTTGCTCCGGGCAGCTACACCCTTGCGGTGTGGAACCCGGCTGAAGGAATCACGGTGAACGGCACCACAGCCACCATTGCCGCAGCCACGGGAAACCGGGCAGGCACGGATGCCTTTGTGAACAATGCCCCGGGATGGTTCTTCACCTATACGAAACAGGTGAGCATCGAGAAAGACAAGGACTATCCGCTGACCGCCGCAATGAAGCAGCAGGTACGCGAACTGACGCTTGTCGTCAAACCGACGGGTGATGCCGCCGGACGCATCACGGAGATTGTTGCCCATCTGACGGGTGCAGCCAGAACACTCGACTTCGCTACCGATACCTACGGAGCCGCTTCAAACGTCGTGCTGCCCTTCACCAAGATAACCGAAGGTGATGATGCCGGCAAGTGGAAAGCCACGGTGCGGCTGTTGGGTGTGACCGGAGCGGAACAGCTGCTGACGGCTGAAATCCGCTATACTGACGGCAACCCGACCCCCACGATGCTGAAAAGCGACCTCACGGAAGCCCTCAAGGAGTTCAACACCGGAAAGGGCAAATCGCTGACCCTCGGCGGAACGCTGGTTGAGACTCCCGAAGGCATGGAAGTGGACGGAGCCGAAATCAACGGCTGGGAAGAAGTGAAAGGTGATGATGTAAATGCCGATTTGTAACTAATAAAATTACAGATATAATGAAGACAAGATTTTTTACACTTGCAGCGCTCGCCCTCGCACTGGTAGCCTGCAACAACGACAACGAGAACCTGAACGGTGACCCCGTGGCCGCCCAGTTTACCGCCGACATCGCCCCCGCCACCCGCGCCAGCGGAACCACCTGGACTGCCGGCGACCGTATCGGCATCACCGACATCGGCAACGATTCCCAGTACGGCAACGTGCCTTTCATCCTGAAAAACGGGAAATTTGAGGCAGAAGGAAAGGTCATCTATATCGAAGATACAAAGACCCATACTTTCCGCGCCTACTATCCGTACAACGCGGCGGGAGGCATCCTCACAGCCACGACCGATGCCACGGCGCAGCAAAACCAGCCTGCCATCGACTTCCTCTTTGCTTCAGGAGCCACGGGAGACAAAAACAACCCGGTAGTAAGCTTCACCGACAAAACCGCCAAAGGCGGTGAAGACAACTCCTTCCACCACCGCATGAGCCAGATAACCCTTACCTTCGAGGCGGGCGACGGCGTGAATTTCAGCGTGGTCAAGCCTGAACGTTACACGCTGGACGGATTGTTACTCACCGGTACGTTCAACACGGCCGACGGTATTGCCACCGCAGACAACGGACTACAGACCGGAGAACTGACCATGAATCTGGCAGACGGCAATCTCACGTCATCGATCATTCTCTTCCCGCAGACAGTTGCATCCCTGCCGTTGGTTGTGAATTACAAAGGTCAGGAATATCATGCCACACTCACCATGCCCGAAGGCGCACTGCAGGCGGGCAACAACTATACCTATACCGTCAAGGTACGCAACAAAGTCCTTGAAGTCAGCGAAGCCACCATTGCAAAGTGGAACGATATAGACGGTGGAGATGTGGGTGCTGACCTGTAGGATGTTAATAATTAATCGATTAGAATGAAGAATTATGAGACATAGATTATTTATCCCCGCAGCCACCGCACTGCTGTTCGCCCTCGCCGCCTGCACGCAGGACGAACTTGCTGGCGATAACCGTCTGCCCGAAGGTGAACACCCCGTCGTCATCCGTGCCACCGGACTGTCCGTAGAAGCAACGCCGCTGGCAGCCCCTTCCACCCGTGCCGCTGTGGACGGCGACTGGCAGGGCGTCACTTCCGTAGTACTCAAGTTGGGCGACGCGGTAAAGGAATACACCGTTACGGCTTCTACCGATTTCAAGAGTGCCACGCTCTCACGCGAGAACGACCCGCACTACTGGACCAACCGCAACCCGATTACCGTATCGGCATGGTGGCCCTTCAACAATGCCGACATCACACAGATGCCTGCCGTGAAGGTGGCAGAAGACCAAAGCAAATTGGCTGACTTCCAGAACAGCGACTTCATCTCTGCTGAGAACCGGAAGGTGGAATTTAACAACCCGACGCTTGAATTTACCCACCGCACGGCACGCGTGACAATCGAACTGAAGCCCGGCACGGGATTCACGAGCGTCGCCGGTGCCACGGTGAGCCTCGTGAGCCTGTCCGCCGATAACGGCAACCCGACCGCCATCAAGACCTACAACGCAAGCGGCAACACCTACGAGGCACTAACCGCCCCGCAGACCATTGCGGCAGGCAAACCGTTCGTCAAGGTGGAACTCGGCGGCGGCACCTTCTACTTCCGTCCGCAGAACAACGTCGTATTAGAGGCTGGCAACCGCTATAAATACACCGTCAAGGTGAACGCCACCGGCCTGAACGTAAGCGAATGCACGATTGATAATTGGGGCAACGGAGGCAGCGGCAGTGGTAATGCCACGATGCAGTAATCCGACACAGCCATCCCGTGCGGCAGCGTAAAGCACGGAGGTACACAATATAATATAAGGTGTAGCGGGCGGCGTCGCAACCGCCGGTGGCACAAGTAGAAACAATTAAAACAACAGATAATATGAAAAGAAGCAAAACACAATTGTTGCGGAGCCTTGCGGCGGCGATGCTGCTTGGCGCAGGGCTTGCCTCGTGCTCGCAGGATGACTTTGCCGATAAGCCGCAGGACGGGCCACTGCCCGATGGCGAATATCCGCTGACGCTCACCGCCCAGGTGGACGGGATGGCGACCCGTACCTCCGGAAAGGACGCATGGGCGGACGGCGACGAGATAGGCGTACGCATCGGAGCGGACGGTGCAACAGGCCACTACAAACTGAATGCTAATGGTTCAGTAAAGGAAATCATCACCCCGGTGTATTGGCATAACACTGCCTCTGCCACCGTCACGGCATGGTATCCCTACGGAGAGCAAACCAATGTGGACATCTCCGACCAGTCGAAAGGCTTCGCGGCTTTCGATTTCCTGACCGCCACAGCGGAAGAACAAAACTACCAAAGTACCGTATCGTTAAGCTTCAAGCACCAGATGGCGAAGGTGAGCTATACGCTTCAAGGCGAGGGAGTGACGGATGAGGAACTGCAGACGGCTGTCGTGACGCTGCTCGGCGACGCTACAGCCACCTTCATGGACGGAGTATTGGAGCAGGCAGACCAAACGGACGGGGAGATTACCTCCTGCTACAACGGTGACGCCCGAACAGGCGCAGCCCTGCTCGTACCGCAGGACATGACGAACAAGCCATTCATCAAGGTAAGTATCAACGGTAACACTTTCACCTATACCCCGGCCACCGCTGCCGCCGGAATCCTCACGGCAGGCAAGGTCAACACCTACACCATCACCGTGAAAGCCGACGGCATAGAAGTGACCACAGCTACCGGCGGCGAGTGGAATGACAGCGGAAACGAGAATGTGGGCATCAAGGAAGTTATTGCCATTTACGACGGCATGGAAACCGAGCCAAAAATAGGCGACTATTACTACTCCGACGGCACTTGGAGCGACGGCGGTCTGCGCAAGCTCTATGCCGACGGCACGATGGGATGGGCAGAGCCCAAGCCGGAGCCGGAGAGCGGCAAGACCGTCATCGCCATCGTGTTCCATGCGGGTCATCACGCAAACGATGGTTCCGATTACTCCTCCACCGGTATCGGCAGCGAGAAATGCCACGGTTATGCCGTTGCCCTGACGGATGCCACAAGTAGTTATTGCATGTGGGGCGTTTACATGGCAGAGTTAGGCTGCTACCCTACGGACGGAAGTGGGAATAAACAGAACAATTACTCTAACCCTGATATAGATTGGAGCGGTTACAGCTATACCCAAACCATCATCACCGCTGCCGGCGGCAAGGAGAATTTGAATGCCACCGAACAGGCCGGTTATCCCGCCACCTACTATGCCGTTGTTGATTATGAAACCAAAGTCAAAGCACCAACTAATAGTAGTGGTTGGTTTCTTCCTTCCATCGGCCAGATGTGGAACGTTTACCAAAACCGCACTTCTTTGTTTGAAGGCAAGGCATTGGTATCAGGCTTACGGTCAGATTGGTACTGGTCCTCTTCGGAGTCCTACGACAGTCCGGCGGGCCTCGCTCTTTGTGTGTATGTGAGCAACGGCTTCGTGAACGGCAACTATAAGGGCTACAGGCGTAGCTACGTGCGTCCGGTCTTGGCTTTCTAACCTATTTACCTATTCAATCTATTTATCTATTATTGCGGCGTAGCCGCTCATTTAAAAGATGGAATACCCGCGAAGCGGGTCGGATTTATAAACGGAATTGTGGCAACGACCGCTTGCAGTTTTTGCCCTGCAAGGAAGATAAAAATAAGTAACGTGAAGTTAAAATTAAAAGTGTGACAATGAAACGAAACATTCTACATACCCTTTGGGCGGCGGCCGTGCTGCTGACCGCCTGCACGCAGGAGGAGCTTCCCCTGCCCGACACAAACAATGCCGTACCGCTCACTATCACCATTACCGACGGCGGCTATGCCCTGACAACTTCGGCCGACGGCTCGCGGAAAGCCGCTACCCGTGCTACCGAGGACGGTTACCGCACAGAATTCACCGCCGGCGATGCCTGCGGACTCTACATCATACGTGGCGGAGCGGTGGTCTATGACAACGTGAAACTCACCGCCACCACAGGCACGGACGGCAGCTTGGCATGGCAACCCGAAACGGGCGTGACCCTTGCCGGCGGAATGGTGGGCGAACATTACTTTCTTTACTATCCCTACCGGGCGAACATGACGGACAAGGTCACTGCCTCCGCCACGAGCGACGAAGAGTTCTTCGCCCCGCTCATCAGCGGCTGGCAGCCGGAAGCCGACCAGAGCGACTACGCCGCGGGGTACACCGCCAGTGACCTCATGACTGCCAAAGGCACGGCAAGCAAGGCAGACGGCAAGCTCTCGCTCAGCTTTGCCATGACACACCGCATGGCTCTTGCCGTCATCGAAATGCCAAAGACGGTGTACAAGTTCACCGACACGGGCATCCCCGACTACACCGTACTGACCGCTGCCGACTTCACCGCCGAAGCCAAGCCCTACCGCAACAGCGACGGCACTTACCGCTACATCGTGAATCCTGCTGCACAGCCAGTATCTCTCACCGGCAGTTACGACAACGGCAAGAAAGAGTTTACCGTCACCCCGAACGGCATTGTCACGGGCAACTACAAGACTTATAAAGTGGACGGTGCAAAGACCGACGAAAAGAGCCACGACTTGCAGCCGGGCGACTACCTCCTTGCCGACGGCAACCTTGTGGGTAAGGACGAGACCTTGACTACCGGGCAGCAAGCCGATGTCATCGCCATCGTATTCCGTGCGGGTCATCACGCAAACGATGGTTCCGATTACTCCTCCACCGGTATCGGCAGCGAGAAATGCCACGGTTATGCCGTTGCCCTGACGGATGCCACAAGTAGTTATTGCATGTGGGGCGTTTACATGGCAGAGTTAGGCTGCTACCCTACGGACGGAAGTGGGAATAAACAGAACAATTACTCTAACCCTGATATAGATTGGAGCGGTTACAGCTATACCCAAACCATCATCACCGCTGCCGGCGGCAAGGAGAATTTGAATGCCACCGAACAGGCCGGTTATCCCGCCACCTGGTATACCGTTGTTGATTATGAAACCAAAGTCAAAGCACCAACTAATAGTAGTGGTTGGTATCTTCCTTCCATCGGTCAGATGTGGAACGTTTACCGAAACCGTTCTTCTTTGTTTGATGACAAGACAGGAGTATCAGGCTTACAGTCAGGTTGGTATTGGTCCTCTTCGGAGTACTACTACTTTCCAGCGACCAGCGCCCTCGGCGTGCGCGTGTACAGTGGCAGCGTGGACTATTGGTTTAAGGACAGTAGAGGTTGTTATGTGCGGGCGGTCTTGGCTTTCTGACCTGTTCTGCCTTAGGTTGCAATCAACGCTGTACCTTGGCATTGCTCAAGCAAGATAGGATCAACTCTTATAATATGGCAGACTGCCGTTGATGCCATGAACGCCGCCTTGCAGAATGCAGGCTCAAGCTGGCAGTACGAACTCACCGGAGCATTGCCTACATTGAAGAAACAGTAAACCGTCGGGCGGGAAAAATTCCGCCCGAAACGGGAGATAACCGAAGTATAACCCAAAAAGAAAAGAACTCCCATTCCGGGCGGGAGTATTGTGCCCGGTAACATCATACAGACACCGCAGCCCGCTACCGTAAGGTCAGTGGGCTGCATTTTAATAAGGAGAAAAGAATAATATAAAAAATGAGGTAACCCGTATGAAACAGAAAACAATAGCAACCAGACACCTGCGCACCAAGATAGCGGCAGGATATGTGCTGATACTATTCGTCATTTTCGGCATCGTCTATATTTGGCTCAATGAACAGAACAGACAACAGGAATTGGAAGCTACTACCTACAAAATAAGAAGTCTCCGCAAGGATGTACACGAGGTATATATGAAGGTAGTGGATTTATCCATGATTGGTGAGACTGACGGCAGTTACATAAAATACGTCCACTTTTTTGGTGGATATATGGAAGAAATCTCTTATCTTTGCTACGTGAATAATAACACGGAAAGCAATGGAGATAAACTTTGATAAGGACTATTTGCGCCAATTGTACGAGGAAGGGAAAACGACGGACAAGAAACATCGTTTCCAGCCGAATATCGTGGCACGCTACCAGTTACGCATCAAAGTGCTGGAACAAGCAAGAAGCGTGGAAGAGCTTTACGTCATCCACTCGCTTCATTATGAAGTGTTGAAAGGTGACAAGGCTGGTATTTCCTCCATCCGTGTGAACGACCAGTACCGCATTGAGTTCACGGTAGAACAGGTCTCATCGGAAACGGTGGTGACCATCTGCAATATACTTGAATTATCAAACCATTATAAATAGAATAATTATGGGAAAATACATCTGTCAACGCCCTATACATCCGGGCGAACTGCTGAAGGAAGAGACCGAAGAACGCAAGCTCTCGCAGCGCAGGTTGGCCGAGCAGATGGGCATCTCCTACAAGGTATTGAATGACATTCTCAACTGCCGCAGGCCGATTACTACGCAGACAGCGATGCTCTTCGAGGCAGCTTTGGGTATCAGTGCTTCGCTACTGATGCGGATGCAGCTTGATTGCAATATGCAGCAGGCGGCTGCAGACCCCTCTTTTATGGAGCGTCTGAAGCAGGTACGCAAGTATGCCGCCATGCTGTAACTCATGGTACACTGAAAGTTTCCCGTCCCACTTCTCCCGATAAAAGGGGAAGGTGGAACAGGCTTTTGGAATAGTCTTGCAGATGAAATATGAAGATGCGCTTGCTTTTTTTATGATTCTGAAACTTATAAACTTATAAGTAATGGAGTTGCGGATATGCATTGCCTTAGCGATGAATATCTTGCCGATGAATTGCTGATGGAATGGAAAGAAATACATTCCATCAAATAAATATTGACATGAAAGGAGCACGTGATAGAACACACGGAGAATCCACCAATGGATTGTATCGACGGTTATTGAAAAGTGAGATAAGAGAATAAAAAAACAGGAGCCTTCGGCAGTGCCGGGGGCTTCGTGTGTTTACAATTGTTTCGATACAGGGCACATGAATATATCAGACTACATGATAGAACAAGAAGAGTTGGTTAAACCCCTATCGGTATAAAAAATACCCGTTGAAAGATACTCCACATAAGAGAAAAATGTATTATTTTTGCAATATGATTGAACTATCCAAACATATAGAAGTATTATTGCTGGAGAATGATTGTGTCATCGTTCCCGGCTTGGGAGGATTCATTGCCCACAAACGGCAGGCTGCATACTCCATCCAGAAAGGAGAATTCATGCCGCCCCTCCGCACCATTGGTTTCAATCCGCAACTGATAATGAACGATGGGCTGCTGGTACAGTCGTACATGCAAGCTTTTAACACCGACTTTCCCGATGCAACCCGCCGGATTGAAAAGACTGTGGCTGAAATAAAAGACCAATTGTACCAGCAAGGTCAGGTCACTCTGCACAACGTGGGTACAATCTACTATAACATGAGCGGCGGCTATGCCTTTGAACCGGCAGCTGCATCTTTCTTCACTCCAAGCTTGTACGGGCTGGAAAGTTTCACGCTTCCGCAGTTGCAGACATTGCCTGTGTCTTCTCCGAAGCCGTTAGTTCCAGAAATACAGGAAGCAGCAAGCAAACCGAAGAGACATTTCTCCTTGCGCCATTTCACACGCAATGTAGTGGCCATAGCTGCAGCCGTATGCTTGTTCTTCGTGCTCTCCGTTCCGGTGGAAAACACGTACATGGACGATGCGAATTATGCTTCGCTGGGCTCAATCAGTATGTTTGATGCCATCCGCAACCAGTCGGTAGCCACCAGCATACAAACGACTCCGAAAGCAGCAGTTGCACAAAAGGCTGTAAAGAAACAGAAGAGCGAAAAGCGTGTCCGCAACAACGTAAACACGCTGAAACCGGTAGTTGTGAAGACAGAAAAGATTGCAGCCGCGCCTGCAGCAAAAACAGCCGTAACCAAAACGGCTGCCACCAAAGCTGAAGCAAAAGCGACACAAAAGCCGAAACCGGCTTCCGCACAGCCTGCTGCAAGCAAGAAAACGGCCTACATCATCGTAGCCAGCCTGCCGACATCGGACGATGCCCAACGTGAACTGAAAAAATTCCAGCAGAAAGGATACAAGAATTGTCAGGTACTTGAATCGAACGGACGCTTCCGCATCGCACTGGATAGTTATGCCACTTCTGGTGAAGCTTACCAGAAAGTGCAGACACTGCGTAATCAGGAAGAATTCAAGAGTGCCTGGGTATTCACTTCAAAATAAATACGCCCTTTTAAACAGAATGAAAAGAGTAAGATGCCCCAAATGTGACAACTTCATCCAGTTTGATGAAACCAAGTATGGAGAAGGACAGTCACTCGTTTTTATCTGTGACAACTGCAAGAAGCAGTTCAGCATCCGTATCGGAAAATCGAAACTGAATGCCGCCAACCGCAAGGAGGAAGTAATCGACGAGAAAGAAGGCATGCAGGATTTCGGCAACATACTGGCCGTAGAAAACGTATTTGCCTACAAGCAGGTACTTCCGCTGCATGAGGGAGATAACCTCATCGGCCGCCGATGCAAAGGTAATGACATCGACATCCCTATCGAAAGCAATGACCCGAGTCTGGACCGCCGGCATTGCTACATCAATGTCAAGAAGAACAAGCAAGGAAAAATCATTTATACCCTGCGCGATAATGACAGCATCACAGGAACTTTCCTGATGAATGAAATTTTAGGACCGAAAGACCAAATCCGCATTGAAGACGGAGCTATTATTACCTTGGGAGCTACAACCCTGATTCTGAGAGCCGCCGAGGGACAAACGGAAGAGTAAACCGCACACGGACTCTATAATTTTAGGATAACTAATAACTAACAAACCTTTTTATTTCGATTATGGCTTTTACAAACAACGTAATGATTGTCCGGCATAAATTGCTGGAAAACCTGGTTGCTTTATGGAAAGAAAATCAATTAGTAGAAAAAATTGACCGCATTCCTCTGGAAATCAGTCCTCGCCGCTCACAGCCGGTAGGACGTTGCTGTATCCACAAGGAACGTGCCGTTACTAAATATAAGTTGCTTCCGCTGCTGGGCTGGGATATGACCGATGAAACGGATGAGCTGACTCCGCTTTCTGAATATGCCCGCAAAGCATTGGAACGCAAGGAAAGAATCAAGGAAAATATTCTCTGTGTCATCGACGAAGCATGTTCTTCTTGTGTACAGGTGAACTACGAAGTAAGTAACCTTTGCCGGGGTTGTGTGGCAAGAAGCTGCTACATGAACTGTCCGAAAGGAGCTGTACACTTTAACAAGAAGACTGGTCAGGCACAGATTGACCACGACAAGTGTATCAGCTGTGGTATCTGCCACAAGAGCTGTCCGTATCACGCCATCGTCTACATTCCGGTGCCTTGTGAAGAAGCTTGTCCGGTGAAAGCCATCAGCAAGGACGAGCACTACATCGAACACATCGATGAAAGCAAGTGTATCTATTGTGGAAAATGTCTGAATGCCTGTCCGTTCGGAGCCATCTTCGAAATCTCTCAGGTATTCGATGTATTGGAAGCTATCCGTAAGGGAGAACAAGTAATTGCCATTCCGGCTCCGTCCGTATTGGGACAGTTCAAAGCTACCATCGAACAAGTGTACGGAGCATTGAAAGAAATTGGTTTTGCCGATGTAATTGAAGTGGCTGAAGGTGCCATGCACACTACCAGCAACGAAGCACACGAACTGCTGGAAAAACTGGAAGAAGGACAGAAATTCATGACTACTTCTTGCTGTCCGTCGTACATCGAACTGGTGAACAAGCATATCCCCGACATGAAGCCTTACGTATCAAGCACCGGCTCTCCGATGTATTACGCGGCTCGCATTGCTAAAAAGAAATACCCGAATGCGAAGGTCGTCTTCATCGGCCCGTGTATCGCCAAAAGAAAAGAAGCACAGCGCGACGAGTGCGTAGATTACGTACTGACATTCGAAGAACTTCACCCGATTTTCCGTGGCTTGGGCATCGAACTGGAACAGGCCAACCCGTACAAGGTAGCATACGAATCTGTATGTGAAGCACACGGATTCGCACAGGCAGGCGGTGTAGCCGGAGCAGTGAAAGCTTATTTAGGCCCGAAAGCCAACGGTATCAAGATTATGCAGTTCTCTGACTTCACGAAGAAGAACATCGGTGTACTCCGCGCTTACGCCAAGACCGGAAAAGTGGATGCACAGTTCATCGAGATGATGGCTTGCGAAGGTGGATGTGTAACCGGTCCGAGCGCACACAACGACCCTGTAGCCGGAAAACGCCAGTTGAACCAAGACTTACTGAAACGTACCTTGAAGTACGAAAACAATAATCAGGAATAAACCCATGAGGGAACTTATTGAACGCCTTTACCGGGAGCAGACACTGGCTCCCGGTGAATTGCGTACCCTTCTGCTAGAGTGCCGGGGGGAAGACCTCGACTTTCTCATGCAAAAGGCACGTGCCGTAGCACAAAGCCATTTCGGAAACAGAATCTATATCCGTGGACTTATTGAAATAGGGAACTGTTGTCACAATGACTGTTTCTACTGCGGCATCCGAAAAAGTAACCGCCACCTGAAGCGGTACCGGCTGGATGCGGAAACCATTCTGGCCTGCTGCCGGCATGGATACGAGTTGGGATTCCGTACCTTCGTCCTGCAAGGAGGAGAAGATAACTACATGAACGATGACAGGGTAACGGAAGTGGTTGCTGCCATACGAACCGAATTCCCCGATGTGGCCATCACCCTTTCATTCGGTGAACGCCCTACACTTTCCTACGAACGTTTTTTTCAGGCAGGTGCCAATCGCTATCTGTTGCGCCACGAAACGCACAACGAAGCACATTACCGCCGCTTGCACCCTGAAGACATGTCGCTGTCCAACCGTTTGCGTTGTCTGAACGATTTGAAACGCATCGGATTCCAGACGGGAACCGGCATCATGGTGGGAAGTCCGGGACAAACCGTCGACCACCTGGTAGAGGACATTCTTTTCATAGAACAATTCCGTCCCCAGATGATTGGTATCGGTCCTTTCCTGCCTCATCATGACACTCCTTTCGCTTCCTGCCCTCCCGGCAGTCTCACGCAGACACTCACGCTGCTTCCCATCTTCCGGCTGATGCATCCGCAGGCATTGATTCCTTCTACCACCGCCCTGGCAAGCCTTACGCCCGACGGGCGCGAGAAAGGCATATTGGCAGGTGCCAATGTAGTGATGCCCAACCTCTCTCCGGTAGAACAGCGAAAGAATTATGCCTTGTATGATAATAAAGCCTCTATGGGCTCAGAAGCTGCCGAAGGACTGCGTCTGCTGGCACAACGGCTGGCTGCCATTGGTTACGAAATAGATAAAAGCCGAGGAGATTATCCCGGCAAAACACTATAAATTACATTACAGCTATGTACAAGATTGATTCTCAAAAGGCAGAAGAATTTATCTGCCACGAAGAAATTCTCGATACTCTGGAATATGCCCAAAGCAAAAGCCAGGACAAGGAACTGATACGTTCCATCATTGAAAAGGCTCGCCTGTGCAAGGGACTTTCTCACCGCGAGGCTGCTGTACTATTGGAATGCAACGACCCGGAACTGGTGGAGGAAATCTACCGCCTGGCTCGTGAAATCAAGCAGAAATTCTACGGCAACCGCATCGTAATGTTTGCCCCACTCTATTTGTCAAACTACTGCGTAAACAGTTGTACCTACTGTCCTTACCACGTTAAGAACAAGACCATTGCCCGCAAGAAACTGACACAGGAAGACATCCGTCGTGAAGTCATCGCCCTGCAGGACATGGGGCACAAGCGTCTGGCATTGGAAGCTGGAGAAGATCCGATTCACAATCCTATCGAATACATTCTGGAGTCGATAAAGACTATCTATAGTATCAAGCACAAGAACGGAGCCATCCGTCGGGTAAACGTAAATATTGCTGCGACCACGGTAGAGAATTACCGTCGCCTGCACGAGGCCGGTATCGGTACCTACATTCTGTTCCAGGAAACGTACCACAAGGAGAATTACGAAAAGCTTCACCCCAGAGGTCCGAAGAGCAACTATGCCTACCATACGGAGGCCATGGACCGCGCCATGCAGGGAGGAATCGATGATGTAGGTATCGGTGTATTGTTCGGCCTGAACACCTACCGCTACGACTTCGTGGGACTGCTGATGCATGCCGAACATCTGGAAGCGACGTACGGCGTAGGTCCGCATACCATCAGTGTGCCCCGTATCTGCTCGGCCGACGACATTGACGCCTCGACCTTCGAGAATGCCATCTCCGACGAGATATTCCAAAAAATTGTAGCCGTCATCCGTATCAGCGTACCTTATACGGGTATGATTATTTCTACACGTGAATCGCAGCGTTCACGCGAGAAGGTACTTGCCCTCGGCGTGTCACAAATCAGCGGAGGTTCCCGTACCAGTGTGGGAGGTTATGCTACCGAAGAACTGCCGGAAGAAAACTCGGCTCAGTTTGATGTAAGCGACCACCGCAGCCTGGATGAAATCGTGGCCTGGCTGCTGAAACTGGGCTACATCCCCAGCTTCTGTACGGCCTGCTACCGTGAAGGACGTACGGGCGACCGTTTCATGTCGCTGGTCAAGACGGGCCAGATAGCCAACTGCTGTGCCCCCAATGCCTTGATGACGCTTCAGGAATACCTCTGCGACTACGCTTCGCCCGAGACACGCCAACTGGCTGAAGACATGATTCGCAAGCAGATGGAAGAGATTCCGAATCCCGCCATCCGCAAAAGAGCCTTGGAAAATCTGGAACGGATTGCCGAAGGAAAACGCGACTTTCGTTTCTAATGTGTGAACTTAAAGCCTCATTAAACGTATGAACGATACTCCCCGTGCCAACCGGCTGCACATCGGTCTGTTTGGCAAGCGAAATGCCGGAAAGTCATCACTGATTAATGCCCTGACGCATCAGGATACAGCCCTCGTGTCGGATATTCCCGGCACGACTACCGACCCAGTCTTTAAGGCCATGGAAATCCATGGTCTTGGTCCCTGCGTATTCATTGATACGGCCGGCTTCGACGACGAAGGCGAACTGGGCGAACTCCGCATCCGACAGACACAGCGTGCGCTGGAGAAGACAGACATCGCCCTAATGGTCTGTACCGACGAGCATCTGGACGAAGAGTTACACTGGCAACGCTTATTAAAGGAAAAGAATGTGCCTGTTATCTGGATACTGAACAAATGTGACCTATTATCCGATGCCGAACAGACCATGCGCCACATCGAACAGCAATGCGGACAGGTTCCCCTATTAGTGAGCACCCTCACCGGAAAAGGACTGGACGACATTCTGCGCAGTCTGCGAAACAAGTTGCCGGATGAAACCATGGCACAAGGCATTGTAGGCCGACTGGTAGAAGAAAACGATACCGTCATGCTGGTCATGCCACAGGACATCCAGGCCCCTAAAGGCCGACTCATTCTGCCGCAGGTACAAACCATCCGCGAACTGCTGGACCGCAAATGCCTGGTGATGAGCTGTACCACTGACAAAATCGATGCCATGCTGGCCGCTTTGGCCCGTCCACCGAAGCTGATTATTACCGACTCACAGGTGTTCCGCACGGTATATGACAAGAAACCGGCAGAGAGCCGACTCACCTCCTTCTCCGTCCTCTTTGCACAGTACAAAGGCGACATCGACTACTACATGGAAGGAGCCAATGCCATTGCCCAACTGACACCGGAATCACGGGTGCTGATTGCCGAAGCATGTACGCATGCCCCGCTGACAGAAGACATCGGGCGGGTGAAAATCCCGAACATGCTCCGCAAGCGTATCGGTGAAGGCCTGCAAATCGACATCGTATCGGGCACGGACTTCCCGGAAGACCTGACACCGTACGACCTGATTATCCATTGCGGAGCCTGCATGTTCAACCGCAAGTATGTGCTAAACCGCATCGGTCAGGCCCGCGCCCAGCAGGTTTCCATGACCAACTACGGAGTCACCATTGCTTACTTAGCAGGGATTTTGGATAAAATTGATTACTGATTTATAAAAAATAGAATTAGTTACCCTTCGTTATTCTGATGTTAATCGCTCCTTCAGAGTACGTATCCTCCTCTAAGCGAATAGTATAATACACATAATCGTCAATACCATACTTCTCATACCATTTGCGTGGCTCTACTCCGGAGCTACGCAAACCACAAAAGTAAAAACCTCCCTCTATGGGAATACCGGAAGTGTAACTCATAATAGGAGTTTCGGGACCATCGCCAGGTGTATACGTCTCCATAAGAATCTTATATTTATCTATGCGCACAGTATCCGTAAACAACGGCATGTTGTTTTCAGTCGAATGGAAACAAGTGACACGTAGACTATCTTCCTTGTAAGGTACAGCCATAAAGTCAAGTGTCTCTACACTGTCTACCAATATAAAATGAAAGAAATCGGGTAATAGTTCACGCTCTGTGAATACACCTTTCCGACAAGATACCTTTTGAAAGGTAGCACGTTTTCCATTAAACTCGCCCCGGATTATCAGCCTCAGATGTTGTACACCTTGCATCTGGAAGTATTCCTGCAAAGGAACGGACAGGGAATGTGCCGGGTACTCATAACTAACTTTCACTTGTTGTGCCCATACAGGCATACTCAACAGAAGCAATAAGACTGCTCCAAAAATTTTTCTATTCATAACGGTCTCTTTTTATCTTATTTTCCTCAAAGATAGGTATTTCAGTCAAAAAACAGACCTCCACTTACAAAAAATGTGGCGCATACTTCTCAGCATGCACCACACCGTTATCCATTCTTTCCAATATCAAAATATTAACATACGATTTCCTGTTCAATCTCCTCAAAGCGGGGGAACAGCAGATTGTTTTCCAGGTGGATATGCTCGAACAAGGCATCCACAAACGCTTCCAGTTCCTGCATCAGCAGACGATAGCTGGCACAGCCGTCCTGAGGTACGGAGAAGTGATTCGTCAACTGAATGATGTGCAGGTAGCGGTTTCCTTCCCCCTCGTGTTCCATCTTCATCACCCGGATAGGATTCGCTATCGTACCGCAATGCATCGGGGCCATACGCTGTCCCTGTTCCTTTGCTGCGTACAATTCATAGAGATATGGAAACAACACGTTCTCTTCCTTCTGAAGATGCATTTCCAAGTCCTCCAACGATTCACTGACCAATGCTTTTAACTCATGCAGTTCCGGATGTGCCTCCCCATGTACTCGTTCCACCTTCTCCAGCAACGCTAGCAATTCCGGTCCACGGGCACGAATTCCCCGATGATGTATCTTCAGGATGTAATCCATCAGTAAGTCCAGCGGCCACGAAGCAAACGGAATCCGTCCGTTACCAGCTTCATCCTGACGGAGCAATGCCTGTTCCACTTCTTCTACAGCCAGTCCCAAATCGGCACAGGCCTTTTCCAGCGTCACTTCGCCATGACAGCAGAAATCAATGCCATATTTCTTGAACACACTTGCCGCTGCAAAATCATCGGCCACAATTTGTCCCACACTCGTATACTTCCAGTCTATTGTCTTCATATTTAATTCGTTTTATTGATTACGGATGCAAAGATAGACCCTTTGGAAGAGAAAGTTTGTCACATACGTGACACCGACCTATAACGAAAGTTAAACCTGCTTCTGCGAAAAAGAAGCGCACACCGTTTGCAGAAAAACACTAACTTTGCAGGCACGTAAAAAACATTTGCACATGGAAACAAAAGAAATACCTATACTTCTGCTTACCGGTTACCTGGGAAGCGGAAAAACAACCCTGCTCAATTACCTGCTGAGCAACCGCGAAGGCATCAAATTTGCCGTCATCGTGAACGACATCGGCGAAATCAACATCGATGCGGAACTGATACAGAAAGATGGCATCGTTGGCCAGAAAGAAGAGAGTCTGGTGGCTTTACAGAACGGCTGCATCTGCTGTACCCTCCGTACCGACCTTATCGAACAGATATTTGAGCTGATGAAAATGCAGCGCTTCGACTACATCGTCATCGAAGCCAGTGGTGTCTGCGAACCGGAACCGATTGCCCAGACCATCTGTTCCATTCCCCAGTTGGGCGGTGCCTACACCAAGTACGGAACCTGCCGCCTTGACAACATCGTGACCGTAGTCGATGCACTCCGCCTGCAAAGCGAATTCGACGGTGGCAACGAACTTACCCGAAAGGATCTGGAAGAGGAAGACATTGCCAACCTGCTCATCCAGCAAATTGAGTTCTGTACCACCGTGCTGCTGAACAAGGTATCGGAAGTCACTCCCGAAGAACGGGAACGCATCAAAAGCATCATCCGTACCCTACAGCCCCGTGCGGAAATCATTGAATGCGACTATGCCAAGGTAGACCTCGACAAGATTGTCGGTACCCGCCGTTTCGACTATGCACGGGTGGCCACTTCTGCCGGATGGATTCGTGAGATAGAACGCCCCGTATCCGAAGAAGAAGCGCATCCTCACCACGAAGCACATGAGCACCATGAGGAACACGAACATCACCACGAGGAAGAGCACAATCATGCACACGCTCATGAACACTCACACGAAGGCTGCCACCATCACCACCACCATGAAGAAGGTGAGACAGAGGAATACGGCATCAGCAGTTTCGTGTATTATCGCCGCCCTGCCTTCGACATCCATAAGTTCGACCGCTTTGTCGCAACGAAATGGCCTCGCAACGTGATTCGTGCCAAGGGAGTATGCTATTTCGCCCACAACCGCGACATGTCATTCCTGTTCGAACAGGCCGGACGACAGAAACAGATTTCAGAAGCCGGACTCTGGTATGCCACCCAGCCGGAAGAAGAAATCGTAGAACTGATGAAACGCGAGCCCGGCCTGCTGAGAGACTGGGACGAGCACTATGGCGACCGCATGCAGAAGATTGTCTTCATCGGCCAGCACCTTGACAAGGAACAGCTCATCAAAGACCTGGATGCCTGTCTGGAATAAATCCGACGGCCATAAAAATAATGATGCCTTCCCGAGTCCATTTATTCCGTGACTCAGGAAGGCATCATGCTTTTATCTGCCCAAAGCCCGAAAGCCCTTATTCCACCTCCGTGATATACTCTTTCACCGCATTATCGGCCGATTGCAAACTTGTCTGCCGTAGCACCACCTGTCCCGCCTTTTTATTCTCCGGCAAACTAATGTCCGAAAGACGTACATCGCTTACCCTGTCGAACACAAAAGCCGGACGGAAATCATCTTCCTGCAAACGCAACTTGATATTGTGCATCTGAATCCCTTTCACATGGCGCACATAGAATCCCCATGAAGGCAGTTCTTCGAACATGGTAAATTCCGGATATCCTTTTTCATTTTCCAGCACGTCTTTCAAGCGGCTCACCGACATATAAGCTATTCCGCGCGTAGCACGTCCCGGATACACAATCTCTATATTCTCCAACTTCACGTTTTCAATATCATGTCCCGGAATGCCTGAGATGGAACTCGGGAACGGATTATGAAAGAACGTCACCGCCGGTCCACGCAGGTCATAGTTGATGTCCGGACGGTCAAAAGGTACTTCCACATACATATCCTTAATCGTCACATTCCGCAAATACCCCGGTTGCTCACCCGAACGGTGACCCAAACGAATAAAAATGGCATTTCCCGTATTGACCGCATGCACATTAGACACCTGCACATTTTCAATCTCCGCCCCGTCGACCGACTCAATGGCTATGGCCGAACGGAAAGTATCTTTAATCCGAATATTGTCAATCGTCACATTCTTGAATCCACCCAACGATTCCGTACCAAACTTAATGGCACTGGCACTGCTGATGATGTGGCAGTTGGAAATGGATACCCGGTCGTTCCATGCTCCCCGGTTATGCGACTTCAGGCAAATGCCATCGTCTGCCGAGTTGATGAAACAATTGGAGATACGCACATCCTTACAATCGCTAATGTCAATCCCGTCATTGTTCCAATACGCCCTGTTTTCCACATGCAGACTATCAATCGTCAGGTCGGTACACAGAGAAAAAGAAAGTCCCCATGCCGCACCGCTCCGGAAATTAGTCTTCCGAAGCTCCACCTTCCGGCAATTACGCATAAAAAGCAACTTGGGTCGTGTATTCGGCCGCTTGCGATACGTATTATAGTGTTTGTCCACCAGTTCCCCCGTATGATGCAAGCTGTCAATCGTCAGGGCCAGTTCCCTGCCCTGCCCGTCTATACATCCTTCTCCCATAATGCCGATATTCTCTGCCCCTTCCGCATAAATCAATGCCTGGTCAAAATGGTCATTGTTGACTTTCAGTTCCTTTTCGGTACTGAAGCCCGGATAATCATAAGGACTCGTACTTCCTAACAGCACCGCTTCCTTTTCCAGGTAAAGTGTCACATTCGATTTCAGTTGCAGACTGCCGGTCAAATAGCGTCCGGCAGGGAAGTACAGCTGTCCGCCCCCTTTTGCATGAAGTGCGTCAATGGCCGATTGCAAAGACTTCGTATTCAATGTTTTTCCGTCACCGACGGCCCCCTGCTGAAGCACGTTGTAGTCTGTGGCGGCTATCGAACCTGCGCATAAAAACAAGCCACATAAAATGAAGATAAATTGTTTTTTCATGGTATATTATACTTTTTTTCTTTTTACAATTAATTTATGGAATATACCTAATTGCCCCTCCACTTCCAAAAGGATAATCACTTACATCTTTATTCAAATAAGGTGAATCTGCTATTAAAGTACCATGAAAACAACAGCGTTCTTTACTAAAACGGACTTTTTTCTCTTCATCATAAAAAGTCCAATCATAACTATCAACCTTAATTACCGACCGTACAATTCCATGATATACCCCTAACACATAATCTATTTCAGCTGCACGAGATTTTGCTATTGCCCAATATTGACGAGTTTTCTCATAAATATTTATTCGTTGATAAACACCTTGAGCTTTTGCATCATCAAAACTTCTATTCAAACTTACCAACAACAAATGTTCATTGTTATTTATCTTAATTCGTTCACAATCATAGATTGCATTAATCTCATCAACGGTTTTAATACCTTCATCCCACTGATGATGTCCACTTACAATATTGGTTAGTATTTGTTCCGTATTAAATTTGGGATATGTAAGAAAATCTATAAGAACAGATTCTATTTGAAAAGCTTCCTTTTCAGAAAGTTTATGACGAAGTATATAATGCTCTACTTGTAATCCCAAAGAAATAATCTCTCGAATTAAATTTAATTTTAAGGATACTTCATCCCCTTGTAGGGCTGCCTCACAATGCTGGAAAACACGATTTCCACATCCTTTTCCAATATAGAAGATTTTACCATCTCGAGGGTCTACTAACGAATATACATAGAAACCGAGTTCTTCAATCGATTTATTGCTAAATTTATTCATACCTCTATTATAAAAATACACTGTTTCAAAATTACGGAAAAAACTTCTGTTTCCCAAGTTCTTCTATAGCCCCTAAAAATGATTCAATAACTTCAAAGCCCCCATTCCTGCCACATGCAGAAATGAGGGCTTTTTTTTAGAGCGTATTGTTTTCAACTCCAAACATCGTATCGAGCAATGCCCGTCCTGCCGAGGTTTTGAAAATCTTTTCTTTCACCTTGCGAATAGCATCGGCCGGCAGATTATCTTCGTAAATGTTAACTAGAAAATCGGCTTCCACCAGAATCTGATAGTCTATTCCTGTAATGGAGTCATACGTATGATGATGCCCTACCAGCCAGCATATCCGTTCTATTTGTACTTCAGAAAATGTCCCCATATCCGTCAGCAGTTTCCGGGCTTCGTCCGGACCTTCCAGCTCCTGATGCTTTCCATCGCAGACTCCGTATTTCTGCTCACAAATCCGGATACCAATGTCATGCACAATGGCCGCCGCCTCCAGAATCAATTGAGTAGCCTCATCCACATGCTCTGCCAAACCAATCATACGGGCAAAATAATGTACTTTTATCAAATGTTGTATACGCTTCGGGTCACCTGCATTATAGGCAACCATTCTGCTTGCCAGTTCATAAAGCTGCCGTTCCGCAGCCCCGATAAATTCAGTTGTTTTCATATTATTCTCGTATTGTTACACATTTATTCTTGTACTTCATAATAAGGATATACAGGGCCGAATCCTTTTCCAAACTTAAAGCGGGCTCCTAACTCAATGGACTGCTGAATAAACCTTTCTGCTTCAGCAACAGCAAACTCAATTCCATAACCTTTACTTAAAAAAGTCGCTATTGCAGAAGCAAAACTATCTCCAGTTCCATTTACATTTCGGGTTCGAATTCCTTCCTTCTTGTAAACCTTCATCACCTTCTCCACCGGATTATAATAATAATCGATAAAGAAATCACGGTTCTCCACCGACTTTATAATTACGCTATTTCCCCAGCGGCTCAAATCCTTCAAACATTCCTCTATATTACCCTCATTCAATTCCTTTCCACATAACCACTCAGCCTCTTTCTTATTCGGTGTTAGGATAGAAGTACGAGGGAATAAGTAATCTTTATAAGCTTGCACCGCATCTTCTTCCAACAATTTATCACCCGAAGAAGTAACCATGACCGGATCAACGACAACTGGAATCGAGCTATATTCATCTAATATGCCTGCAACAAGCCGAATGATATTTTTAGAATACAACATACCGATTTTTATGCAATCTGCCCCCACATCTCCAAGGAAAGAACGGATTTGTCCTGCAATCATATTTGCCGGTATCAAGTGTACTCCTTTTACATGAGTTGTGTCCTCATCTACAATACATGTCACTGCTCCTGCCGCATACCCTCCACAAGCCACGATGGCTTTCATATCGGCCTGAATCCCCGCTGTTCCTAAAGGTTCGCTACCCGCAACAACGAAAACTTTATAAAGCTTATCTGCTATTTTCATAATATCCATCCAGCACTTTCTTCAAACTCCCTACAAATATATCCACTTCTTTCGTTGAAAGTACCAGTGGAGGAAGTATTCTTAATGTATACAGCCCGGAATAGCCGGTAAAAATCCGTTCCTCAAACAGCAGGGGTTCGCGTACCCCTTTCACCGGCACGGTCAGTTCCACCCCCACCATCAGTCCACGTCCCCGGATTTCTTTTATAAGCGGAGAGTCCAGCTCCTGCAACCGCTGCATCAGATACGCTCCCGTATGAAGAGCATTCTCTATCAGTTTCTCCTCGCGGATAATTTTCAGCACAGCCAGGGCTGCGGCGCATCCCAAATGATTGCCACCAAACGTCGTACCGAGCATTCCTTTTCGGGCGGCAAATATCGGACTAATCAAGACTCCCGAAAAAGGAAATCCGTTAGCTATACCCTTGGCCACAGTGATAAGGTCCGGCTTGATGCCAGCCCATTGGTGAGCAAAGAACTTCCCCGTACGACCATAGCCCGACTGTATTTCATCAAGAACCAATACCACCCCATAACGTCTCGTCAGTTCCCTCAATTGCCGCAGAAAGTCCTCATCGGGAACCTGGATTCCCCCTACCCCTGAAATTCCTTCTAGAATTACGGCACACACATCTCCCTTGGCCAACTCCGTTTCCACTTCCTTTATATCCAAGTCTGCAAAATACACGTTATGATTCGTATTAATCGGTACATGAAGGGCAGGATTGTCCGTCACTTCCACAGCCGCCGACGTACGCCCATGAAAAGAGTTTCTGAAAGCCACCACCCGTTTTTTCCCCGTATGAAACGAAGCCAGTTTCAGGGCATTTTCGTTGGCTTCTGCTCCCGAGTTGACAAAGAACGCCCGATAATCAGGATACCCCGACAGCTCACCCAGCTCATAAGCCAGTCTTTTCTGCAACTTATTCACCACCGAGTTCGAATAAAACATCAGCTGTTGCAGCTGCTCACTCATGCACTTCACCAGATACGGATGCGAATGTCCCACCGAAATCACGGCATGTCCGCCATACAAATCAAGATAGGCCTGCCCCTTCTCGTCATATACCTCACAACCTTTTCCCCTTACGATATTCACGGGAAAAACCGAATACACATCAAACAGTTCCATCATCCTTTACATTTTACGATATAGCCTGCGGCAAAGTCATTCCATCCTGCCGTATTTCATTTCATCTCCATTCTTGTCATATTGCTTACGCTTGCCGGTGGGAGGGCTTAATAAAGTAATCCGTACCACCTCCGTACGATAAAGGCTTCTCTGCACCGCCTCATCAAACGCATCCATGTGCTTGGGCAGGAAACGTTGACTGATGGCCCGAAGCGCCTCAATCTTCTCTTCCGTATCCGTCACCCGTTCCGCCTTGCCAAAAGCGATGGCCGAACGATATTGAAGTGTAAACGTGCCGTCCTTCGGCCCCACAGTAGGCTGGCACTTCGTAACCGCCGAAAGACATACTTCCGGATGCACGGCAATGGCATCCAGCTTATCCCCTTCAGGAGCACAATGAAAATACCACACGTCATCACTTGTACAAGCCAGTGAAAGCGGCACCCCGTATGCACTTCCGTCGACCCGGGTAAAGCTGACCGTGATGTAAGGGGCCTTGCGCATAACCTCCAAAGCCCACTGACTATCCATTTCTCTACTTGCTTTTCTCATCTGTAATTCCTTTTATTCAGATTTTTCCTTTGTATTTGTTTCACAAAAATACGGCTCGCCAGTCAATCTGCATGTAAGATTTATGACAAGGGGATTAATTAACACTCCCACAAAAACAGATTAATCCTGCCTTTCTATTGAAAGTAATAAACAAAAAACATATTTTTGCAAAAGAAAATGCAGAAAGACAGATAATGAAAAGCATACCATTCAACGATTATTACAAGGAAAAACTTTTTTCTATTCCACTCTTTAAGGAACTGCCGGACTATCTGAAAAGTGAGATTCTAAAAAGACTTGACTTCCGTCTTCAGGAAATCAACGAGAATACGGTTATCCTGGAGCAAGGAGATATATGCTGTAATCTGTATGTATTGCTTGAAGGAACCTTGGAGGTGAACATTATCGATGCCAACGGCAATGAAGTCTTAATCGAACACATTGAGTCGCCCAGGGCTTTCGCCACCCCTCACCTGTTCAAGAAAGACAACCGTTTCCCCGCCACATTCCGTACGCTGGAAAAATCGGTCCTCCTGACTGCCACCAAGGACTCCACCTTCCATCTTATCAGCAAATATCCGGATATGCTGAAAAGTTTTCTCTGCGTATCAGGCAACTGCAACGTGTGTACCACCATGCGACTGGACGTGCTGTCACGAAAAACCATTCGCGAAAGAATCCTGGTCTATTTACTGAAACGGCTGGATAAAGACACTTCTACCGTGAAACTGACGCATACCCTTACGCAACTGGCCGAATACATTAACGTGACACGTCCGGCCCTGTCTACCGAATTCAATAAGATGGAAAAAGAAGGCATCCTCAAAAGGAAAGAAGGCAATTACATCGAACTGAACCGAAAAGCCATAAAAGGCATTATATAAAGAACAAGGACCGCTCCTTCAATGTGGAACAGTCCTTGTCCTTTTTTATTGCGCACGTAACTATTATTTTTTGAAAAGAGTCGGATTGACGTTCAAAGACACCCATCCCCAGTCTTGCCAGCTTTTGTGATTTCCTCCTTTCACGACATCCATTGTCGAAGTTCCTCTCATCAGCGAGTAACCCACCGAAAGGCTGACATCTTTCATGATTTTCCAGTCCAGCTGATAATCCAGTTCAGACCCTAAGGTACGGTTCAGGCTCTCCAGCTTCACACCTGTGGCGAAATAATGATAATTCAGTCCCATCGATACAGAAGAAGATACCTTATAACCTACTCCTATCTGCGTGTCAGAAAGTCCCGGTGCATAGCCATTCACAAAATCGGACGCATAAAAATAATCCATTGCTCCGTAAAATTTATGATGAGTGCCATACAGCGGATTAAAAGCCCGGTAAGTGCCATCGGACTTCTTACTACCACACAGGTAATCAGTTCCCACATTGACCATCCAGCTATCATTGATAGAATACGAAGCCCGCACACTTCCCATGAAAGCAGAAACCTTGCGTGCGGATACATTCTTTCCTGTCTGATAATAGAAAGACCCTGACAGACTCCATGAGGCCGGGGTGAACTGTACATACGTGCCCATCGTCTGCATATATTGAGTATCCGACTTTCGGGTTTCGGCATCACCTCCTTCCTGACCCAGATTCATGGCCAGCACAGAAAGTTTCACAGGTGCAGATGCGAAATCATAATGATACCACAAGGTCTGCATATTTTTATATAGTTTGGTCTTGCTGCTGTCATAATATGTTCCGCCTATCAGGGTCTCGTCATTCTGGTTGAAAGCAAAGATACCATCCAGCTGATGCCCTCCGTGTCTGTAGCCTATTTTCAGGGCATCATGATAGCGCCCAGCCACGTTCCAGTCCAGTCCTCCCAAGATGCGCTCATCATCATACACCAGCGACTGCCTTCCCAGCTGCATGAACCACGAGTCATTCAGATGGAATGCGGCCCAAGCCTCGTTCAATATAAAACGTCCGTTTTTGTCAACCAGCGCATCCTGCCCCCACACACCGACATGCTGTGCCGAGAACTTCAACGACAACTTCTTGCGTTCATATCCCAAAGTCAGTCGGGCACGTTCATTGATAAACCCCGCAGGTTTATCACCCTCACCGCGGGGAGACAGCGCGCCATTCCGGTATTCTCCTCTTGTACGAATCTGGGCTGAGGCCCAAAAATGACTTTCTTCATTCTCCTGAGCATGGACCAAGGACACCTGCCCAAGAAGCAAAGCCACCGCCCATGCAGACAAAATTCTTTTTCTCATACTCTCAGCGTTTTTATCAGTTCATATTATAGGTGTGAATACTGCTCCCTTGTGCGGAGGGCAGGTAATTAATGCCCCACCAGCACATCTGTAAAAAAACAAAAGAAATCAGCAGGACCGACAATGACAACCGGCGCTTCTGCTGTAACCCCATTCGCATGTGAATGTAAGTAAGATACGAAAACCAGGTCACAGCCGCCCAAGTTTCCTTGGGGTCCCACGCCCAGTAATGTCCCCAGGCTTCCTTCGCCCATAAGGCACCGGTAAGCATTCCCAGTGTCATAAACGACAGTCCGACATATACAAGGTTATCACATAAGGCCATTTCCTTCTCGTCACACCGGTTCTTTCTGACCCAGAGCAGGTAAATGGCCATCACGGCAGAAGCTCCCAGCATGGCATAAGCGAACATATAAATAATGACATGAGGAGCAAACCAGGGACTCTGCAAGGCAGGCATGAGCGCTTTATTGTGTATCTCCGGCTTCAGAATATTCACACAGATAAAAACAACCGACAGCAATGTGCCAAATCCTAATATCCATTTATATTTCCACCTTATGTAAGTAATCAGTCCGGCAAAAGGCAAAAAGAACGAATACCACAAACGGGTTTCTCCCATCGTACGCAGAGGAGGACGCTCCAGTGAATGCCACAACAAGCTGATAAATGTACCAAACACCACAAGCCCTAACACCGTACACGCACATGCGCGCAGACGACTCCCCTTAAAGGCACTCCATGCACCAGCTATCCAGCACAGCACAGCCACCAGGGCAAAATAACTAAACCAGTCCCAATTCAGCATATTCTTCTCAACACTTATTATTCTTCTGGGCCGTTACGAACATGCATACAGCCCCCAACATCATCATTACAATTCCCACATAAACTACCGGAAGCCATGGGTCTGACACCAGTTCAAACACACTGACATCACTCCAGCGACCTTTGCCCTCATCGTAGCTTAACTGATAGATTTTCCAGCCTTCCACTTTCGCCGGCTTATTGACTTCAATTGTCTGCTCAAGCTTTTTTCCTGTCTCTGTATAAATTGTCACCTCAGACGAGAAGCGCCGTGGCTCTCTGTCGGGCATCACCAGGCTGCAGACACTATCGAGCCGGAGCGCCTGATACGGGAACAGAAAACTTCCGCAGCTTACCCAGCCGTCTGCCATCTGCTTTCCATCAGCAGAAGTAGCCCTGACATGGACGGCACACGTAGCTCCCATGCTCGGCCATTCCACGTACCTCACCGTATCTTCTCCTGACACGGAGGCAGCCATATCTATCTTGTTACGTACCTCAATATTCCATCCGGGCAACACACCCTGACTGACACCCTCTTCCAAAAGCAGATGAGCAGGTGCGTTGTCTGGCAAAGCTCTTCCGGTAGCATTGTCTATCAGCATCAGCTTGGGAGGATATTCTTCTATACTGAAATTCTTGAGTTCGATGGCCAGTGGTAACTCGGTTAACTGCCCGTTCGTGTCCGTAGCACGCCATTCAGCCTGACCCACACGTGTATTCATCGTCAACCGTTTCATATCGGCACTACCCAGTGTAGCAGATACCAACGCCACGAATAACCCAAAATGATTCAGCAGAAACGGTATCTTCTGAAACCGAAATGAAAATAGGTGCTTGAGCGATACCAGTCCTACGATGGACGTCATCCAAAAATACTCCAACACGAAAGGCCACCATGAAATCATGCGGTTAAACATGGAAATACCCTCAGCAGGTACATGTCCCGGGACCTGCTTAATCATACCCATACAGAATGTAAGGACCGACACAGCTGCCAGCGAAGGAATCGCCGCTTTGTACGACATGGCCCAGCGCACGAAATAAAGCTTTTTCCGCAAAGAATACAATGCCACCAGCCCCACCAGGTAAGCCACTGCCACACACAAATTCAATGGCCAGGAAAAGCTGTTCCAGTCTACTCCACCCGTCATCAAATGAAGAATAAGACCTATGACGAGCAATCCCGCACAGGTCATTATTCCTTCTTTTATCCCCCAAGTATTTTTCCACATAACACTTAAATGATACGTTCCTTCAGTTTTGCTTCTTTCAACCAGTTCGGAACCGTTTCATTCAAGAAACGTTCTTTAGCAGCTTTTTCAGCCGGGATGTCCAGACCTATGAACTCCTGCGCTTTCTCTTTGGTAGAAATATCCGGCATCGGCACACTCTCCGTGTAACCGTGCTTAGCCAGAATACGGACAAGAGAAAGACGGGCCTGCAGTGCTCTGTCCAGTCCATGCGACAGGATTCGCTGAATTTCCTGAGGTGCATGGAAAGCAGCTCCATGAGAAGCTACTCCAAAATCCCAGCGCCACTGAGCTTCACGCAGCAGTTTCAATACCGGTTGCATTTCATTCTCTGTCGCTCCCTTATCCCAGGCGAATTTAGCTTCGATATGTGCCGAAGCCAGTTCTTTTTCCAGACGGGTTCTGATCTCATTGGCCTTACGCTGACGTTCATACACGTTATTGCGCAATGTTTCTTCACTTTCACGATGACACACCTGACACGTACGGTCTATCATGGCAAGCGGACTCTGGATGTGATGGTCACTGAATTTCATTCCTCCCTCACTCTTATACGGCATGTGACAATCGGCACACGATACTCCTCTCTGTCCGTGAATGCCCATCTGCGAAATTTCATAGTCAGGATGCTGTGCCTTGAGAATCGGTGTACGGCTCAAAGCATGCGTATAGTCAGAAAAGCCGGCTTCATCGTAATATTGCTCGATAGCCTCTACCGTCATGCCCTTGTCCCATGGGAAAGTGAGGTACTTGCCGTCTCCTTTAAAGTAATATTCCACATGACACTGTGCACACACCAGCGAGCGCATTTCCTGAGGAGTGACTTTTGTGATGTCTTTTCCCTGACGGGCAAAAGCTTCAATCAGGGCCGGACGGCTAATATGCAAATCCATTGTTTCTGAATCATGACAATCTGAACAGCCTATCGGATTCACAATCTCATCGCCGAAAGCAGCCCACTTGTTATTGTAGAATGAATCTACCCCTATCTCCTGCATCATGCGCGGTACATCAGGACTCTTGCAGGTCCAGCAAGTAGAGGGCTGAGGGCCGTCTTTTTCACCCTGAGGTGCTCCTGTTCGCAACGTGGCACGAATGTCTTCAATGGCATGCATGTGGCCACGAGGAGTGGCATAGTCTTTTGAAAAGGCATAGCCTGCCCAAAGAATCACCATCTCCGGCCGCTGTGCCAGCACATCCACCTGCACATTTCCGTTGAATTCACTTTCAAAATCTGTACGGGCAGTTTCAGTCCAAGTCTGATATTCTCTCGGGAAATCTCCCTGGAATTTCTCGTTCTGAGCCACAATCCCTTTCATCGGATTCTTCCGGTTATTAAATATGCTTGCCACTTCGGCCCTGCGCTCTGACAACGCAGACACGGCAAGTCCTAAACAAAACACGACGGCCATTGATGCACCAAACAACAGCCATCCCTGCCAAGATTTAAAATTATGAATCATACTATACAAGTTTTAAATTATTCTTTCATCTTTCTCAACCATTCCGGAACTGGTGAATCCGGTAGTGGCACAATGGCCGCCGGTGTGGACGACAGACTGTTCTTTCCTCCATGGGGCACATCGCGGTGGCAATCCCAGCAGGCTTTTCCCTTTCCCACTTCCGACATCATATAGTCTATGCGGCCGGTCTTTACCAGTTCCGTATTCAACTGTTCATGACAGCGGATACAATTATTCATGATGACCTGTGAACTGGCCGGATGTGCCTGAATGACCTGAGGCTCCGAACTGGTTAGAAAAGCAGCCACGTGCTTCACGCCGTCCATCCCTTTGAACGTCCACTTCTTCACAAAATTCTCATGTGGCACATGGCAGTCGTTACACGTCGCATTTCGCGAATGAGAGCTGTGCATCCAAGTGGCATAATAAGGTGACATGATGTGGCAATTCACACAAGCCGAAGGCTCGTCGGTGAGATACGTATGTGCTCTCAAGAGGTAAAGGAAGTACAGTCCACCGCCTGCCACCACTCCTGCAATGAGAGCCGTTATCATTTTTTGTCGTTTGGATAGCATCATATAATATACTTTTTTGCAAAAAAAAGACATTATTTCAAATTCAGGCGTAATAAATATGACACCCAGCCCAATTTTGCAGACATATAACATGCGATTCCTACCCAAAAATCACAAAGAATTTGAAGACAACCCTGAAACCTCCCTATAAAATTAAAGCCGACCCATAAGATTATATCTTACAGGTCGGCTACCATCATTTATACAACATGTACGCCACTGCTTATATTTTCTCGGCAATACGTTTTACCACACCAGGACCTTCATAGATGAAAGCGGAATACACCTGTACGAGGTGAGCTCCCGCATTCCGCATTGCCTTTGCCTCAAACGGTGTCATCACACCTCCCGCACCAATCAGCAACATGTCCTTGGGAGCATGTGCCGACAAATACTTCATCACCTCCAAAGACTTGTGAATGACCGGAAGTCCGCTGATGCCTCCGGCTCCTACCCGTTCCACTTCAGCCTGTGCGGAATGAATCAGAAGCGAACGGTCTTGTGTAGGTCCCGTAGCAATGAAACCGTCAATATGATGCACCTTTGCAAATTCAATTACTGCATCCAGCTTCTCCACCGGTACATCGGCAGGCAACTTCAGGAAGACTGGTCTATGTAAACGCTGTTTGTAGCTCTCGAGTGCAGTCAGCACATCAGTCAGAATCTCAGGCGTCATACTGCCCCAGTTTATCGTATAATAATCCGCATAGGCACTGAAAGTCTCGTACAAATCTGTAATATCTGTCACGGCCCGCTCCGCATCGGTCGGAGCATTGGTATTGATATTTACTCCCAAAATGTATTTTCCGTCCCGTTTCCGTTGCAGATTTTTCAGGACAACCTCTTTTCCGGGATTATTGAAACCCGTACGTGAAACCAGCGCATGATCCTCCGGCAAACGGAAGATTCGGGGGAAAGGATTTCCTGCTACCTTTTCCGGAGTAACGGTTCCCACTTCCAGAAAACCAAAACCCAAATCACTCAGCTCGTCAAAGCAATTCGCCTCTTTGTCGAATCCGGCCGACAGTCCCACCCGATTGGCAAAAGTCAGGTTTCGCCATTGAAACGGAGTTGCCTTCGGACGATAAAATGCACGAAGAAGACATTTCACCGGTGGAAAATGACGATAAACATGAAGTAAAGCAACTATCTGACCGTGAATTTTCTCGGCATCCATACGGAACAACCAGGGACGAAGAATAGATTTGTACATAATCATAATGTTTTTAGTTTCGTGACACAAAAGTACGACATCTATCTGGATTTTTGTCATAAAAAAAAGTTTGTAGTGTACTAAATAAGTTGACACAATTTATTTAGTAACATGCGTAAAAATCGA
>ENA-OPCI01000158-OPCI01000158.1-human-gut-metagenome-genome-assembly--contig:-NODE-158-length-45746-cov-10.068919_pt1 | contig 45746 bp, 33 predicted proteins | sample MGYA00241564_ERZ501479 | MGnify/ENA primary metagenome ERZ501479 (study PRJEB25962, sample SAMEA2042630) | human gut metagenome | biome: human gut; feature: human-associated habitat; material: faeces...
TTGCATGTGTTAAGCACGCCGCCAGCGTTCATCCTGAGCCAGGATCAAACTCTCTGATAAAATGTTTGATTCACTCAAGATAACAACTAGCTATCTCTCGTTTTACTGTTTTTGGTTTTTCAAACCGTTCTTAAAAATGTAAAGAATTTTCGAGAATCGTATGTGTTTCACTGTTTAGTTATCAAGGTTGTCTGTCTTGCGACAGCTTGTTTACTTTATCACATCTCTTTTTCTTTGTCAAGAACTTTTTTCAAGTTTTTTCAAAGTTTTTCGAACTCTTCCGGATTTCGGAACTGTTCTTCTGATCTGTGATTGTCGGCTCTGTTCAAGCGACTTGATTACTTTAACATATTCGTTTTAAGTTGTCAAGCACTTTTTTTAATTTCTTTTTTTCTTTCAGAAATCGCTTTAAATTGTCTCTTTCTAAGAAACAATTATTTCCGACAGCTCAACTAATATAACACCGAAAGCAGCCCCTGTCAACAGTTAATTTTATAATTTGACAAACTTTTTATATTTTCACCCTAATCTCCACTAAATCCCCAGCAGCCATCCAGTCTATCTGACACCGGAATTCCAACCATCCTCCCCATCTATCCTTCCTATATTGCAGCACCCACATACCATATATACACAACACCCCAGCTTTTCCGTCCCATTCATACTATATATAGGAAACTTTTCTATTCCACAAAACTAACAGACCACCATCTCTCTTCTCTTTCAGCCACCAGTCACAGCCAACAGCCAGCAGCCCCAAACAATTCTCTTCGGCGACATTTGCAGGGCCTTTAGAAAATCTTAGCCCGGGAAGATCAGCGTTATTCGCAGATCACTCACTGTCTGAGCCGCTTCGCGGCGAGTTTGAGTCATCTGCGAATGCTTTTAGCTGATCTTCCCGGGCTTAGTTTTTCTTAAGGCCCGAAACCGAGCCGAAGAGAATTGTTTGGGGCTGCGTCCCCCTTTAGCAGATTTTCCGGGGCTTAGCTTTTCTTAAGGCCCGAAACCGAGCCGAAGAGAATGATTTGAGCTTGCGTCCCTTTCATCTGGAATAAAACCCACTCTCAACCTCCACCGGAATCACCCTCTCCTCAATCCCCTCAATCTCAATAAACCTCTGTCTCCCCAACATCTCCACCATCTGCGCAAGCAGCTCCCTGCTCCCCTGCGCCTCCATCTCCACGCGGTCATCCCAGTTATTTCTCACCCAACCGGTAACCCCCAGAGAACTGGCAATATAACAGGCCCGATAGCGAAATCCAACTCCCTGCACTCTCCCCGAAAACCAATAATGCTTCCTTATCAGATTCTCTCTCATCTCCGAACCCTTCCCATCCTGAACATCATGCTTTTTCCAGACTCCCCGGCCTTTCTCATACTCCTCAGCAATCTCCTCACCTGTCTCAGAATCCTGCAGAAACGTTCTGTACTTCTTTCTCTTAAAATCAAATATACTCAACAGCAACCCTCTCTCACAGCTACTGTGCCGGCAACTTGATTTCCCGAACATTCTCACATCTTTCCTGCCAGCCTGTTTCAGGAATCACTCTGCCGCCACACTACAATCACACCCTGATCACAAATCCGTCTTTTCTCGCTTTCGCTTTCGGATATTCCCCGGAGCGATAACCAAGCACACAATGACCAATTCCAACATAAGACTCCGGCACACCCCACTCTGCCTTCAATGCCTTTCCTTCTTCAGAAGCAAACACCTCTCTTGCACGATGAATCCAGCAGGAATCAACCCCAAGGGCATGAGCAGCATTCATCAGATTTCCCATAACCAGACTTCCATTTTCCACACATGTAGGCATATTACTGTCTGCAAAGACCACAACAACTGTCGGTGCCCCATAGAACGGATTACTCTCAGTCCCCATCACATCCGCATTCATTTTAGAAAGCTTCGCAACAAGTTCCGGATTCTGTGTTACTACCATAAGTGTACCCTGTTGTCCCATTCCGCTTGGTGCGTATTCCCCTGCTTCAAGAATTTCATTCAACACTTCTTCCGGCACCAGATCTTCTTTATAACCACGTACACTTCTTCGTTCCAAAAGATTTTTTATTGTTTCATTCATGTCTCATATCCTCCTGTATTTATTTTCATCACTGTCAAAGCAACATTACTGTCCACCACGTTCTCAGCAACACAGTCAGGCAACAATATCTTCCTATATTATAGCACTACATCTACCAAAACTCACCTGTATTTCCCATAATTTTCAGGCAATTTTCCTTGCCCCTGCATCACAACTGGTCTATAATAAAGAGCAGACTAACATGAGGTATAAACTATATGAACAAAAAAGAAATTTCTGAAATCAAGAAACAGTTCACTCCCGAGAACTGTTCTCTCACCCGCATCTGCGGATGTTACGTTGACGGAGAAAAGAATAAAAAAACCGAACTGAAAGAAGCATTTCTCTCTTTATCAGAAGAAGAAATGTTCAAATACTTTGAAATTTTCCGCAAATCCCTTTCCGGAACAATAGGAAAAAATCTGATGAACATGGAATTTCCTCTCGAGCAGGAAACTGAGGGCGGAACTCAACATTTTCTTATGAAACTGAGAGAAAGCAAACTGACCGATGATGCACTGGTAGAAAGTTTCTACGATAAGATCATTGAAAACTATGATTATCCCGAAAACTACTACATCATCCTGATCCATGGAGTATATGATATCCCCGGAAAGTCTTCCGACGGTGCAGAAATGTTTGATGCATCTGATGAGATTTATGAGCACATCATGTGCTGTATCTGTCCTGTAAAACTCTCTAAGGCAGGTCTTTGCTACAATGCCGAAACCAACAGCATCCAGGACCGTATCCGCGACTGGATCGTGGAACTTCCGGATGTTGCTTTCCTTTTCCCGCAGTTTAACGACCGCAGCACTGACATCCATGGTGTCCTTTATTATAGTAAAAATGCAAACGAGCTTCGGGATATTTTTATCGATGAACTGCTTGGATGTACAGCACCTCTTTCTGCAGGAGGACAGCGTGATTCCTTTAACGCACTGGTTGAAGATACTCTGGGCGACGACTGCAGATATGACACTGTATTAAGCATTCACGAGAAATTAAACGACCTGATCGAATCACAGAAGGATGAGCCGGAACCTGTAGTTCTGACCAAATCTGAGGTAAAACGCCTCTTTGAAGAATGCGGCGTAGAAGATGAAAAACTACAGTCATTTGATGAACAATACGAGATCACAGCCGGGGAAAAATCCTCTCTGGTTGCTTCCAACATCACCAATACAAAAAGATTCGAGATCAAAACCCCGGATGTTGTAGTCCACGTAGATCCTGAACGTGCCGATCTTGTGGAAACACGCGTAATTGACGGACGCAAGTGCCTTGTGATCCCAATGGAAGGCGAAGTTGAACTGAACGGAATCCGCGTACATACAGGAAATGAAAATCCTTCTGATGACGAATTTTATGACAATACAGATACTGAGACAGAGGAGACATCTGATGGAGAATAATCGTAAACTCTTATTTTTTGACATTGACAAAACCCTGTTAACCCCTTACCCATGGACAGTTCCGGACAGTGCGAAACAGGCTTTAAAAGAAGCCCGCTATAATGGTCATCTCCTTTTCATCAATTCCGGACGTACCTATACAATGATTCCGGAAATCATTAAAGAAATGGGATTCGACGGCTATGTATGCGGATGCGGCAGCCAGATTTATATGAATGAAGAGCTTTTGTTTTCCAGTTCTATTCCAAATCCGCTTTGCCGTAAAACAACAGAATTACTGCGGGAATGCAGAATTCCTGCGTTTTTTGAACGCCCGGATAAGATTTTATATGACAGCAGTTCATGTGCTGTTCCTGAAACTGTTCAGAAGCTGAAAGCAGAAGTTATAGTAGAAGATCTGGCTCTCTACCCGCCCGAAACATACAACCATTTTACATTTGACAAGTTTCTGGCTTTTCCGTCTGCTGATTCTGATATGGAAACTTTCCGCAAATTTGCAGATGAACATTTTCTGTGTTTCATACATGAAGACAAGGCCTGGGAACTGACTCAGAAAAATCTCAGCAAAGCAACCGGAATCCGGTTTCTGGCAGACCGCCTTGGGGTTCCGGTCAAAGACACCTATGCATTCGGCGACAGCACGAACGATCTTCTTATGCTGCAGTTCGCCGGAAACAGCATCGCAATGGGCGACTCGGATCCCCTGATCCTGCCTCACTGCACTTACCAGACAACCGATATAGAGGACAACGGAATTGCCAATGCTTTGAAGCATTTCCATCTCATTTAGCAGAACATACAAAATAACGTATTATCATATCTCTATTTATCTGTGTTATTTTTGCATATTTAGGAGAATGATTTCGGATTTATTTAAACTTAAAAACAGCTATGTGAAAACACTCAGGTTTTCATCATAGCTGTTTTAATTTACAATACTCAATTCCCATCAGCAGGCTACTGACAGTTCGGATTTTCTTATTTAGCTGCTTCTGTCGGTGTTGCTTCCGGTGTTTCAGTAGTTTCTGCTACTTCTTCCTCTGCCGCAGGTGTCTCAGTCACATCTGTATCTTCTGCTGCAGGTGTTTCTGTAACTTCCTCTGTTTCCGGTGTTGGAGTTGCCTCTTCTGTTACTTCAGGTGTCGGTGTTTCCGGAACCGGAGTAGGAGTCGGCGCCATGAAGGTATGTTTATCAGTGATCTTAAGTGTCTTAAGGACTTTCTTAACCGCCTTTACATCTGCCTCATCCAGCCATTTAGCAGTTGTATCTGTAAAATAGGTACTTTCTTTGGAATTCTGAAGAGATTCTCGCTTGGAAGCTGTGGCATCTTCATCATTGATCTTGTCAAGTCTTACTACATAGTATCCTGTGTCAGTCTCAATAATATTGTCTGCAACTTCTCCGTCCTTCAGTCCTCGCAGAACCTTCAGAACCTCATCCGGATATGCCTCGCTGCCGGAATCTTTATCCTCATCTTTGCTCTCTTTGGTTGTAAAGTTACCCTGTACTGCAGAATAACTGTCATCTACACCCTTGGCAATCTCACTCATATCTGCTGCAGGATCCTCTTTCATCTTATCCAGAATCTCCTGAGCCTGTTCTTTCTTAGTCTTTTTCTCCTCATCAGTTATATCATCACCGCTTGTAGAGATACTTACATAAGTGAAGGTTGTCTGATTCGCTTCATCATCAGAAACTGTGATCTTTCCTTCTGCTACAACCGGATCATACATCTTCTTCTGAATTGTCTGAAGCTCCAGAAGTGTTTTTACCTGATCTTCCGTTACCGCCAGTTCCTTAATTGTCTCTTCACTGTTTGCAGCCATAAACTGTGATGCTGCATCTGCGATCGCTGCTTCATCATCATCTGTAAGCTCTACATTATAATCCGCTGCCTTCTCTTTGAGAATATACATCTTCTCAACAGACTCCAGACTGCTTGTCACTGCCTGATCACCATAAGTCTCATCTGAATCATCACCGGAAGTCTGATCCCAGATATGATCTGCACTTCCCATATAATTTAAATACATGGTTGTTGTCTGCTGTTGTTGTTCGCGGGCATAAAGACTTACAACTCCAAGCGGAATATCTGTTCCGTCAACAGTAGCCACTGTCTTTGTTCCATCTAATGTTTTACTTCCACAGCCGGAAAGCATACCAACTGACATCACACCTGCCAGTGTCACAACGGCTGTTCTCTTTACCATTTTTTTCATTTCTTCCTCCATATTATCAATCTGGTCTTTCTTCCATACCACTTTCCCAGAATGTACTGTTATTAGAGTATAAACTTTTTTCCTGCGAAGGGCAAGGCAAATCGAAAAATATGTAGTATATTTCACATATTTTCCGCCATGCTCTTAAGTCCCTCTGCAAATTCCGTCAATGCCAGGATCAGATTCCCCTGTGGTTCCAGGATAAATTTCGGTTCCTGCTCATTCTTAAACTGCAGACCTCTTCTGTATTTCTGCATAAGAGCCGGAAAGCCTTCTGTATTCAGCCTTGCTTTCTCATAAAGGGTAAACCGGACTGTTTTTCCAGTCTGTTTTATTTCCGTTACGTACCCCTGATGAGCAATCGCCTTTAACTTCGCAATCGCCAGAAGATTCAGCACTGCCTTTCCGGGTTCTCCGAAACGGTCCAGAAGTTCTTCCAGCATATCATCATAATCCTGTTGTGTCTCAATCCCCGCAATTCTTTTATAAATATCCAGCTTCTGAAATTCATTACTGATGTAGGAATCAGGAATATACGCATCAACATTCAGATCAACCGATGTCTCGAAATCCTCCATTGTATGAATACCCTTCGCCTCTTTCACTGCTTCATTGAGCATCTTACAATAAAGATCATATCCAACCGCATTCATATGTCCATGTTGCTGCGCACCCAGCAGATTTCCGGCACCTCGAAGTTCCAGATCTCTCATTGCAATCTTAAATCCGCTTCCCAGATCCGTATACTCGCGGATCGCAGCCAGACGCTTCTCAGCCGTCTCCTTCAGCATCACATTCTTTCTGTACATCAGAAACGCATAGGCAGTTCTGTTGGAACGCCCGATCCTTCCCCGAAGCTGATAAAGCTGAGAAAGCCCGTATCTGTCTGAATCATGGATAATCATAGTATTTACATTGGAAATATCCAGCCCTGTCTCAATGATCGTGGTGGAAACCAGCACATCAATATCCCCGTTTACAAAGGAATACATCACATTCTCCAGTTCCCTCTCACTCATCTGGCCATGAGCAAAATCCACCCTTGCGTCCGGCACCAGCTTCGCAATACGCAGGGCAACATCTGCAATATCCGTCACTCGATTATAAACATAATAAACCTGTCCGCCTCTGCGCAATTCCCTGTTGATAGCCTCTCGGACTGTCTCTTCATCATATTCCATAACATATGTCTGGATTGGCATTCTGTCCATAGGAGGTTCCTCCAGGACACTCATATCCCGGATTCCGATCAGGCTCATATGAAGAGTACGGGGAATGGGCGTTGCAGTCAGTGTAAGGACATCCACATCCTTCTTTAACTGCTTGATTTTTTCCTTATGCGTAACTCCAAACCGCTGTTCCTCATCAACGATCAACAGGCCAAGATTTTTGAACTGTACGTCTTTGGAAAGGATTCTGTGCGTTCCAATGATCACATCCACCTGACCTTTTTTCAGATCTTCGATTGCCTTCTTCTGTTGTGCCGGGGTCCGGAATCTGCACAACAGTTCCACACGTACCGGAAATTCCTTCATCCTCTGCACAAAAGTATTATAAATCTGCTGCGCAAGGATCGTTGTAGGTGCAAGATAAGCTACCTGTCTGCTCTCCTGTACTTCCTTAAATGCGGCACGCAGCGCCACTTCTGTTTTGCCGTATCCCACATCCCCGCAGATAAGCCGGTCCATAATCCTGGTACTCTCCATATCACGTTTGGCATCCTCAATAGCACTGAGCTGATCCTCTGTCTCTTCATATGGAAACATTTCTTCAAATTCTCTCTGCCATACAGTATCAGGACCACAGACATATCCTTCCTTTTCCTGACGCACTGCATAAAGCTCTACCAGTTCTTTTGCAATATTTTTAACTGCCCCACGAACCTTGCTCTTTGTTTTATTCCACTCCTGAGTACCAAGTTTGTTCAGCTTCGGAGCCTTTGAAGCATCTGCCCCTGAATATTTCTGCAGACAGTCAAGCTGAGTAGCAGGAATATAAAGATTGCTTCCGCCTCTGTATTCAATTTTAATATAATCTTTAACGATCCTGTCTACTTCAACTTTTTCAATTCCTCGGTAAATACCAAGACCATGCTTTTCATGGACAACAAAATCGCCGATAGAAAGCTCCGCAAAATCCTGAATACGGCTTCCACTGTAATTTTTTTTCTTCTTTTTTTTCTGTTCCTGTCCAAAAATGTCAGATTCTGTCATTACCGCAAACTTGATCAACGGGTATTCAAAGCCCTTCTTTGCATGGCCATAAACCACCATGATCTCGCCCGGACAGATCTCCCTGTCATAATCTTGTCCATAAAAGGCTGCCAGTCCCTCTTCCTGAAGATCCTTTACCAGCCTCTCGGCCCTTGTGCGGGAACCGGAAAGCAACGCGATCCTGTATCCCTGTTTCTTATACTGATGAAGATCTTTTACCAGAAGTTCAAAACTGTTGTTATAAGCGCTGATTGATTTTACCTCCAGGTAAAATTTCTCCCGCACTTTCCAGCCTGCCTGTTTCGGTTCCAACGCACATACAGAAATACAGTTGCGTTTATTCAGTTCTTTTTGAAGCTGTTCAAAAGAACAAAGCCAGTTTTCCGGCAGATACCGGCTGCCTGTTTCCTCTCTGTGCATACGGCTCTGTCTGTACTCTTCTTCTACAGCCCCGCCTTTCTCAGTCAGTCGGTTTGGTTCATCCAGAAAGATTATGGTTCTTTCCTCCGGAAAATAATCCAGGAAGGAAACCATATCCTTGTCCCCTATATGCTCCACCGCCGGATAGATCGTAAGTTCTTCCAGATTTTCCAGAGAACGCTGACTCTCCGGATCAAAACTCCGGATAGAATCAATCTCATCTCCCCAAAGCTCGATTCTCCATGGATTTTCCTCAGTGAGACAGTAAATATCCACAATACCGCCACGCACAGAGAACTGCCCCGGCATTTCCACCTGTCCTACCCGCTCGTAACCTAAAGCCACCAGCTGGTTCTTCAGCTGTTCTGTGTCTACGGTGCTGTCACTTTCGTAATGAATCAGCTGTTCTTTTATCTTTTCCAGAGATTCCAGAAAATCCATACATCCGTCAATACTTGTAACAACTGTCAGTTCTTTCTCTTCCAGTAACGCCTTAATGACCTTCATCCTCTGACGTATCAGCAGATTTCCATGGATATCTGCCTGAAAGAACAGAAGATCTTTCGCAGGATAAGAATACACTTTTCTGTCATAAAATCTGTAATCTTCATAAATTTCTCTGGCGCGGCGTTCGTCCTCCGCCAGGATCAGACGATAAGGCGCAATCCCGGAAAGTCCGTACATCAGATGAGATTTCTGCGATTCCATACACCCCGAAACCTGCAGGATTCCCTTATTCGTTTTGCTTTTTTCTTTAATCTGTTCAAACTCTGCAAGCCCCTGCAGAGGTGTTAAAAATGCTTTCATCTTCACCCCTCATGATCCTTCGACGTAATAAAAGCGGCTTCTGTTTCCAGTTACCGCTTTCTATACCTTTTGCTGAACAATCATCTGTTTCCTGTCTGCTTATTTCTGTACAGGTACTTTTCTGTTATATTCGTTCATGGCTGCATCTGTACCCTGTGAGATTATGATATCCACAGCCTTTGCCGCCTTTGTTATTGCTTCATCCACAAGTTTCCTGTCTTCTGTGGAAAATCTGCCAAGTACATGATCTGCCAGATCCCATCCCTTCGGCTTTGCACCAACTCCTACTTTGATACGGAGAAATTTCTCTGTGCCAAGCTGGCGGATAATGTCTTTGATCCCGTTATGTCCGCCGGCACTTCCCTGCTTGCGGATGCGAAGCTGCCCGGGTTCCAGATCAATATCATCATAAATAACAATAAGCTCTGATTCCGGATCAATTTTAAAATAATTCGCCATCTCACGAACAGGACCGCCACTCAGGTTCATAAAAGAAAGCGGCTTCATAAGAATCACTTTCTCTCCGCCGATCATGGTTTTACCGTACATGGCATTAAATTTCACACCACCCTGAGGGACATTGTAATCCTCTACCAGACGGTCAACGGTATCAAATCCCATATTATGGCGTGTTGCTTCATACTGTTTCCCGGGATTTCCCAGGCCAACTACTAAATACATATATGTGTCTCCTGCTTAATTTAACACCATTTTCCGGAATTACCATACCTGTCCTGATGTCAAATTTATTTTTTACATACTCTAAAGTGTGTTCAAAAAACCAATCCTGCAAATTGTAACGCACATCTTGCGGAAAGCATTTTTCAAACACACGCTAAGATAATTAATTAAAATATACCATCTCTTCCTTAAGCGGCTCGCATTCTTTCACATCACTTGCATAAAGAACAATGCCCTCACCCTGATATTCTGTACGGTTCTCAAATGCGACCTTCGCTGTTACTTCTACCCAACTGCCCTCTTTGATATGCGGTGCATAATCGCTTCTGCACACGTATCCAAGGAAAGTGGTATCATCTGCGCAGCAGGTCATTGCCACACGTCCCGGAACAAAGAATTTACTTCCCATTCCACGTGGTTTCATGACACGTCCTTTAAAGCGGACAATTTTGTCTACATATTTATCCGGATTATCCATGGCATCCACAAACCAGATACCATAATCTTCCGGTGGAATCTCAATGATCGGTGCATTGATATCAAACGGCATCTCATCCTGGAAAATGTCATCCATCTCGCCCTCTTCATTTTCAAAGATAACCTCTGCACTCTGATTTGCAACCTTGATCCCACGTCTGTATGCAGGAAGCGGATCTCCCTCTTTACAGCGGTTAAATACAACCATATCTGTATTTCTGATCATATCCATGAACAGAGATTTCATGTTTGCCATATAAACCTGATAAGTAGTTGCATCCACACAGGTAATCTCCTGCTCAATTCCCCAGCCTTCCGGAAGCTCCATCTGCTCAAACTTACTTACAAGCCACATTCCGTTGTACTCGATCACAACACGCTCCGGCTGATGGATGATATCCATGGCAGCCAGACGCTGTGGTGTCAGATCTTCTTCATCCTCGATCACTTCCACAACTGTGTTTGTAAGTTTCAGTTTATCCATATCATATTCTTCTTCGCCTTCTTCGCAAAGAATCAACAGAGTTTTGCCGTCAATGGCAAAATACTCCTGCTGCAGTGTAAAATCCAGGAAAGTAGTCTTTCCGCTTTCCAGGAATCCCGTAACCAAATAAATGGGAACTCTGATATCATCCATCATATAATTTATTCCTTTATCTTTATTCTGATTCTGTTATTATCTGCCGAAATCATTCAGTCGCGCATCTATGACGAGGATTTCACACTCTGATGAGCTGAATCCAGATGCAGTATTTTAGAGGATTGCCATAAATCGCTGTTTCCTCATAATCATTATGCAAGCCCGAATAATTCTGCAAGCTTATCTTCTTTCAGTTTGGAGCCGATCACGCAGAGACGACCTGTGTATTCCGGTGCACCTTCACGGATCTCTGTTTCCTCCGGAACCATGTCAAAATAAATCCATGTTCCGTCTTCTGCAGGAAGCATTCCCTTTGCACGAAGAATAATACCGTAATCTTCAGAAGCTGAAAGAGCCTCAAGCATCTTCTCAAGACCTTCTCTTGTGTATTTCTTAATCGTCTCACGTCCCCAGCTTGTAAATACCTCATCTGCGTGATGATGGTGATGATCATGATGATCATGTCCGCAGCCGCATTCATGGTCGTGATCGTGGTGATGATGCTCATGTTCCTCATGATCATGTCCACAGCCGCATTCATGGTCGTGGTCATGGTGATGATGTTCATGTTCTTCGTGATCATGTCCACAGCCACATTCATGATCATGGTCGTGATCGTGATGATGATGCTCTCCATGTTCATGTACATGTCCGCACTCCGGGCATACCTCTTCCTCAGACATCAGTTCTTCCTCAAGAGATACCGGTTTCTCCATAACCTCAAGGATTTTCTTTCCGTCCAGTTTCTCAATCGGAGTGGTGATGATAGCAGCTTTCGCATTAATTCCACGAAGAAGTTCCATTGCCTGCTGTGCTTTCTTCTCATCAATGATATCTGTACGGCTCATGATAATCGCACCTGCATATTCAACCTGATTATCAAAGAACTCACCAAAGTTTCTCATATACATTTTGCACTTCTTTGCATCAACTACAGTTGTATAGCTGTTCAGAACGATATCCACATCTCCCTGAACACCCTGTACTGCCTTGATAACATCTGAAAGTTTACCAACACCTGATGGCTCGATCAGGATTCTGTCCGGATGATATTTGTCCACAACCTCTTTCAGAGAAGTGCCGAAATCTCCCACTAATGAACAGCAGATACATCCGGAATTCATTTCACGGATCTGGATTCCCGCTTCCTTCAGGAAACCACCGTCAATACCAATCTCACCAAATTCGTTCTCGATCAGTACAACCTGCTCATCTGCATAAGCCTCTTTCAGAAGTTTCTTAATCAATGTAGTTTTACCGGCTCCAAGGAAACCGGAAATAATATCAATCTTAGTTGCCATTGTCTTATTTCTCCTCTTCGTTAAAATTTATATTTCTGAATAACTGCCATATAGCCGTCATTTTTTATATTCTGCCATTTTTATGAACAAACAGAATAACTTTTGGAACTGCCATCATTATCTGTCTGTTTATATATTTACCTATAACGTACTCATTATACATAAGATATCCAATGTATTCAAGTCTGCCATCAACGCACTTTGACCAGGAAACGCCTGTGCCCCCTGGTTTACAAATATCCTGCAGCTGTTCAATACCTTCAGAACAACCTGCCTGTTCACATCAAAGAAAGGGGCATGATCCACCATCATGCCCCCGCCTGTATACACTAATGATCAACCATTGATCATAAAGCTCATTAATTTATCAATATCGTCTTTCTCATAAGCAACGATCTCAAGTTCCGGAATCTCTCCGCCTGAGAAAATGTTTGCCAGAGATACATACTGGGATAATTTAGATTTAAGGTTCAGTCTGTCACCTTCGCCTGTTACTAATTCTACTCTGCCTTCGCAGCTGTCAACTACAGCAAAAAATTTATCGATGTCTTTAATGTTAGATACTTTCATGTTCATTCTCCTTTCAACATGGAAACCATTATTCTCTCTATTCCTTGTGTTCGCGATAATTATAACGCAGATAAATTTCAAAAGCAATTATTTATATTTCACGAATTTTTCATATATTATCATGCTTACTCTGCAATATTGTCAAATAAATAACATACCCCTGACAATAATCCTCTCAGATATTTACATATATCCCGAAATCATCCCGAAAAATTAATATGTAAAAATCGCAACCCCATAAGCCGGCAACGGATATGCGAAGGAAAACTCTCTGTTATCACATTCCTGTTTCACTGCCTTAAATGTCTTTGGCTGCTCCAGAAGTCCATTCTCGTCCATGATCAGCTTGTACTGTTTTTTCTTCGGAACACCAACCCTGTAATCCGGACGGTCAACAGGTGTAAAGTTAACTATGTAAAGAATATTGTTTCTCTTTGTAGGAGACTTTCTCACAAAGCTGAAAATACTTCTGTCCCCGTCATCCGCATTGATCCACTCAAATCCTTCCGGATTATTATCACCGGCATAAAGTGCCGGATATTTCTTATAAATAGTCAGGAGATCATGCACATAATTCTGAAGTTCCTTGTGTGGCTCTTCATTCAGAAGGAACCAGTCAAGTTCTCTCTCCTCACTCCATTCACGAAGCTGTCCGAATTCCTGTCCCATGAACAGAAGCTTCTTACCCGGATGGCAGTTCATAAATGAATAGGCAGCCTTTAAATTCCTGAATTTGTCCGGTAATTCTCCCGGCATCTTCTCAAGCATGGAGCATTTCAGATGAACCACCTCATCATGAGAAAGAACTAATACATATCTCTCACTGTATGCATATGACATGGAGAAAGTCATCTTATTATGATTAAATTTACGGAAATACGGATCCAGCTTCATATATTCCAGGAAGTCATTCATCCATCCCATATTCCACTTCAGACTAAAACCAAGTCCGTCCTTCTCTGCATCCCCTGTAACCATCGGCCATGCAGTAGATTCCTCAGCGATCATCACAGTTCCATGATTCCTTCCAAGAACTACTGTATTCAGATGCTTAAAGAATTCAATAGCCTCCAGATTCTGATTTCCGCCATATTTATTTGCGATCCATTCTCCATCCTTCTTACCATAATCAAGATAAAGCATGGAAGCAACAGCATCCACACGAAGTCCGTCTACGTGGCACTCCTCCACCCAGTAAAGGGCATTTGCGATCAGGAAGTTCTTAACCTCCGGGCGTCCGTAATTATAAATCTTGGTACCCCAGTCCGGATGTTCTCCCTGTCTCGGATCTGCGTGCTCATACACTGCGGTTCCGTCAAAGTTCGCAAGACCATGGGCATCTTTCGGAAAATGTGCAGGTACCCAGTCAAGGATAACTCCAATCTTATTCTGATGTAAATAATCCACCATATACTTGAAATCCTGCGGCGTTCCATATCTGGAAGTCGGTGCATAATATCCGGTCACCTGATATCCCCAGGAACCGTCAAAAGGATGCTCTGCGATTCCCATAAGCTCTACATGGGTATATCCCATTTCCTTCACATAAGCTGCCAGGGCATGTGCGAATTCTCTGTAATTATAAAATCCTTTTTCATTTTCCTCTGACTGCGGATGTTTCTTCCATGAACCCGGATGAACCTCATAGATTGCCATAGGCTCTACCTGCTCATCAAACTTCTCTCTGTTCTTGATCCATGTGGCATCCTTCCATTTATAGTCTGTGATATCTGTGATCCTGGAGGCTGTACCCGGACGGAGTTCAGCTTCATTTGCATAGGGATCTGCCTTATAAAGCTTCTCTCCATGCGCACCCACGATAAAGAATTTATACAGCTGTCCGATCTTTGCCCCCGGAATAAATACCTCATAAACACCGATCGGACCAACCTTCTCCATCGGGTTTGCTTCTTCCTCCCAGTCATTAAATTCACCGATTACAGAAACAGACTGTGCATTCGGCGCCCAGACCGCAAAATATACACCCTTTTTTCGTCTGTATGTAGTCGGATGGGCACCCAGTTTCTTATATACTTCATAATTGGTTCCCTGTCCAAATAAATATTGATCCAAATCCGTAAATTTCATACTCACACCCATCTGGAGTCCTCCCTTAACTTCGGTTTCTATCTTTTTTGCAGATACTGATTCCATAAAATAATACTGTAACAGGATATCTTACGTTACTGTTCACTCCATTCTCAGTAACGTAGCCAAAGTTCATTCCAGATTGCCTGCGGCAATGGAATTTTGGCGTATGAACAGTAACTATCTTACAGCAAGTTCAATCAGGAATACGAACTGACTTTTAGTCATTCTATAAGCCTTATTATACCAACGGACATTCCATACGTCAATTAAAAATATGTGTATATTTAACAATTTTTTTATATATTTTATGTGTTTTTTGTAAAAAACATAAAGAGCAAAGAAGTACCATTGCTCTCTTCTTTGCTCTTTCGTATATTCGTAATTACTCTGTATGGTCCACACTGCAGGATTGCATATGTTTTTATTCCGTTCCATCTCCGTAATCTACAGAATCATCACTGTAATCTTCCGAATCATCTGAACTTCCATCATCATAACTTCCGTCATCCGAACTTCCATCATCATAACTTCCATCGTCTGAACTTCCATCCGAATAATCCCCACTTCCGTCTGAGGAATCTGTGCTTCCGTCAGAAGAATCTGTGCTTGCATCAGATGTACCATCTGTTCCGTCTGCAGAAGCTGCTGCATCGGAACCGCCCTGATATCCCGGCACATCTCCATTACTGAGTGTACTCGGCCAGAAATCCACATAACATGCATTCTGTAAGGTCACATTCTTGGCTTCTGCCATCTCACTTACTGTTACAAGCTTATATCCCTGTGCAATAAGATCCGGTATCAATCTCAAAGCAGCCTTTACAGATGGCTCATGAATATCATGCATCAGGATGATAGTTCCATCTGTCAGATCTCCATTCATTACTGCACTGTAATCCGCATCTGCATCCAAAAGTTTCCAGTCTTCTGTGTCCAGTGACCACATAAAGAACGGCTTATTTACAGTATTATAAATATCTGAATTTCCGTCCCCGTAAGGCGCACGCGCCACACTCGCAGCCTGGCCACATGCCTGAATCAATGCGTCATCTGTATCAGAGAACTGCTTTGCAACTGCATCAAGATCAATTGTCGTCAGCTGTGTATGATCCCAGGAATGACTTCCAATCTCACATCCAAGTTCAAGCATACGTTTTGGTGCATCCGGATATGAACTGACATTCTGACCAAGCATAAAGAATGTTGCATGAGCATTATTCTGTTCCAGACAATCCAGTAATTCATCTGTATACTCTCCCGGACCATCATCAAAAGTCAGTGCCAACATCGGACGTACCTTACTCGGATCATAAGATCCGTCTTCATTAAAGTAATAATCCTTCACTCCCTTTTCTACCCATCCTGTCTGTATATATCCGTTTCCGTCAAAAGAATAGGTAACACCATCTATATCCTGAAATCCATTTGAAAAATATGTACCGTCTGTATTCTGATACCACTTTCCGTTAGCATCCTCATGCCATCCGGCTGTCATCGCGGCAACCTTATCTGTATCTGATTTACCCTTCAATGGCTGTCTCACAGCAGCATCGGAATTTGCCTGAACTTCCTCTGTATCTGCCTGAGCCTGCACAGTCTGATCACTGCTTCCGCCTCCGGCTACATGATGTGCGATCGGAATAATAATTCCTCTCACCACAAACACCACCGCCAGGATCATGCCAATAACACAAAGTCCGATCTTTGTATAATGCCTGATCATCATCTGGCGTTTTTTTCTGCGCATTCTTTCGCGCAACACCCTCTTATCCATGGTTTCCTTTCCCCGCTTCTTTTTGTTAATTAGTCCTTAACAACGTACATTACAGTACGGAGTAATCCACTTTTATCAATAATCATAACTCATTTATCAGGTAAATACAATGCCAATTATTCACTCTGATCAACATCTTCCGTACCTAATTCCTCTTCCAGATTCTCATCTACATCTGAATTGTCCTGTCCGGAATCATCAGTATCTTTATCTGATACATTCTGATCACTGTCCTGTTCTGCATTTTCTACCGCAGCATCTGCATCATCTGCCAGCACATCACCGTTTGCGACTTTCTCACTCACACTCGCATTTTTTATAATGAACTCCTCCACTCTGAGAAGTCCGACTGATTCATCTACATAATCCTGTCCGTAAGTTCCAACCAGCTCTGCAATACTGGAAACACCCATCTGTTCTACCAGTTTATCCTGCAGCTGAAGGCTCTCTTTGTCGTCAAGTGACAGTCCCTCTGCATCCATAATCCCCTGCACGATCAGGTTCTGCTTAACCTTACCCTCTGCATACTGCTGACATTGTTCATCAAAATCATCCTGCGAAATACCCTGACTGTCTGTAAACTCTTCCAGAGTCATGTCGGCCTGTTTTGCATAAACTTCCATACTCTTCTTAAATTCAGAAACAGCCTTATCCACATCTTCCTGTGGGTATTCTTTTACTTCAGAGTTCTCAAGCACTGTACTCCATGCAGTATTCTTAAGAACCTCCTGCGCAGATTCCTTTGCGTTTTTCTCAAGTTCACCGCGAATACTCTCACGATAATCATCTACTGTTGTATAATCAGTGTTCTTTGCAACCCATTCATCTGTAAGTTCTCCTTCACGCCGCACGTTCTGCACCGTAACCTTGTATATAACTTCCTTACCTGCCAAAGTTTCGTCTGCATAGTCTGACGGGAAATCAATTTTAATCTCCTTTGTGTCACCCTTTTTCATCCCGATCACACCATTTTCAAACTCCTCAAACATCTGTCCGTCGCCGATCACAAAGTCATAGTTATTGGCAGTACCACCGTCAAAAGTCTGTCCGTCTTTAGTGCCTGTATAATTTACAGTCACCAGATCCCCTTCTTTTGCCGCATCAGATACAGGTTCTGCCTTATCTTTCAGATTCTCATCGATCTGCGCCTGTACATCATCGTCAGTGATCGCATCCACCGTATTGTCCAGAGTCAGTCCTTTATATTCTCCGATCGTAATATATTTCTCTACATTCTCAACAGAAACAAGACGCGTAGTTCCTGTCTCTGCTTTCTTCCCGTCAGCAGCTCCTTCTGTCTTTGTACCGTCTGTGATAACAGCACCGCCATCACCACACGCAGATGCTGTCAGTGCAAAACAAACTGCAAGCATGGCAAGATATATTTTTTTCTTCATAATAATCAATACTCCCTTCTACATTCCAGGTACCGGAGTTGGTCTTGAAGAATCCCATACTTCCGATACATCAAAAAGATCACTGAGCATTTCCGGATTATAATACATTCTGTATCCATCCAGATTTCTTCTTCCCTGTCGAAAATAATCATCTGTAATCTGTACAAAATACTGACTGGAATCTACATTACAGAAATAGCGGTATCCCTGACTCTTATAAAACTCATATTTCTCATTGTCTGCCGAATATCCTTCCCAGCTTCCGATATCCGCACCAAATGCAAAAATGATCATATCTGTTTCTCCAAGTATGGGAGCCACATATTTCTTCCATTTTTTATCATCTCTTTTCAGATCATCCAGAGAAGTGGCAGCCACATCCTTATGTCCCCATGTATGGCTTGCAAATTCCCAGCCTTCTGCCTTCATAGCCTTAGCTACCTTTTTTGCATTTTTCACTTCCTGCTTATAGTTAAAATCCGGATGATCTTTCAGGAATTTTTTCTGATCATCCTGCAGTTTTTTTCCGGTCTTATATGCAATATCCGTACGATATCCCAGAACACCGTCATAACCTGTCATTGCAAGGATTCCCTTTCTTCCATGATAGGAAAAATCCGGATGTTCTTTTACAAAAGTATCGATCAGTGGAACCATATCATAATCCCCTGTGGAAACACTTCCGTCATCCTCAATATATTCGTTCTTAACCTCACCATTGGAATCCACTACAAGTTTCGATGCGAAACCATCTCCGTCCATATAGTGATAATAACTTACATCATCCTGAGAAAGCACAAATGGAATTTTTCCCGGCGGCAGCATAATACTGCCTCTGGACATAGTTCCGTCCTCATTGATAACCGCCATGTCGTGCGGACTGACCATGACATATCCCTTATCATACATACTCTGTATGATTTTGTTAAACTCATCAATTGTTGTCATATACTGGTTATATCCATTACTGTCTGAATCCCCGTCAAATGCTCTGGCAGTGTCTTTGATCAGTGTATGGAAGAACACGTGCGTGATCTGCTCCAGCGGATATTCTGTACAGGTGGCTTTCGTATTTTCGTAATCCGAAACTGCACTCTGCATATCCGTATTACTTTCGTAATCCGGCTGACTCTTAAGCAGTTCTATGGCGCCATCATAATCATACTGTACAGCCATAAGCGCTGCCTGCTCCATAGGATTTTCCTGTTTCTCATCTGCCTCTTCTGTATCTTCGTTGTCAGTCTGCTCTCCCTCATTCAGACCATCATCCTGCTGTGTATCTTCTGTACTTTTCTCTGTATCAGCATCCTGTTCATCAATTGTCTGCTGTTCTGTTTTTTTCTCAGTTTCCACATTTTCAGCTCTGGAACTCAGAAATGGAATATCCTGTTCAAACGGAATGAGCCCACATCCGCTTACTCCTAACGAAATACTCAAAATAGCTGCTGTTACACATGCTATCCTTTTTCTCATATATTGTCCCCTTTCAGTTATGCACAGAGATCATACTCACCCCATGGTTGGAACCGGCACCGGTCTGGAAGAATCAAACACAGACTGTGCATCAAACAGATCTGAGAGAAGTTCCGGATTATAGTACATTCTGTATCCGTCCAGATTTCTTCTTCCCTGCCGGAAATAATTACTGCGGATCTGCACAAAATACTGGCTTGAATCCACATTACAGTAATAATTATAGCCCTGGCTCTTAAGATATTCGAACTTCTCCCCCGAATAATCTTCAACACTGGTAAGATCTGCTCCAAATGCAAAAATAATAATATCTGTTCCGCCTATCAGAGGATCAACATTCTCTTTAAACTTCTGTGTATCTGCCTGTAATCTCTCCAGACTGATCTGACTTACATTCTGATGTCCCCATGTGTGGCTTGCAAACAGCCAGCCTTCATCTTTCATAGCCTGCGCTACTCTGGCTGCATTTTCTCTCTCTGTATTCAGATTAAAATCCGGATGCTCATCCAGCCATTTTACTTTATCTGCATCCAGATCATCCGGACGGGTTTCATAACTGCTGTCTGTGCGATAACCAAGAATTCCATTGTAACCGGTAAGGGCAACAATTCCTTTAGCACCTCTGTAAGAAAAATCAGGATGTTCCTCTACAAAACGATCGATCAGAGGAACCATATCATAATCGCCTACGGAAATACTGCCATCATCTTCCACATATTCATTGCGGATTTTTCCTTCCTCATCTACGATAAGTTTGGTTGCAAATCCGTCCCCGTCCATATAATGATAATAACACACATCATCCTGCGAAAGCACAAACGGTACTTTACCCGGAGGAAGGAGAATCTCCCCTGCATTCATATTCCCATTCTCATCCGCTGTCGCCATGTCATAAATGCTGACCATGACATATCCCTTATCATACATGCTCTGAGTAATCTGGTTAAATTCATCAATCGTTGTCATAACCTGATCGTAATCTCCTGACTTGTAATCCCCGTCAAAAGCCTTACCGGTATCTTTGATCAGAGTATGATAAAAGACGTGTGTCACCTGGTCTAACGGCCAGGAAACGCAGGATTCCTTCTTTTTCTGATAAACCTTAACCGCATGCTGAAACTTCTCACTTGTCTGATAAGTCTCACTGTTTTGCAGCATACTTATGGCCTTATCATAATCATACTGTTTTGCAGCATACTTTGCCTGCCTGTAAAGAGTTTTGTCCTCTTCACTCAGTCCATCCGTATCCTGAACTTCAGGTGTCACCGCATTCTCAGCTTCTGCCTCTGCATTTGTCTGCTGAGCTGTTTTTTCTTCTTCTGTTTTCCTGTCTGCAGATTTCACCATCTGCGCAATCTTAACCTGCTGCTCACTGACAAAATTCTGCAGTTCTTCCCCGTAAAATCCTATTCCAATCCCAATTGCAGCGGCCGCCGCCACCACTATGCAGCCTGCGATACGCAGTCTTTTTTTTCTGCGGCGAAGTTTATTGCGGCGTTCCAGTCTGGCTGCCCTACGGGCTTCATAAGCTTTATTATCATCAAAAAAGAAATCTTCGTCCTCGCTTGCTGCCGGAGGTTCTTCGTTTATCTCTTCTGTATTTGGTTTTTCTTCATTTAGTTTTTCTACATTTGATTTTTCTGCATTTGGTTTTTCTGCATTTAGCTCTTCTGCCTTTAGTTCTTCTGCATTTGGTTCTTCTGCATTTAGTTCTTCTGCATTTGTCTTTTCTGTATTTACTTTTTCCTTATCTGAAAGTCGCTCCTCTTTCTTCTCAGAGTCGGGCTTTAATTCGCTCATGCTTTTCTCCTTTTTATCATATCCGTTTTTTACTCACAAATTATTCTGTCACAAAATAACTCCACAATTCCCGTTACATATATTATAACCACACATTATGATTCCATCCTGTAAAAATGTCTTTAACTATTCCGCATATTTCCCATTACTGTTCGCTCCGGCAAATATTGTCGCATTACAGTTTTGCTACAATTATAACCTTTCATAATGTAAATTTCTACCGCTTTCCATCCATTAATTCTTTTTTTGCAATTGCGTTTTACCTTATTTAATGATAAAATAATTTTTATGCAATGGACTGTCCGTACCAACAGTCCCTGTGAAAACACATACATTAGGGAGGATGCAAATGAGTACAGTAACAATAGTCCTTCTGGTCATTCTTGTTATCCTGATCGCTGCACTGATCGGTTTATATTTCTTCGGAAAAAAAGCCCAGAAGAAACAGGAAGAACAGCAGGCTCAGATTGAAGCAACTAAACAAACCGTTTCCATGCTGGTTATCGATAAAAAGAGGATGCCACTGAAAGAATCCGGACTTCCTCAGATGGTAATTGAACAGACACCTAAACTTATGCGCCGTTCCAAGCTTCCAATCGTTAAAGCTAAAATCGGACCAAAGATTGCGATCATGATCGCAGATGAGAAGGTTTTCGACCTGATCCCGCTTAAGAAAGAAATCAAAGCCGAAGTAAGCGGTCTTTATATTGTAGGCGTAAAAGGAATCCGCGGTTCCCTTCAGACACCGGCTCCCAAAAAGAAAGGTTTCTTTGCAAAATTCAAGAAAGACAAAACTGCCAGATAAATGCAGTCAGACATATAAACTAAAGGTCAGTGAATCGTGTCATCCATACACACAGATCACTGACCTTTTTCTGTTTTGATCAGACAGATATCTGCAGCGAAGCAGAGAACTTACCAGATCTGATCAAATTGTAAAATTCTTACAGTCCTTTGGCTGTGCCTTAATCGCAAGATAACAGTCTGCCACATGCTCCTGGTTCATATCAAGCGCATAATCCACTTTCATGTCAAGACCGCCATCACTCTCCTGCAGATTCAGATTCGTCGCCGCAATCCCCATTTCAATAGTTCCATAGGGAGTGGTATAGTAAGTCATATTCTTCTTACCCTGTTCAAAAACCATATGAACATTGACCACACCTTTCTTGCGGACCTCCATTCCCTTCCGGGAAATTTTTATGTAATTGACGGTAGGTTCTGCAAAATCCTCCATGACTTCCTCATAGCGCAGATAATGACTTCCGTTCCGGAAATAATACTGTCCCGGTACAACAATCTCCAGAGGTTCCTGTTCACCGTCTGCATCCATTGTCTGAAGTCCCCTTACATGAATCAGCACTTCTTTATCCATTCTTCTCATACTCCTGTTTTTATACTGTTCAAAACCTGTTTTTATGTATCTATATTATAACCATTCAGTAATCTGCTGTTTTTAATACTTCTCAATATCTATTTTTTTCGTCATCTCCACATCATATGGAAGAATCGAATTGGCAAATGCCTTAAACTCATCTGCCAGATCACTCACATAGAAGCGATACGGAAATTCATTCTTCCCTGTACCTTCACCGGCAAGTCCTTTTTCCTCCAGAAGCCTTCCCAACTCCAGTGCGGTTTCATAAGCCGGATTCACCAGACATACTCCGTCTCCCATGATCTTTCTGATGGTGGAACGAAGCAATGGATAATGAGTACATCCCAATATCAGTGTATCCACCTGCTTATCCTGAAGTTCCTTCAGATATCTGGCAGCGACCTCATCAGTCACCGGATCATGAAGCCACCCTTCTTCTACCAGTGGCACAAACAGCGGACATGCTTTGCCGAAAACAGTGATCTCCGGATCCAGATGCTTCAGATACTCTGCATGTATCCCACTTCCTACAGTTCCCACAGTACCAATGATTCCTACCCTCTTATTTCTGGTCTGGGCAGCCGCCACTTTAGCCCCCGGTTCTATCACGCCAATGATGGGAATGTCAAACTCATCCCTCACTGCATCCAGGGCAAAAGCGCTGGCTGTATTACATGCAACCACAATCGCCTTTACCTGCTGCTGCTGAAGAAAACGAATGATCTGCCGGGAATACCGGATGATAGTTTCTTTCGATTTACTTCCGTAAGGCACTCTCGCCGTATCACCAAAATATACGATTTTTTCTGAAGGAAGATTACGCATGATCTCACGCGCAACAGTCAGCCCTCCCACACCGGAATCAAATACTCCTATCGGTGCCTCTCTGTCTATTTTCATTGATTTCTATTCTCCATCTCTATTGATTGTCTCATTATTCTATCACCAATCAAGAGCCTGTGCAAGCCAGAAGGATATCTTTATGTCATCTTTCTGTCCTTTATTTTCCTCAGGGAACTGCGAGAAGCAGAATTTCGGGTACAATGTCCCCCACCATGCAGTAACTGCAGTCTGTTCCTGTCGTCTTTCAGCGATTTTTGCTATCTTCCCGGACATTCCCGGCATTGCTCTCATCATAAGAACACCAACAGCTGCCACGAACAGAACAAACGACAGTTTTCTTCTTAATTTTTTGTTCTTACTCTTTTTATTCATCATTGTCCCTCTCTCCTGTTATATCTTATCAGTTACCATATCTGCCTTTGTTATTTTCCTATATATTTTCTTATTTTATATGGAATTTCCAGGCAGCACTTTAATATTTGGATTATGCCAATATTTTCCTGATTTATACTTCCACTTCCAGACTTCCATTTCTGATCTTCACAATCGGAAGTCGCAGGATTTTATCTTCTTTATATTTTTCATAGAAAAGCTCTCTGAGTGTCACAGCCGTAATATTTCCTCCTGACATTCTGTTTCGGATCAGTCCTGTAATATATTCTCCTGCTGATGAATTATCCTCTCCATGCCAGTTCAGGATCTCCCCTGCGTCCTCCGCTTCAAACACATAAAGATCTTCCCCCACAAAAATCTCCTGTTTCAGATAATCCAGCACCATTCTCCATCTTCCGTCCTCCACCAGTGTTCTCCCCATGACCAGAACCTGCAGATGCCCCATATCAAGAAGTTTTTCCTGTGACTGATCATACATTTTTTCAATCCGGGTGAAATCAGCACCACTGATCTGCAGAACCCGGGAACCGCCATCTTCTTCCTCTTTTCCCTGCCCCGTACTCTCAGAAAGATCCGGCATCCCATAGGTAAGACAGATTCCTTCTTCTGAGGCATCCACGCCAAGTGCCATAGGATACATTCTCTTCTCCGGTTCCACAGCCGCACCACATCCGCTCATAAAAAGACTGACTGACAAAATCCCGGTCACCACACCGACTGCCCTTTTCCTCTGCTTCCTGCGGTGTCCCTTTCCTCTGATAAACATATAAAACTGACAGATAAGAATTCCCGGAACGAAAATATACGCCAGACACCATCCAAAATAATCCAGTATTCCTTTTCCCTCTTCTTCCAGAAGCGAAATCAGGAAAACCAGTGCCGGAAGCCAGAACCTCCCCCTACCAGGATGAGATTTCCCGATAATCTGATTTCCATAATACAGCAGACTCCCTATTGCAAAAAGCAGGCTGTAAAGCAGAAATCCCATCCACAGGATGTCAAATCTGGCCAGTACATTTCCCGGAAGATCTGCGCCTGCCAGCAGAGGCAGGACCGGATAACTTTCCGCCGCTACCCTGTCATATCCCAGAACTGCCGGAAGCAGAAGCTCCATTCCAATAAGAATCCCGCCAAGTGTCAGGATCCCTCCTGCCACCGTCTTTCCCGCACTTCCGTATTTCTCCACATTTCCCAACAGAAACGGCAGCAATGCAACCGGCGAAAAAGCACACAGAGTTCCATAAAAAGACTGACTGACATTTCTCACTGTAAGCTCCTCCCACCGGATTTCTCCCATGAGATATTCCGTTTTTGCCTGTGGCACACAAAGTATCATCATTATCATAATCCCGCCAAGAAGCAGACCACCTGATACTTCCGCCATTCTTCCTCTTCTCTGTACACCTTTGCAGGTTCCGACAGAACATACCAGAACCGCCCAGAATGCAATCCATCGGCCGGATACTCCTGTGATCAGCTTTGCAGGAACCAGCCTCCTGAGAAGTGCCAGCAGATATCCTCCCGCCATCAACACATAGATCAGAAAAAAAATCCCGATCAGCCTTCCCGCAAAAGCACCTGCAGACTTTACCGGATCTTCAAATGAAGGTGTCAGCCGTATCAGCCAGATTACATAAAACCCAAGCAATATCAGCGCAAAAATCATTCCCGCCACTGCACTGATTCCGTTCATTCCACCCTTTCCGAAAACGCAGAGCATAAATGGTGCCAGTAATGCCAGTATCATCTGCCTGTACAGCTGCCTGTGGGAAATTCTGTTATTCTCTGCAAATCTCATGAACCGGACTCCTTTCTCTTCAAACGGATCTTCTGCTCCTCTCTTGCATAAAGCGGTCGTAATACCCTCTTGCGCAGCGGAACTCTCAGAACCCCTTCTCCTCTGCTGCCCTTCTGTTCTTTCTTTATAAAAGGAACCAGATAAGGAATACCAAAACTTATCAGGCCTGCCAGGTGCCCTATAACCAGATATACTCCCAGCACGATTCCGTAAATTCCCAGATAACCTCCCAGGATCAGAAACCCATATTTCACCAGCCGAAATGCTGCTGCAAACTCTTCATTTGGAACAGTCATAGATCCAAGTGCAGTCAACGCCACGATCATCACTACGATCGGACTCACAAGATTTGCCTCTACCGCTGCCTGTCCGATCACCAGTCCGCCAACAATGCCAATAGCATTTCCCAGAGATCCCGGAACTCTCACCCCAGCCTCCCGAATCAGTTCAAAAGCCAGTTCCAGAAAAATCAGTTCCACCACACTGGAAAAGGGCACTCCTTCCCTCGCCTCCGCAAAAGACAGTATCAGTGCAGATGGCAGAATCTGTGTATGGAAACGTATCACTGCCAGGTAAAGTCCCGGCAGAACAGTCGCCATGATCACAGCCAGATATCGCAGTATTCTGAGAAAGGAAGCCATCTCGAACCTGTGATACCAGTCCTCGCTGCTCTCCATGAAACTGCTAAAATTTCCCGGAAGGATCAATGCTTCCGGAGAATTATCACACAGAATCACAACCTTACCTTTCAGGATTTCCTGCACAGCACGATCCGGACGTTCCGTTGTCTGATACTGAGGAAAAGGAGAATACCACACATCTTCTGTCAGCTGTTCAAGCATACCGCTGTCAAGGATTCCGTCAATCTGAAATTCTTCCAGCCGTTCCTTCACTTCTTCCAGAAGTCCCTCATGTACCAGGTCGTCCATGTATAACACCTGCGTTAAGGTATGAGAGCGCACACCGATTTTATATTCTTCCACCTTGAGTCTGGTATCACGAAGCCTTTTTCTTACCAGTGCACTGTTACTTTTCACACTGTCCGAAAATCCTTCCCTGGAACCCCGCAGCACTTTTTCCGATTCTGCCTCCATCACACCTGTGGATGGATAACCTTTGCTGGAGATTTTCATCGCCTTGTCATATCCATCTATGAAAAACACTGCATTCCCTGCAAGCATGGCATCTATGGACTCGTCAAGATTCTCCAGTTTCTTTACATCTGCGATCCCAAGACTGTTATGCCTGACAAATTCCTGAATATCCTCCGGCGAAATCTCCCAGAAATGATTGATCATCTTTCCAAGAGCAGAATCATCCAGCATCATGTTGGAAACCGCAACTTCTATATAGACCATAAGGCAGTCCACCTTATGTTTATCTCCCAGCCGCATGGGACGGATCAGAATATCACTGCAATTTTCCAGTCTGCTTCGCAGATATTTCTCATTCTCCCTCAGATTTGCAGATACTTTCCGGGATTCTTCCAGCTTCTTCAATAATTTCCCACCTCGTTTCATACCGGTACATCGTTTTCGATGTACCAGACAGATCTGTTGCCAGTCGGCAATATTCCTAAACTCACTTATACACACATGGATGCGCAAAAAAAGAGAGGCATCCCGCCTCTCTTAGAATTTCCCGATATTCAGATATTATACCATTCTTATCTGTGTCCCCTGGATTTCTCTTTCTCTGCACGCTCACGTTCTGCATCCTCAGCCTCAATAGAACGCATGATAGCCATTCTCTGATTCTCGATATGCTGGAAAGAAAGCTGTTTCGCGCGTTCCACGTCGCGCTCTCTGATCGCCTTTGTCAGTTCCTCATGTTCCTTCACCAGAACATCTCGTGTTTCACCTTCTTTCAGATATTCTACACGATAACGATAAATCTGCTCACGCATATTGTTGAGTACCTGGATCAGCCTCTTATTATCAGAAGCCTGATAAATAACCTCATGGAATGCAACGTCAGCCTCCGCAAGCTTAACAAGATTTCCCTCTGCGATCGTATGTTCAAACTCCTTGGCAGCAAGCCAGAGTCTCCTCATTTCTTCTTCAGTCATACGGGCACATGCTTTCTCAATAGCTACATTCTCAAGAGCAATACGAACCTCCAGAACATCATTCAGATCCTTCTCTGTGATATTGGCAACCTGGGCACCACGTCTCGGGATCATCACTACCAGACCTTCCTGCTCCAGCTTACGCATTGCCTCTCTGATAGGAGTTCTGCTCACGCCAAGTCTCTCTGCCAGCGCAATCTCCATCAGTCTCTCACCAGGTTTCAGTTCGCCCTTCAGAATTGCCTGACGCAGCGTATTAAAAACCACATCTCTTAATGGAAGATATTCATTCATATTTACTGAAAAATCACTTGTCATTTGTATTCCCTCCTGCTTTCATTACTTCTGTGGCAAAAACCGTCTTCGCCAGCCGGCTCTCTCTGAGAACCTCTGCTGCCGCCTCCATCTTCTCACGATCATCAAAGATTCCGAACACTGTAGGACCACTTCCACTCATCATCGCCTTTAACGCACCATGACTCTCCATCAGTGCTTTGATTTCGCCAATTACAGGATATTTCTCTATAATTCCCGGCTCAAAAACATTTCCCATCTTCTGTGTCATTGCCAGAAGATCTCCACGTTCTATATCTCCTATCATCCCATCAATATCCGGATGAGAAGAAATCTTATCCAGCTGAAGGCTCTCATAGGCAGCTTTGGTGGAAACATTGATTCCGGGCTTACCGATCAGTACAAAACAGTCCGGCACCTGAGGGATCCTGGTCAGTTTCTCCCCGATTCCCTCTGCCAGGGCAGTTCCTCTCATCACACAGTACGGAACATCTGCCCCGATATTCACAGCACGATCCATCAGCTCCTTCTGGCTCAGTCCCAGTTTAAAAAGCCGGTTGATCCCCACCAGTGCAGCTGCCGCATCCGAGCTTCCGCCTGCCATACCTGCTGCCACAGGAATAAATTTCTCAAGATGGATATCCACACCACCCTTAACCTGAAATTCATCCATCAGAAGCTTCGCCGCCTTATACACCAGATTTCGTTCATCATTCGGAATATAGGAATAATTGACAGACAGGGAAATCCCCGGCTTCCTCACCCTCTTCATCTCCAGAACATCATACATCTGTATCGTCTGCATGATCATCCGGACTTCATGATAGCCATCCTCTCTCTTTCTGAGAATATCCAGTCCCAGATTTATCTTCGCCAATGCACGTAAACGCATAAAATCCTCCGTTTCCAACAATATCATCCGTATATAACTGTACTTTCGCAATTATATTTGTACTTTGTATACAATAAAACTCTTTGCGCATATTTTAAATCATTTTTTTTTAGTTTTCAATATAGGAGTTTTCATTTTTTCCGGAAATTTTTTTCATTATCATCCCTGCCTGACAAGAATTAACGACTGCCCCGGCTTTACCTCTTTTTCCGTAAGACTGTTCACACCCGAAATCTCATCCACAGTTGTATAAAATTTCTTTGCAATATCCCACAGAGTATCTCCGGCCTTTACAATATAGACCGTAATTCCCGGCATACTTTCCAGTTTCTTACGATCCAGCGGCTGTTCTTCCACAGATTCAATAAGCTGCTCTTCCCACTGTCTGAACACAAGCACATTCAGTCCCACCGCCGCCTTGACTTCAATCTCATCCCCATCTGCCATTGCAGTGGAAAGCTGTTCAAGGTCAGCCTGAAGTAAATATGTGCAATCCTTCCCGATCTCTTCTGCCTCGATCAGATGGGTAAACGGAAGCATGGCATCCATAGAATAAAACGGCATTTCATCATTTCCAATAATATACAGGATCTTGAGTGCCACAATTCCTTCTGCCACAATTCCCTTATCTGTAATCCTGGTCTTATCTACTTTTACCTTACCGCTGCTGTGGCAAAGCTGCAAAACTTTTCCCTGACTCTCCTTAACTTCTATCCGGTCTGTCAGACGACACCTGGAAAAATTCCGTACCAGAAGACTTTCCAACATTTCCTTTTTCCGATGAAGAACACATTCTTTGTGTGGGCTGTATGCATCAAGAAGAAGTTCATGCTCCTCTTCCCTGTACATTTTCATATTTAATTCCAGTACCACATCCACCTGCAGGATACGTTCTTCACCATCCGGATCAGGCTTTACCTCTATCCCCTGATGAAGAAGAGACACCTCAATATGTGGGATCAGATCTTCCATACAGCCACTGCATTCCATCTCATTGGAAAAAGGCATGGTATACTCCAGCCACTGAGGTGGATTCTCCTCTTCATACCCTGTATACAGAAGAAAAACTGCAAGCTCTCCTTTCACCCGGAGTTTGTTCTCTCCCGGCCGCAGATCCAGATTCCTCGGTTCAGCCATATACCACAGAAGGTTTTCTACATTCGGTCTGTTTGACGCAAGAGTAATATCATCCTTAATGCGCAGAGTATCTTTTTTATGTACACGAAGACTCATAAGCCGGATTTTCTCCGTTTTCACAGAGACTTCCTGATCCTCTGCGGAAACCGGAAGTTCAACGACTGCCAGTTCATCTACCACTGCATAAAAAGTTACAATTGCTTTAATATTCAGTTTTCTGGAATGGATCATATGAACACTGAGATCCTCAATCTCCCATTTCAGACACAGCTTATCTCCCCCTTCGATTCCCTCCAGATTAATCATCTCATCCAGCGGAAGCTTCGCAGAAAGGCTGTAAATCCTGCCCTCTTTTTCTCCCACATAAAGCAAATCTGCATTTAATGTCCCTTTAAGAAGCGCTCTTCCTTCACTCAGCCTCACTTCCTCCATGGAAACATCCGCTTTGCTCTGCACCAGTCTCCCGATATCCGGTTTCACATCGGGCACATTATAGTCCTCGTCAAAAGTCGCCTGCGCTGCCGCTTTATTTTTGATCCGCAGCATCTGAATACTTTCTTTTTTTAATTCCAACCTGCTTCCTTCCTTTCTCTGTTTACTTTATGATAAAACCCAAAAATTCTATCGGTTTCTCTGTTTCTCTGATTTTCAGGACAATACAGGGATAAGATGGTTCACTGCCTGCATCCGCTTTCTCCGGACCTATCAGCCTTGTCTTGCAGAATACTGCGTTCTCTGATTCGGAAACCTCCTCCACCTGAATACTGTACCCTCCTGTAAGCTGCTCTCCATATCCCTTCATCAGATACCTTATATCTCCCACCTGATAGGTCATCTGAAATACTTTCTTTTTCTTCTGTTCCATCAGTTCTGAAATTTCTTCCGGAATTTCCTCCTGCTTTACGATCGTATATTCCAGAGGTGTACGTTCGCCCTCCTCAATCCTGATAAACTGACAGCCCGCCGGCAAAAGAGCCAACAGCAACACACAGAGCAGTCCTCCTGTCCTTTTGCCCATAATGCACCCCTGCTCATTCTTCGCTAAATATTCTATGCCGGATACAGCCCTGTTATTACCATACTCTATGCTATATATCTGACAGTAACTGCTTTTCTGCAGGAAAGAATCCCGTCCGGAATGATTTATTTAACGCCAAAAAATCGTTATACCATGATTTATTTCTTGCAGGATATCTCATAATTCCTTATAATAACTTCTATACTTATATATGGGCATCAGCATTATATAATGCCCGGAAAGGAATTAACGAATGATACGATTTATCCTTGTCTGTATTGTTGTGATCGGATACCTGATCCTGTCCATCCCCATCCTGCTGGTCGAATGGATCATCGGCAGATTTTCTCCTGAAAAGAAGGATATCAGCTCCCTTAGGATCATCCAGGCAGTATTCCGATTTATCCTTAAGATCACCGGTGCAAAGATTACTGTGATCGGAGAAGAAAATGTGCCAAAGGACACACCTGTACTTTATATCGGCAACCACAGAAGCTACTTCGACATACTTCTTACTTACTCCCGCTGTCCGATCCGTACAGGCTACATTGCCAAAAAAGAGATGGAGAAAATTCCTCTTCTTTCCACATGGATGCGTTATCTCCACTGTCTCTTCCTTGACAGGAAAGACATCAAACAGGGACTCAAAACGATCCTGACCGCAGTAGACAAAGTAAAATCCGGAATTTCCATCTGTATTTTCCCGGAAGGAACCCGAAACAGAAATAAAGATGAGCTGGACATGCTTCCCTTCCATGAAGGAAGCTTCAAAATCGCTACCAAGGCCAATTGCCCGATCATCCCAATTGCGATCAGCAATTCAGCCAACATTTTCGAGGCACACTTCCCGAAGATATCTCCTGCAAAAGTTGTAGTAGAATACGGTAAGCCGATCTATCCGGATGAACTGAGCAAAGAAGATAAGAGGCATGTCGGAGAATATACGCAAAACGTAATTCGCGAAATGCTTATAAAGAACAAACCACTGACTGAAAAATAATAAGACCATCACTAGAGCGTGTCTGAAAAAGACTTTCTGCAAGATGTGCGTCACAATTTGTGGGATATTTTGCCCGGATGAGGGCGCCGTAGCGGGCTACGGCAACTGAATTCGGGTGAAATATCCCGCAAAGTGGGGCGTGCAGATTGCGGGAATGATTTTTCAGACACGCTCTAGTCCGGCAGAGCGTAAAGACAAAAATTTACGCTCTGCCGGACTGTTATATATCAGAATTTCCATTGTATCTGGACTGATCCGGGAAATACCCTAAGTGACCTGATCATCTTATCAACTGTAAACCTCTTCTCCTCAAAATCAATCTCTCCCCACAGACTTATATTAGATGCTACCTTTTCCATCTGCTCCGGTGTCGCATGATTCTCCGCAAGCACCGATAATTTCTCCAGCTTTAACTGATGTATCTGGTCTATTTCTTCCACTCTCTGATTAATATAATCTGTCAGTGTTTCTCCGGCACCTGCCAGAGAATCCACAAGCAGAGAAATCTCCTTTTCCATTTCCTCAATCTCCCTGTAAATCTGCTTTACCTGCGGATTTTCCTTTAAATTCGTATAAGCGGCAGGAGACTGTCCTTCGCGCAGCTTACGTACCATCTCTTTATATACATAATTCTCCACATCTTCAGTATAAACCTTCCCGCACCCCGGGCAGGCTTTGTTGTTCAGACGCTTCGTACATCTCAGGTACTGTTTACCGGACTGTATTTTAATACTCATAAGTGCATATCCGCAATTGCCACATTTCACTTTCCCTGCCAGCCATGTATTCACAGCTTTTCGGTTGGCCTGAATCGTTTTATTTCTCATAAGCTTGATCCTGCAGTTCAGCCACTGCTCCGAAGACACAAGCCCCTCATGAGGTGCCACCACCAGCATATGTCCCTTAAGATTCTGCAGCTTATCTGTCTGCGCATCCCGCCCCTGATAAAGATAACATCCATGAATCCCGTCAAACTGCTCCGGACTGCTTACTATATTGGTTCCATGGCTCCTGAAAAAACGGTACACATCCATATCAGCCCGCACATATACCGGATTTCTCAAAAGCTGGGCCAGCATGGAACGTATCAGTTCCTTTCCGTAGAACTGCACTCCCTTTTCCGCATAATATCTGGTGATATCCCCATAAGAAGTGTCCGGTTGTTCGTACATATCAAAAATTTCCCGCACAATTGCCGCTTCCCCGGGTTCTTCCACAAGCTTCTTTGTATGGATTCCTTCCATCAGGATCTCCTCTAGCCGATAACCATAAGGAGGCTTGCCGCCCATTCGAAAACCTTTCTGACTTCTGGAATAATATGCGTCGCTGACACGCTTCTGAATAGTCTCACGTTCCAGTTGCGCAAACACAATGCAGATATTTAACATTGCCCGTCCCATAGGTGTCGAAGTATCAAATTTCTCTGTAGAAGAGACAAATTCCACCTGATACTGCTGAAACAGATTCATCATATTGGAAAAATCCAGAATAGAACGGCTGATCCGATCCAGCTTATACACGATCACTTTCTCCACTTCCCCTCTGCGGATATCTGTCAGAAGCTGCTGAAGCTGTGGTCTGACTGTATTCTTGCCGCTGTAACCCTTATCCTTGTACTCTTTGAAACTTCCACCTTTTAACTCGTACTTGCAGAACTCGATCTGACTTTCAATAGAAATACTATCTGCTCTGTCCACTGACTGCCTTGCGTAGATTGCATTGATTCTCTTCATAGGGGTCCTCCTTTGTGAAATGAAATAATTGTTGTTTTGCCGGGCAATGTTGTTACCGTTCACCCTGCATTCCGCAACACGTCTTGCAATGCACAGAATAAACAGTAACCGGCACTGTAACCATTCAACAATTCCTCCTCCGGGAAGAAAAACCTGAGCGATTACATTTTGTCTATACAATTACGATAACAAATATTTAAAAATGTGTAAATCGACTTTTTTCTATCTTTATGTATAGATTTTTCCGACAGTTTCATTGTATAATGATGTCATAAATATTCCTCTACAATCAACTCGTTCCTCTGCTGATCATTTATAACTGTCCTGTACCGTTACCGTTCACTCTATACCTGTGTCACCGACTAAAAGGAGATTTCCCATATGAGAAGAAAATGTACCGATTCCCTGATATACTGGAAAAAAAATCCCGGCCGCAAACCTTTAATCCTTCAGGGGCTTCGCCAGACAGGCAAGACCTGGCTACTTATGGACTTCGGAAATAAGCAATACGAACATACACTCTACATCAATCTGGAAACAGACCGCTCTGCTACAGACTATCTGTCTGTTCCACATGATCCACAGGAAGTACTGCTTTTTCTGGAAACCTGTGCAGGAAAACCACTGCGCCCTGCCTCTTCCCTTCTGATTCTTGACAATATCCAGTGCATTCCTCAGATTTCCACACTTCTTACCTCTATTGCCCTGGACTTTCCACAATATCACATTGCCTCTATCTATAAAGGTGTGGTTAACTCTGATTCTTTCTCCGTCCACGACTTTGATATCCTGACTCTGTATCCACTGGATTTTGAAGAATTTCTGTGGGCCAATGCTGAGTTTGCCCTTACAAGAGAAATCCGCAATCATTTCTCCGATTTCAGCCCAATGGGAAAGAAACTCCACGAAAAAGCCCTGTCACAGTTCCGTCTCTATCTGATTATCGGCGGAATGCCTGCTGCCATTATGGAATACAAAAAAGAAAAGAAGCTCCTGCTGGTACCTGACACCCAGCAAAAGCTCCTTAATCTTTTTCTCAGCGATATTACTGCCCTGGCTCCAAAAGGAACCGCCCGCCACTGCCGCAATGCCTGGCTCTCGATCCCTGCACAACTCGGCAGAACCAGCCGTAAATTCCAGTACACCCGCATTGCAAAAGGTGCTACTGCTAAAGTCTATCATGAACCCCTGCAGTGGCTGATCAGCGCCGGACTTGCCATTCCCTGCCAGACAGCTGTCTGCAGCAGACCTTCGGAAACCTCCTTACATCTGTATCCTGTTGACACCGGATTATGCTCATGCATACTGAAAATCCCTGCCTTCCAGCTTCTGTCAGGAGAAGAAACCACCGCCGGTACAGCCTGTATCGAAACCTTTCTGGCACAGCACTTTATCCGGAATGGCTATACCCTCTCCTACTGGTCCAGCGGCAACCAGGCGGAAGTTCCCTTTTTACTGTCCAAAAACAGTCATTTTATTGCCATAGACTACCGCACCACCCCACATCAGAAATGCAGGAACCTTATGCAGCTGAATAAATCTTCTCTCTCTCCTGCACCCACGCAAATGTATTTAATCTCTGCCGAAGACTTCAGGCAAAAAGAAGCTTATCAGATCGTGCCTTTATATGCGGTATTTTGCATATAGAACGTGGCAGATACAACAGGCAAAAGCAGACTCCGGCCGATAGTTCTTCTCGCTTTCACATCTTCGGAAACGAAGAAAAAACATCTTCAGCCATATCTCTCTGATATGGCTGAAAACTTTTTACGCATTGTTGATGATTTTTCAGTTTGTCATTAACTAAATCTCAAACTCCTTATATAATTGTTCCCTGTATTTTTCATCTTCAGATGCCCTCTCTGCGTCTGCATAACGTTTGTCATTTAAAAGCATTTTCATAAGCATCCCAAGACGGTTTTCACCTTTCTTTATACCTTTTTTTTCGCCTTTCTTTTCGCCTCTTTTTTCACCTTTCTCTTCTGCATAGGAAATCATACTCAACATATCGGACACCTCCTTCTGTCGGATCTGACTGTCTGAATCCGGAATGTAGGATAGTACTTTCTTCTGATCACCGGAAAATACACCATATAAAAGATCCATCAGTCCCTTTTCATTTTGTTCTTCCCCGCCAAGCCGTACTATGACAACCTCCATAAGGTCTGCTTCCGCAGCATCGATCTGAATGTCAGGTATGCGGAAACCTTCATTTTTGTAATTATGTATCTTGTAATAAGATACGGTATTCTGCTGTTCTTTGGGAATATTCTCAAGGCAGATCCAGATACTGTAGACCTTTTCCAGATATTTATAGCCTTTCCCATTTTTCCCTACTTTATCCAACTGTGCAGATAATTTCCGGCATCCGTAGTATATGCCTCTTTTAATAACAGGATACCCCGGCCGGTAGTTCTTCTGTAATTCAAAATCCACATGGAGATTTACCAGGATATTTCCTTTTTTCTTTGGAAGCAGCGAACGAAAAAGGATATCAAAAACTGCCGGTGCCTCATCTGTTGTGTTGAATTCCGTCTGTTCGCCCCGGATGCTTCCTGCCATGTCTTCCTCTACAAATGCTGTTCCGGTCCGGATTGTATCTCCCTCAATACAGTTCATGATCTCTTCCAGAGAACAGTCCTTGTATTCTGCTACGGTGTACTTTAGAATGTTGCCCATAATCGGCTTATACGAAAAAATATTTTTAGCCGCTTTATCTTTTGTTTCTCTGCCTTTTAAGGTTCTCATTGTTGTAGAAATACTGTTTTTTACTTTCATGAGATACTCCTGCAAGTGAAATCTTCTATTTATATTCTCATGATACCTCCAAAATAAAACTTCGTCAAATGCTTCTTCCCGATTCGGGCAGACACCAGAGGAGGTAACAGATTAGAGTAAATTTCCTTCACCAAAATCAGAACCGGGTTCCGATTTACTGCGTCAATTTTTCAGGCAGATCCCCTGGATATTTTATATTTTATGAGTTTCATTGTGTATCGTTACTTATTACAACCATCGTAAAACCAGAAGAATTTTTCAATACAACATCAGATTTATTTGCAATAACTGCCTGTTTTTACTACGATTGTCAACAATTATCCACTTATAAATCATAAAATCCGGATATTCCACAAGTCTGAAATCAATTCCTCATACGAAATTTTCTCCAAAATCAACCTGTCCACCACCCAAAGGGGAACTATAATCATGACAAAGATTAAAAACACAAAGAAGGGCATGGCAAAAAAGACATTAAGTATGTCACTTGTTGTTGCAATGCTTGCTACTTCTAATGTGCCGGTATGGGCTGCTGAGTTCAGCGATGGTACAGACGTTGCTGTAACATCCGAAGCTCCAGCTGCTGATGTAGAAACATTTTCAGATGATACAGACTCAACACCAGTTGTAGATAATACAGAAGTTGAGACAGAAACAGTTGCTGCAACAACTACTGAAAAATTAAATGTTACAACAGCTGAAGTTAGTGCACCAACAGTTCTTGCAGGTGATTTAAAAAATAATGAAGGAACAGATGTTAGAACATTTACTTATAAATGGTTAGTTGACGGTGTTGAACCAGCGGATGCATCAGGCGTAGCAGTAACTGGCTCTTCTGGTACTTCCACTACTGGTAAAACTGGTATTAACGCATTTACACCAGGTACAAATCATGCAGGAAAATCTCTTACACTTGAAATTACTGGTACAGGTACTTTTGAAGGATTTACATATACAACACCAGCCGTAACTATCAAATCAAGAGATATTACAAAAGTTGTTAAAAGTATTAACAGTACAGCTACATTAAAATACGATGGAACAGCTAAAACCTTATCAGCAAATGATGTAGCACTTACATATCAGGATGGTGTTACAGAAGCAGAAAAGGCTCTTGTTACAGCAAGTGATTTCACATTTGCATACAATGGTGATACTGTAAATGCAACAGAATCTGGAAAAAATATTAAAGTAATTGCAACCATTAATAAAGCTGGTTATACTGGATCAATTACATTTACAATCACAATTGGTAAGAAAACATCTGCTAATTCCAGTGAAAACGATTTAAATGACAAAGATGCAAATGATCTTACTGTCAACATGAAAAAAACACAGTACAAATATACTGGTAAAGCAATTGACTTTACAACAAATGTTGAAGATAACTTTACATTAAAGAGCAATATTTCCGGCAATACTTTAAGTTCTAAAGCTGTAACAACTGTAACTCCTGTAACAAGTGGTGTTACCCTTAAAGAAGTTGGAGCAAAAGATAAAGTAAAAGTTGGCATTGATGTTACTAAAGATAAAGAATTAAACAAAAACTATGAATCAACAGCTTTTACTGGTAAATATTACTATGCTCCAGAAGAAGTATCTGTCATTGCACGTGATTTAAGCACTTGTACTATTGATAATATAAGCATTGGATCATTAAAAGCACAAGATGTTACTAAAGACTACATTAAAAACTTAATTACTATTTCCGAAGGAAAAGAAATCCTTACCAAACAGTCAGGAAGTGATTTTGATAATCAGTTTGATATTGAAGTAAATATTGATGATATCAAAAAAGGCGGCGAAGGTGCTTACGATGTAGTTGTAAAACCAACAGATGTTACCAAAAATGTTGTTGGCAAAAAGACTATCAAACTTTATGTAACACAGAACGATATTGCTACAGCTACTTTAAAATCTACAGGTGCACAATTAAAGAATAATGACACTACTGTAACAAAAAATATCACTTTAGATGACACTACTGTTTTTGCAGATGAGTACTATCAGGGTGGTACAGCTATTACAAAAACTGCAGATCAGTTAGGTACTATTATCATCGGCAGTGAAGGCACAGTATTAAAAGAAGGTACAGATTATAAACTTGTTTATAAAAACAATACAAACGTAAGTACTGGAACAACTAAAGCAGAAATTTGGATTCAGGGAACTGGTTCTACATTTAGCGGATCAAAATGCATTGGTAAATTTGACATTGTAACACCTACAATTGATTCAGATACTATTACTGTTCCAAAAACAGTTACATATGATGGATCCAAAACTGCTGCTGATGAATATCTGAAAAAAGCAGATGTAAAAGTACAGGCTGCAGCATATACATGGTCTAAAAATGCTGCTGGAACTTTTGTAAAAACTAAAAAACTGATTGATGTTCCAGAAAAACTTTATGATACTGTATTTACACCTGATAGTGGTGTTACTGATGGAACAACATTAACAACAAGAGTAAAATTAGCTTCTAATGTAGACACAGAAAGTGACGACTATAAGAACTATGGCGTTGCTGGTTTGGATGTTAATCTTGTCAATAAAACAACGGTATCTACTGCATCTATTGCAAATACAACAATAACAGTAGTTGGTGCTCCATTTGTTTACACCGGAAAAGAAATCACACCTGATTTAGTTGTAAAAGACGGCGATCGTACACTTGTAAAAGACGTTGACTACGAAGTTGTTACAACTGTAAATGCAAAGAATGCAGGTACCGCCAAGATTACAATTAAAGGTAAAGGTGATTACAGTAAGACTACAACAAAAACAGTTGAGTTTACAATTAATAAAGCAGATTTATCTAAAGTAACAATTACACCTAAGAAATCAGCTGCTAATAACTTTAAATATACAGGAAAGAAACTTACACCAGATATTACTACAAACTATGATATTAAATTAGGTGATGTAACTCTTAATGCATCCGATGAAAATCTTAAAATTGTTTATCCGGCAAGTTCCTCAGCGAATGTAAATGCTGGTAAAGAAGCTGGTAGTGGAACACTTACAGTTAAAGATTCTGCTAAAAATCCGAACTTCGAAGGAACAAATGCATTCAAATTTGATATTGCACAGGCAGATTTAACAACAGGTGGAACATTCACTCTTTGGAAAGATGGAAAAGTTGTTGGCATTGACAAAACAGCTATTACTGCAACTGACGTTGCAAACTTCAATCCAATCTTTACAAATGATGGAACTGAACATACATTTGATAAAGTAACTTATACTCCAGCTGATTCTAAATACAAAGAAGGAACTGATTACGAAGTTAAATATTACAATAATGTTCGTGGTGAAGTTGCTGCAATCTATGTAAATGCATTAGGCAATTATAAGAATAAAGAAGATGCAGCTCATACATTTGCAGATAAAAAGACAACATTTACTGATGCAAGATTCTTCAAGATTGGTTCTATTTCCATCAAGAAATCTGACGTCAAAGTAGCAGATACTGAGTATGCTGGAGGAATCGCAGTTAAACCAACAGTAACAGTTACCGTAAACGGAAAAACTCTTGTAGATGATTCTGATTATAAGATTGAAACTGTAGGTGATGCTTCCAACGTAACAGCTAAAGATAAAATCTTAAAAGCAAAATTATATGCAAAAGATGGTTATGTATTAGATACTACAACATGGGGTAATGATATCAAGTCAGATACTAATGGCAAACAGTATGTTGAACTTAAATGGAAAGTTGTAGCAAAAGATCTTAAGAACACAACCGTAACTGTTGATAAAGACGGAAATGTAACTGTAATGAATGGTTCCGTTGTTGTTCCATCCAGTGAATATGACGTTAAAGTCAGCGAAGACGGAAAGAAAGTAACTGTAACAGCTAAAGCTGACAGCAAGAACTACACTGGTTCTAAAGAAGTAGATGTTAATGCTGTTAAAGTTGGTGCTCCGGTAATCAGCAACGTTAAAGTTTCCGGTAACAAAGCAACTGTAATCCTTTCCGGTGAAGCAGAAGACGCAGCTGGATATGACTATGTAATCTCTACATCCAAAGATCCATCTGATACAGCTGCTCGTGTAGATGTTATTAAGAATCAGGTTCAGACAACCTCTACATTCAAATATGTTCAGCAGGGAACCTACTATGCATACTGCCATGCTTGGAAACGTGATGAAAACGGTAAGAAAGTATTTGGAGATTGGTCCAATGTTTATGCGTTCTCTGTAACAGCAATCACACCTGATACACCTGAGATTCTCAGTGTTAAAACAAGTGGTTCTACAATTACTGTAACATACAAAGAATCCGCTAACTCCACAGGCTATGACGTAGTTCTCGGAACAGGTTCTAAGAAAGAACACGGAGAAACACGTCCATACAACTATGGAACATACAAGAAATTAAACGTTAAAACAGGTGTATGCAAAGCTACATTCAAGAATGTTGCTAAGGGAACCTACTATGTAGGCGTACATTCCTGGAACAGATCAGCATCTGAAAACAACAACAAAGTATTCAGTAAATGGTCTAATCTGAAAAAAACTACTGTTAAATAATCCTATTGGGTAAAGAATAAGCTATTGCATTAATTGGATATGGCATTTTGTACAAAAATTGCCATATCCTAGATGCAATACTATTTTTCCTAATAGGATTTTTTTAATAGAACTTTTTGATAAAATTTTACAGAAAGAAGGTATAGTATTTTGCAAAATATTATAGAATCAAGTGATGGAAGTCACATCGAAACATTATATTATAATATTTTAAATGAAGCAATTAGCACGGTAAAAAAAAAGATTGCTTATGATGGTAATGAAATAAAATGGTACATTTTCAGAAAAAAATATTTCAATACTCCAGAAGCTTTACTGGCTGATAAGGTTGAATTAGGACATTACAACTTTCCAGATAAAGTGTATATTTCTACTGGTGTTATAAAAAAGGCAAAATATGAGGATTATTTAATAAAAAAATCTCCCTTAATAAAAAATAGCGTTGATGATATTCTGGCAGATGTATTATTACAAGCGTTTGCTCATATAAAAACGGGAAAAGTAGATGGATTCGAATATACGAATCAGTTAAAAATTTACCGTGAATTGTGGAATAAATAGAACTCAAAGAAAAACTCTATTCATTTTTTCAAAAAGGCTTCAATCATTTTAACCGAAGCCTTTTTGTTGCTAATTTCTTAGGGATTATTCGGGTCTGACTACTGAAAGAAGCTGGGCAGAAAATAAGTTCCATATAAAATAAGCCTGAAATTTTTATAAAACATAGAAAACAAAATAAAGGACTATCGCTTTTGTCGGGCAATAATGTCTCGACAATAAAAAATCTGCCACCTAATCCGGGTAAAAATGAGATTTTGGGTAAAATCAGAAAGAATTCTCTTTATTACTGATTGTCGAAATCTTTCGATAGCAAGTATATCCTAAGAATGCTATAATAGGGTATATCAATTAAGACCAAATCAGCAGCCTGCAAATAAAAAGTCAAGGCTAAATTAAAAGAACATTGAAAATTTTATACAGGTTGAAAATAAGGTATCAAAATAAGACCACCACATAGTGCTGGTCTGAAGAAACGTAGTGATGATTAGGCTTCTGGAAGAGATGCAAGATATTCTTTCACTCGTCCATAGTAAATCCGTAGAAACTTGTTGGCACCTGCGGTCATATAGACATAGTAGGGCTTACCTTGAGCACGCTTCTTGTCTAAGAACTGGTATACAGGATCATCCTGTGGATACGTTATTCTACAACAATCAACTGTAAATGTTAACGTAAATTTCTTTTCTTCGTTCTTTTACAAACCCATCTTAACTATTGAATTCATTCATACAGTTGGAATAAGTTTGTATATGCATGATTATCAATGGAAGGTTAAAATCTTCTTATAATCGAATTCCTAGCCACAATTGTCGAGGGCATAATAATCGGCTCTACTGGCGCAACATTACATCCCTGTTCAATCATATCACACACCAAATTCGCGGCCGTCTCTCCAAGTTTTCGGCGGGGATGTTGGACTGAGGTGAGGTAGCAATCGCCATCCAGTTTGATATTCTGATTATCAAATCCTACAATCGACAAGTCCTGCGGCACGCGGATTCCTTTTTGGCTGAGGTCATGGTAGATTTCTTCTGCCAGCATATCGTTGTAGCAGACGAGGGCTGTACATTCCATCAGATCATCCAGTGAATACTCAACACTATATTTATTTTGGATCCACATTTCATGATTAGAATGGAACCACCAGATGTGGCGGTCATCGACCTGCAATCCTGCTTCGAAGAGTGTTTCTGCATATCCCTGGAATCTTCGTATTCCCTGTAGATCGTCTTCTTTAAATATCCCTGCAATCTTTGTATGTCCTGCGTCCAGAAACATCTGTGTAAGCTTTTTGCTGGCCTGGATATCGTCCATTAATACGCAGGGAGTCTGCAGACCGTTGTAATAATTATGGATAAATACAACAGGAATGCCCTGATGGATAAGATTCTGGTAATGGCGGATATAGGGATTTGGCAATGCAGATTTTGTTCCTTCAACAATCAGACCAGAGATCTTTTCCGGCGGCATTAATTCCAGGCATTTTCCCTCCAATTCAAATGAGTTCTGCGTAATGGAAAGCTGCATTCCGTACCCACGTTCCATCAGAATCTGCTCGCAACCCATGGTAATACTGGAAAAAACATGGCTATGCGTATAAGACAGGATTACACCTACATTCTTAGCTTTATGTGATGTGATCTGCTTTTTCACAAAATTTCCGCTTCCCCGAACACTGTAGGTATATTCTTGCTTTTCGAGCAGTTCATACGCTTTGCGGATGCTCTGACGGCTGAGATGATATTTGTTGCAGAGGAAATTTTCGCTGGGAAGTTTGTCGCCATACTGGTATTCACCGTTATCAATCTGAGATTTTATTTTTTGTGCTACAATCTGATATTTGAAATTTGTCATTCTACATCACCAACAGCCCGCACTGAAATAGTGCGGGCTGTATTCCTTTTAATATAACTTGAATATTCTTGCTGTTTTGGCTTCTTCCAGTAAGAAAGAAATTGTATGATTTTCATTTATAGACCACATTGGGGTCTGACCATCGAAAATAACCGGAAAGATAATAATCTCCACATAAAATGATTCTAAAATTTGTATAACATAAAATTCATTATCAATATATAAAACCATCCCAACTATAAGAATGAGCTCAATAGTCGGGATGGTTTTAATTGCAGTCAGCCCGGCGGCGGGGCTTACCACCGAAAATAATCTATTATTCTTTTAACCGCATATCAAATGCTGGACGCATATCTTCTACTGTCTGGAGGGGTCTGACCACCGAAAATGCAAGTCCGGATTCTGTGAGGGGCGTACGACCGCAAGGGGTGCGTCTACTCGACATCGAAAATAACCGCAACTGGTTACGATGTAGTACTTGGAACATCTTCCAAGAAAGAAAACGGTGAGACTCGTCCATACCACTATGGCAATCACAAGAAACTGAACCTCAAAGAAGGTACAGTAACAGCAACATTCAAGAACGTACCAAAGGGAACATGGGTAGTTGGAATGCATGCATTCAACAGAACATCCGAAGACGGAAAGAAAGTCTTCAGCCCATGGTCAAACCTGAAAAAGGCTACTGTTAAATAATCCATTTGGGTAATTAATACAGATTCCTAAAAAGAAAACCCCAGTCATTTTGACTGGGGTCTTTCTTTGTCAAAACTTATCCTGCGATTGTCGAAAAATTTTTCTGGTAAATAAATATCTGCTCTGATAAAATATAAGTACAAAATATGTGACAGGAGGTGACATCCATAATACGTCAAACGAATCTGGCACAAATGATAGACCTTGCCGCAGATCGTGCAAGATATGATGAATGCGCCAAGAAACTATTAACCTATAAGGCAGTCATTGCCTGGATCCTCAAATCCTGTACAAAAGAATTTTCCCAATATAGTGTCAATTTTATCTGTGATAACTGCCTGAAAGAAAATATCGAAATTTCCAGTCGGGCAGTACATCAGGACCATCCTGACCGCAGTAAATTACTGGATGGAAACGAACAAATAGACTGCCTTAATTCCGAAGCAAATGCTATCAAAGACCAGACTGTGTATTATGATATTCGTTTTAAGGCATATATTCCGAACACCGAAGAACCCGTACAGCTGATCATCAATTTGGAAATCCAGTTAAATGACACACCGGGGTATCCATTAGTTACAAGAGGATTTTATTATTGTGCAAGAATGATTTCCGAGCAGTATGGAACTATTTTTACTGGTGAACATTATGAAAAGCTTCAGAAAGTCTACAGTATTTGGATCTGCCCGGATCCGGCGAAAAAACGTAGAAATGGAATCTTCAGATACCATACAGTACAGGATACAGTATTGGGAAAGCCTTATGAAACTCTTGGCAGTTATGACCTTATGGAAGTTGTTATCGTAAATTTAGGTGATGCAGATAAAGAGAGTGATCTGGAGATCCTTGATCTGCTGAATACACTCTTCTCTCTTTCTACATCCTCTGAGACAAAGAAAAAACGTCTTCAGAAAGATTTTGGCATCGCCATGACAGAAGAATTTGAAAGTGAGGTGCAGGATATGTGTAATCTGGGAAAAGCACTTGTTGAACAAGGCATTGAGCAAGGTGTAGAAAAGAAAAATCTATCTCTTGCAAAAATGATGATCAAAGATAAAGAATCTCTCGATAAGATTGAAAAATATACTGGTTTTTCTGCCGATAAGTTAAAAGAGATTGCAGCATCTATCGGAACAAACCTTACTGCTTAGAATACGTCTCCTATGGCAGCTATACATAATAAGACAATAAAAAAATTTGGTACTTAAAATAGAGCTTTCAATTGTATCTCGTTGATATAGTTGAATAACTGCGCGTCGCATTCTCGTTACTTTAGTACCAAAACACCTATGAAAGAACAGATTATCTGCAGCGTGGACTTAGGGATCAATACCGATGCAGTCTGTACGATCATGCGGGCAGACGGAACTGTCCTGGGAAGAAGATTCATAGATCATCCCAGTG